>Ga0075418_10000324_pt1 | contig 48995 bp, 33 predicted proteins | sample SoiMetdeltSBSDD2_FD_81776 | JGI IMG/M metagenome (GOLD analysis project Ga0075418, IMG submission 81776) | Bulk soil microbial communities from a Populus tree surrounding site in Tennessee, USA - Soil MetaG P. deltoides SBSDD2 | ecosystem: Environmental > Terrestrial > Soil > Tree plantation...
ACCACGAGATCGACCGGCACCAGCGGTTCAATGACTTTCGGATTGCGGCCCAAGCGCTCCACCGCCGAGCGCATCGCGGCGAGGTCCACGAGCAAGGGCACTCCCGTGAAATCCTGAAGGACAATGCGCGCAACAATAAAGGGAATTTCATCCGTGCGCGGCGCATGCGCCTTCCAGTCCGCGAGCTCGCGCACGTTGGCCTCAGTGATCTTCTTGCCATCGACGTTGCGGAGGACGGATTCAAGGACGAGACGGATGGAAACGGGCAGCTTCGAAATCGGCCCGATGCCTGCGCGCTCCAACGCGGGGAGCGAGTAGAGTTGGCCCTGGTGGCCGTCGCCGAGGTCAAATTTTTGGAGCGAATTAAATAGACTGTGCGGTGTCGTCATAAAAGCGGTGCGCCGAGCGGCCGGCGAGCAGGAAATTCATGTCTGAAACCCGAGCCATTAATTAGCCGCCAGTATGCTCGCGTTGGGCGCAGGCGGTCAACAGTGTCTGTAAGGACAAACGGTTCTGCCTTGCGGCCCGATTTTCCGTCGCCGCTCCGCGCCGCGACGGGGCTGGGTTTGCCTATTGCAATGGCCGTCTAAAAAGTGTTCACTGGCATTTCAATGAGCCCCTTACGTCTTCGTGGCTCCTGCTTTTTTCGGGTGCTGGTGGTGGGGATTTTCGCGGCCAGCGTTGACGATTCCCCTGCAGCTTCGATTTCAGCGAATGATTACGCGGGGGAGAGCATCCCGACGACGGCAACCGGCGAGAACGGATCACGTTACACTTTCAAATTCTGGAACAGCCAGGAGGGCTTGCCGCGGAACAGTGTTTCGGCCATTGCGCAAAGCCACGACGGATATTTGTGGGTCGGAACTGTCAATGGCCTCGGAAGGTTTGACGGTGTCCGTTTCCAAAATTACACCGCGGCAAACACCCCGGAGCTGTTTTCGGACACGATAAATGTTCTCTACGAAGATCGCTTGCGACGATTGTGGGTCGGCACCGTGGACGGAGGGATCGCGTGTTACGATCAGGGGCGATTTGCGTTGTTCGCGAATGCCGACGGACTGCGAAGCATTACGATCAACGCAATTACTGAAGATGGTGACGGTGTGTTATGGGTGGGGACGGCGGGCGGCTTGCACCGCATGATTTCCGCCAAACGGTTTGAGCGCGTGGCTCGGACAGTGGTCCCGGTGGAGGTCATTGCCGGGCTGCGCACGACGCCCGAAGGGGATGTATGGGTAATTACACTGCAAGCCGCGCGCCTGCTGCGGAATGGCGAACTCGCGCACACGCCGATCCAATTTCCCAGCGTGGTTCGCTGTTTTGAACTGGATCGTTCTGGCGATCTGTGGCTGGGCTGGGAGAAAGGTGGGCTGGCGCGCATCCGAGTCGGAACAATGACTTTGACGGAGGAGGACCTCTCGGTGCGCGCGACCTCGCTGTACCGCGACCGCGATGGCATTCTATGGCTGGGAAGTTCCACTGGTGAACTGTGGCGGCGAAACCCTGAAGGCGGCTGGGGCCGGGCGGCCAAACCGGCTGAGGCAAAGATCCTGGCGATGCAACACGACGCTCAGGGAAATCTTTGGCTGGGAATCGATGGGGTTGGCCTTGGTCGGCTGCGAGAGAACATAGTCGAGACATACTCGATCTATCGCGACTCCGGGCGCTTTCCTGTGACATCGATGGCCGAGGATCATAAGGGGCGCATCTGGACGGGTACGCTGGGCGCGGGACTTTTCCGCTGGGAGGACAATCGCTTTATCTCGACGCCAATCGATCCCACGGCACTGAACGTCACGGCGTTATTGTGTGATCGCAATGGGAATTTGGTTTGCGGCACGATCCACGTCCATCACGGGGAACTCTATCGGCGCGAGGTGAACGGTGCGTTTTTACTCGAGCCGGAATTCGGGAAGCAATGTCGCACCGTCTTCGAAGATCGCGAGGGTGGACTGTGGGTTGGGAAATGGCGGGGAGGCGTTGAGCATTACAAAGATGGAGTCCTAACGCGTTACGTTCCGACCAACGGGCTGTCGAACGATCGCATTTTTAGCATTGCGCAGGATCAGCAGGGCGCTATTTGGATCGGCACATTGAAGGGACTCAACCGGCTGGCAAATGGAAAGATCACGGCCTTCTACCGCGAAGACGGGCTTGGCGGAAATGACGTGCGAGTGCTGTTCGTGGATCGAGAGGGGACGCTCTGGGCCGGGTCGTCGGGAGGCGGATTGACGCGTTATCGTGATGGACGGTTCGCGCCGATCACCACGCGCGAAGGGCTAATCAGCAACTGGGTGGAGCAAATTCTTGAGGATAACGAAGGCAACCTTTGGCTGGGATCGAATGCCGGTCTCATGCGCGCGTCGCTGCAAGAACTGAATGACTGCGCTTCGGGCAAGACGCGCTACGTGCATTGTATGGCCTTCCGCCCGGAGGAGGAACTATCGCATCGAGACAGCGGCACGGGATATCAGCCATCGTGCCTGAAGACACGCGCGGGCCAGCTTTGGTTCGGCACGGAGTCCGGTGTAATCGTGATCGACCCGAAGCGAATCAAACCCAATAGGCAACCGCCGTTGGTTTACATCGAAAAGATTTTGATCGATGGGGAAGCGAGCGACGTTTATCCGAAGGCATCCTCGAGGATTGTGATTCCTCCGGACACACAACGCCTGGAGTTCCATTACACGGGGTTGGAACTGTCGGCGCCGACGGCCGTACGCTTCAAATACAAGCTGGAAGGGTATGACCGTGAGTGGGTGAATACGGGCACGCGCAGGGAGGCGGTTTATACAGGGGTGCCGGCGGGCGATTATCAATTCCGAGTCACCGCGGTGAACAACGACGGATTTTGGAATGAGACCGGCGCCACGCTGGCGATCACCGTGGTTCCTCCCTGGTGGCAAAGTTGGTGGTTCCGAATGATGGCACTTGGCTGTTTGACCGGCATGGTCTTCGGAGCGTACGAATTGCGGGTCCATCAGCACCGCAAAGCGCGGACGGCGCAAGAGTTGTTAGCGCGGCGCTTGATCGAATCGCAGGAACAGGAACGCAAACGGGTTGCCGGCGAACTGCACGACAGTCTGGGGCAGTCGTTGCAAGTGATCAAAGGCCGCGCGCAGTTGGGACTGAATCGCGCCGCCAATTCGCCGGCAAGCGCGAAGGAGTTCGAGGAGATCTCGAGCGCCGCGACACAGGCCATTCACGAAGTCCGCGCCATTTCCCATGCGTTGCGTCCCGCGGAACTGGATCAGTTGGGCTTGGCGCGCGCGATCGAATGGATGGTGCAAAGGACCAACGCTACTTCCGCGACGCGATTTGGATGCGAAGTGGACGGCGTGAACGGTCTGCCGCCGGAAACGGAGATCAGCCTCTATCGGATCGCGCAGGAAGGCATTCAGAACATTTTGAAACACGCGCAGGCGACTGAGGCTATTCTCCAATTGCAGCGCGAACCAGGCGCAGTTCGTTTTTCGATTTTCGATAATGGCCGCGGCCTTGCGAAGCCGCCGCGCTCCGACGGTCATGGCCTCCTGGGCATCACCGAGCGGGTGCGGTTGCTGGGAGGCGAATTTGACATTCAATCCGCGCCCGGCAAGGGCACGCGCCTGACGGTCACGATCCCCACATGAAAGACAAGACGCGCATCGTAATCGTGGATGACCATCCGATCTTTCGGCACGGGCTAAAGGAGATCATCGAGTCGAACGGAGAGTACGTTGTCGCCGCAGAAGTCGGCGACGGCGAAAGCGCGATTCAACAAATCAAGTCAGTCAAGCCGCACGTCGCGGTGGTGGACCTCAATTTGCCAAAGCTCGGCGGGCTGGAAGTGGTGCGCGCCGTGCGCTCGCTGCTACAGCCGCCGATGATCGTGGTGCTCACGATGCAGGCCGACGAAGGGACGTTCAACGCTGCGATGGATGCGGGTGCGCAAGGCTACATGGTCAAAGAGAACGCGGTCAGCGACGTGCTGACGGGTTTAAAAGCCGTCGCCGCGGGCGGAGTGTTCATCAGTCCATCGGTAGCGGGTTATCTCGTGCGGCGTCATCGGCGCGTCTCTGCGTTGAAAGAGCAGAAAAGAGGGCTGGCGACGCTGACGCCGACGGAAAGGCGCGTACTGCAGTTGGTGGCGGAGAACAAAACCAATAAGGAGATCGGCAGCGACCTCTTCATAAGCCACCGCACCGTCGAGACACATCGCACGCATATCTGCGAGAAGCTGGAATTGTCAGGAAACCGTGCGTTGCTGAAGTTTGCCTTCGAACACAAGTCGGAAATCTAAATCGCTTCGCGATTTGTTACACCCTATCCGTACGAGCGCGTATCTCTCGCGTGGCACTACGCATTCACTTCACGTGACCCCACGCATTCACCACAACCGGCCTTTCAGAGTATTCCTACGCCCCAACAGCCTGGTGGCCACAGAACAGCAAATGAAAATCATGATCGTCGATGACCACCGGGAGATGAGACGGCTTCTGATGAGCACACTGGGAAATCTGGCGAGTGAATTTGTGGAATGCTGCGACGGCGCGGAGGCGGTGGCCGCCTGGTCACAACATCACCCCGACTGGACCGTGATGGATGTGGCCATGAAACCGATGGACGGCCTCGAAGCCACTCGCCAGATCAAAGCGCGTTTCAGCGACGCGCGCATTCTAATCTTCACGCAGCATGATTCTCCGCCGATCCGGCAAGCTGCGTTCGCCGCCGGGGCGTGTGGCTTCCTCGGGAAGGAGAACCTGTCGGAACTCGGCACAGTGCTGCGGCACGCGAAACTCCCACCATCGGCATGAAAACCGTATGAACTCATTCACTTGTCATCTCCGGATTCTGTTCGGAACGGCAGCAGCAGTACTCCTCCTGAGGGCCATGTCCTTGGCGGCGCAGTCCACATCACTGTTGCAGATTCACACCATCGAGATCGTGCCTGGCACTGCGCCACAATTTGTTTTCGCCGACCAGGGCACGGGCGCGACAAACTATACGGTCCAGTTCGCGCCGGCGCTGGATGCGCCATGGTCGACCGTGGCAGGCGCGGTCGTTACCAGCCTGGGCGGCGGCAACTATCGTGTCGTCGCGCCCGATCCGCAGAACCCGCTTGGCTTTTATCGGGTGCGCGGCAATGGGGGCGGCGTCATCGCCAGCTTCGCGACGACGGCTTTCCAGGTCACGGAGGGCGGGATGGTCGCGCCGACGATTACCTTCAACGCCCCGTTCTTTGGCGTGGTCCGGTACACCGTCAGCGGTACGGCGGGTGCGGGAGATTTCGCTCCGTTGAGCGGTGAAGTTCTGGTGAATGGCACCACAGCCGTCATTCCGATCACGCTGGCCGATAATCTCTCTATTGGTGAGCTGAAGTATCTATCGCTGAGGTTGGAAGCCGGTCCTGGCTATCGCCTGGGAACGGCGAGCCAAAGCACCGTTACGATCGACGAAAATGACGCCGAGTGGCAGGGCAGTTTTGTCAGCCGGAAGGCCGCCCTCGGTTTCGTATTGCCGATCCGGCACTCAGCCGAGGGTCACCGGGCGGCTTTGAAGAGCGAGGAGTTTGGTTTCTTCCCCACCAATGAATCTCCAGCTCAAATCACCTTCACGCCGGATATCTTCTCCGTCTTCGCTTCCGACATTCCAATCCCCCCCGAGGCGACGCTGCTGAATTCGAGAATGGTCCTGACCTTTCAATTAAACGCGAACAATGGAATTATTAACCAACTGGTCACCCCGGATCGCGTGGAAGGAGTGGCAAATCTGGTCATCCAGGTCCCCGACAAACCTTATTTGAACGCCACTAATGAAGGGACATTTCTTCTGATCAAGCCGCCAGTCCGGCCTTCGACGAATCAGGTTCAACTCGGGAGGGTCCCGTGAAACCACGACAACGAACACTCATGAATCTTCCAATCGCAATGGCTAACCAATTCGACGATCGCGCTGAAACGGTGAGGTCGCACGCGATTCGCGGCCGAGCCGGGCGGCCTGAATGGCCGGCGTTTCTCTTGCATGCTCTATCAGGTTTGTTGTTCCTGGCCGTTACTTTCCAGAGCCCGGCGGCACTGCCTTTCCCGACCGAAATCCTCTATCAGCAAGCGCGCGTCACTAACGACCCAATCAATGGGTCCCAGCAGTTCGGACAAGCTGTCGCTATCAGCGGAGATACCGTGGCTGTGGGAGGTTCCGAGACCGTCCTGGCTCAGCCGAACGTTCACGTCTTCACCCGCCAGGGAGCGGCGTGGCAGAGGCAGGCCAGGATCAGCTACAACGGTGCGAGGACGCAGTTCGGCTTTGCAGTTGCGCTGGACGGGGACACTCTTGTTGCAGGCGAACCCATACACAGCACTGCGCCAAGCGACCGTGGACGAGCAACGGTTTTCGAACGAAGCGGTACCAATTGGGTGCTGCGAGTCAGATTGCATGATTTGGTGAGCGGTGGCGTTCGCAACGTCTTCGGGGGTGCGCTTGCCATCCATGGCGATACGGTCGTCGTCGGCGCCAGTTCTGCCCTGCTTTCCGACACCGCGCCGGCTCCTGCTTATGTGTTTGCGCGGAACCCGGAACTCAACACGTGGCGGCTCGAGCAACAACTCACGGTGGGAACCAATCTCTTCGCCAGCGCCGTTGCGATCGACGGCGATACAATCGTCGTCGGCAATTACCGTGAGACCAACGCAACCGGGGCGGCATATGTCTTTGTGCGGAACGGAAGTAATTGGACTCAACAAGCCAGATTGACGGCCAGCGATGCGGCGGTCACCAACTGGTTTGGCCGCGCGGTCGCCATTCACCAGAATCGAGTCATCGTCGGGGCGCCGCGCGCCGGGCACTCGGGCTTTTCGTCCGGAGGGGCGGTTTACGTGTTCGAGCGAAACGGCACCCAGTGGACAGAGCGCACCAAGCTGATCGCAAGCGATCCGGGCCCCGGTCGTGAATTCGGCAGCTCGGTCGGTACCGAGGGGGATGCCATCATCGTGGGAGCAGGCTTTGCGGCCCGCTATTACATTTTTGCGCGTGATGACACCTTCTGGTTCGAAGTCCACAGGAGCAATGCCAGCGAGCTGTCAGGGCTCTCCCTGCGTGACCTTGACATCTCAGGAGAAACGTTCGTCGTGGGTGCTCACACCAACCAGTCTGGTGGTTCCTGGAGCGGGCGGGCGTACATTCTGGCCCCCCAATACAGCAACGAGACGCGTGTCGCAGAGTACGTGAAGCGGTTCCTCTTCTATCCCAATGGCACGACCAATATCTTTGACCCGGACCGCGCTGCCTTCCGATATAAGCATCTTCTCTACGGCTCGGAATCCAACAAAGTCCGCCCCCAGCTTGAAAAGATGTCCTCCCTTTATGGATCAGCCGAGCGGCAACGCGCGGACGACGCGCGGACCGTCCTGCTGCGCGGTCTGGTTTTCAATCCTGCCGGCGCGATCCTTCGGGATCTATTGCTGGATATCTACTACGACCGCACCGTCGCCGACGCCATCCTGGCGAAAGATTACCTCGCCCAGGCGGACCGGGTCCGACTGGGCTCGCCTTCGGTGCCCGGAGGATTTGTCATCGACGACGAAATTGGTTTTTATAAAAAGGGATTTGAGACGAACCGGCTCGCCTTACAGTGGTACTTCGCTCTGCTGGTAGACGATCTCGGCATTGCAGGCGATCCAGCGTCGGGATTTCAGATCTTCCAAACTCTCGTGCCCGGACGCGCCTTGCATCCGGCTGTCTACCTGACTACCAATGGCACACCGGAGTCCGTAACGGGCAATACCAGCCCGCTGGCGACCGGTTACAAAGACCTGATTCTCCTCTTCGATCTTCTACGCGACCACGGGCGTAACGCCGCCACGCTCGCGCGCCTCCTGAACGCTCGCAGTGCTCCCGGCGATGTGAACACGGCCAAATCCCTGGTCGATGACGCCCAAAAATTTCTCCATCTGCAGGGAACCGTGTTACTCGGAATCTTTCCCAATTTGGCCCCCGTCGAAGGTGATGGTTCGGGCCTGGCCGAGGCGATCTCCGGCCGGAATGAAGCCAGCAGCGATCTAAGCTCTCTGCGAAACATGATGCTTGCTGGGGCCAACCCGCTCGGGTTCGAAAAAGACTTTTTCATGTTCGTCCAGAAGTTCTCCGGCCAGGAGCAGTTCTTTGATTCGTACGACGCGCTGAAGGTCCGGTTGGACCCGGATGATACTGCCAATCCCCTGGGAAACGCTTTGTCTCGGCGAGATCGAGCCGTGGATACGTACGCAACCTATCGCGGATACCAGGATCAGCTCGCGACACAATTGAACCAAATTTCAGGCGCCGCTGAAGACCGGCTTTTCGAAATCGTGGGAGCTTATCCGGATACGCCGCAGTATAGCGCCCCGGAGAACAACGTGGGAAGCGAGATCTGGCAACAGCTTCGAAGCCTGGACGGAGCCCGGTTGCGCATCGAGCGGAACCGAGTAGAAGTACAAAACCTTCGCCAGCAAATCGAAATTGAGGCACAGCGGGGCGGCGCGATTTCCAACGCCATAATTCGTTACGGGAATCAACAAATGGAATTGACCCGGAAGATCGGTCAGCTGGAGGCCGCACAGGAAGCCGCCGGCACCCTCGGAGGAATCTCGAAGGACCCGGTCAGTGCCGTGCTGGGCGTGCTGGGCGCCGTGGCTGGCGCCACCCTGGGCGTCATCAAAACCGAGTTGGAGGTCGAGAAAGAACGTCTGTCCGCCCTTGAGCAGGCGGAGATCGAGGGGGTCAATACGGCCGCACAAATCAAGACTTTGCTGCTGGGCATGAACACCCTGGTGATCGATTCAAAAGAGGCCGCGCTGCTCTATCAACAGGAATATGGCCGGCTTACCGCCTTGTACCGGGAGAAGGCGGCCCTGAAGCAAAGCCTGGCTGAGAGCGCCGAGTCTTTCGCTGATCGGTATTTTGCCGATCCAGTCCATCGGCTACAGATGCGGCATGATACGCTGTTGGCCAATCTGACATTCGATGAGGCGCAGAAATGGCTCTTTTTCATGGTACGCGCCCTCGAGTATAAATTGAATGCCCCGTTCACGAACTTCTTCCACGAGGGCCAGCACTGGTCGGCCAGGACTCTCTATATGCTGCGCAATGCCGAAGAGCTACAGCGCATTTACTCGGCCATTGACGATTACGAAACCTTGAATCAGCCCCTCAGGGCAGATTATTATGACTGGTTTTCCGTGCGGGAGGATTTCTTCGGCTACAAACGTACCGACAACCTTGGTCAGCCCTTGTTCTACGCCGCTCCTGATACCGGCGAGCCAGTCACTGCCATCGAAGCATTTCGACGTGAGCTGCGGCGGTTGCTGGACTCGGAAGGCTATATCAATCTCCAATTCAGCACCGTGCGAGAGATCCCCGGTGGCAGTTTCTTTCGCGGACCCCGTTTTAACGCTGCGGGTCAAGTTCTCAGCGAGGGACTCTATCTGGATAAAATCAAGTGGATGCAAATCAGTCTGCCGGGGTCACATACCCTGGGGCGCGTGCAATTGACTGGAGAGTTGGAGTACGGCGGCACCAGCTTCATACGCAATGTCGATATGGGTACGTTCGATCCCGAACGCCGCGACCAGGTGCAGGATGAGATGACCGCTTACAGTACCCGTTACTGGTTTTTCCATCCGAGCGGCACGTGGCGGTTTGTCGAGACCTTGAGTTCGCCTGTCACGATGCAAATAAGCTCCGATCCACGCGTTCCGCCCACCGTGCAACAATTGGAGATTTTCAAAGAGCGCAGTGTGGCTACCACTGGCTGGAAACTCGCCATACCAACGCGCGACCTCGGTCAAACCGTGTTGAAGATCGATGAGCTGGATGATGTGGAAATCTACTTTTATCACTATGCCGTGACGCGATTACCTTCTGAAGGGAGAGCGCCGTGATCGGACCGGGTGGGGAGATCATCGCCAGGCAATCGCAACGACTGAAACAGAGAGACCGCACTTGCGTCCGGCCTCTTACACGGTAGCAGTATCTGGCAGTCCCATAATCAAACACTTGAGGAACGAAGAATTCTCTTGCCACGCCAAGGCATCATCTTAGGGTGCCCTCTGTACCCAACGGTTAACCACTAAACAAAAGGGAAAGTATGAATACTTCTGTACTTGTACGAACGGGCGTCCTGGGCTGCGTATTGCTCGCGAGCATGGCCGCGCAAGCCGGAGACGATAAAAACGACGGGAAAGGCACGCGATCGGGCTGCAAAGACTTGCCTTCGCATGCGCGGCTTCAGGCGGAACTCAGGAAGGTTGTCGGCGAAACGAATGCCGGCTTCGGCTTGAACATGTGGGCTACGATTGTAAATCGCGACGGCGAAGTTTGCTCGGTAGCCTTCTCGGGCAATGATCGCGGCGATCAGTGGCCGGGCAGTCGCGTGATCTCCGCGCAAAAAGCGAATACTGCGAACGCCTTCAGCCTGCCGGACCTCGCGCTCTCGACGGCGAATATCTATTCGGCAGTTCAACCCGGCGGTTCTCTCTATGGTTTGCAACACAGCAATCCGGTGGATACGCAGAACGCCTACAAAGGCCCGTCAGAAAACTACGGCAAACCGAACGATCCGCTCGTGGGCAAAAAGATCGGCGGCGTCAATGTGTTTGGCGGTGGACTGGCTCTTTACAATGCCGAAGGCAAACTCGTCGGCGCGATCGGCGTGAGTGGCGACACCTCATGCACTGATCACATTGTTGCCTGGAAAATCCGCCATGGCTTGAATCTGGACAACGTGCCCGGAGGCGTCAGCGCTACGGGCGACGACAACGCGGTGTACGACATCACCAGAGACGCGCAGGGCCATTCCAACAGCGCAAGCGGCTGGGGCCATCCGGATTGCGGAGGCGACGCGCGCGCGATCTCCGCCGCTTTGCCAGTGACGCATCCCATCGGGCCGAATCCGTAAGCCTAAAGTCTCTGAAGGCCGCGCTACTTATTACGCCCGGCCCAAAAACAAACGTGCCCGCCGGCCTTGCGACCGACGGGCACGAAAGTGGGTGGTGGGAGTTCGCCAATCTCTCTTTCCCATGCCGGCATTAGGCGCTCACCCTCGCGGGGGCTGCCAGCTTCCCGACGCTATTCTCCACGGCAAGCGGAGTTATCGGCCTCGTAGCAGGGCCGTCGAGGGCGTTGACCGCCGCCCGATTATTGAGTGAGGCTTTTCAGCTCGCTTCGACTGGTGGTTGCGCCACCGGCCTGCGAACCAGGTCAAGACACGCCCATGATCTTTTCGCGTCTTAACCACTTAGCGCAAGGTCAGCCACAGCTTTTGGCCGTGCGTTCACCCCGTGCCACGGGTCTCGCCTCTTCACTCTCAGGTTGCATTTTGTTCACGGGTCAGCGGTGACTTTTTCGACATCGCCGACCTTGCGGAAGGTTTTCACGGGTCCTGCCGAGACCTCGTGTCCTTCCCGAAACGCCTGCTCTTTTTGTCCCGCCTTTCGGCGTCTTTCCTGGGCGGCGCTTCGGTTTCCCGAAACATCCGCCAGAGTCATGCGTCCGTGCTGGTTCGCAGTAACAACCGTTTGCCCGCTGGGGCAACTGCGATTCGCTCAGGCTCGAAACCTGCCTGAACTACTTGACTCAACTCACCGCGGTTTCTCATCGCGGTTTGTTGCTCGTTTCCTCAGTCGCTTGTGGCACGTGCGACCGTGCCAGAAGAACCGGTGAATCCTGCCTCGCCCGAAGCTTACGCTCCGTTTTGAGGGACCGAACCAACCAGCCTGATTCGATCTTTCCCCGGTCACCCGGGTTTATCCTGGTCAGTTACTAACTTTCGTTTTCACCAACCGTTCTTTCAATGAACTGAAGACAGAATATCAGAAATTCTGAATCCGTGAAGTAATTGATATGCACTGGTTATTCACCGGAAACGAGGACGTCCGCGTCTGCTCGGCGAAGGGTTACGATCAATGTTCGCAGCGTTTTTCAAGTGTCCGGCCTGGAGTTATTCACAAGCGGAGCGGACCGAAAAAAGGTCGCGTGAATAAGTTCTGAGGTTCGATTTGAAGAAAATCTGCGTACGAAGGCAGTTTTTTAGATGATTTGGAGGCTCCTCCCCTGCTGATTTAGGGTATTTACCCGCTACGAACGATTCTGGCTGCATGGCTGACTTGAATCACACCGGATGTGATTTCCAGGGAGGGGTTGCATGCGGAGGCTGAACATTCAATGGGTATGAAATGGGTGGCTTCGCTGGTGCCCCTGTTATGGGGCTTCACTGTATTTGGACAAATCAATAGTTGGTACTCATGGTCCGGGGGAGATTGGCACGACCTCGGCGCGTCGCAGGTCTCGCAAATTCAGTTTGAAAATCCTGCCGGATTGCTGGGCAGTTTTCCGGCGCGCATTCTCCCCGATGGTGAAGTCGTCCCGGCGCCGACGAGAATCGTGATGGAGAGGCACACAACAGAACCGCGGTTGTTTTGGCCTGACGGCTTTATCCTCCAAACCTCCACCAACGTCAGCGGCCCGTTTGAGGATTTAGCCAATACGCTGAGCGGCTTGCCAGTGCCGTTAGTCGATCCAGCGCGTTTTTTTCGAATTCGCCCACGCGGTGAAGCGTATCGTTAGCGCGCGATCTGGGGAACGCACCTAAGACGGAAGTTGTTGCTCCTTTTTCGGCTTTGGCAGAACCGCATTTATTTGTTTGCGCCACTTGAGCAGTCGCAGGTGCGCTCGTGAACTTGCCTTCGTCGGAACGTGCCGTGTTACGTCCACGTCCTCGTAGAGTTGTCGAAAGAGCGCCGCATTGAAGTTCGCATTGGGAACGTTCGTTTGCGCATGCACCGACTGAATCCACGCAGCGAGTTGTTCGTGCATCTTGCGCGTGCGTTGCGGGTCTTGTGCAGCGAGATTCTGCGTTTCACCCGGATCGCTTCTCAAATTGTAAACTTCCCCTGACTCGGTGTCGTAATGCACGATAAATTTCCAATCACCATCGCGCACTGCGCCGCCGGGCCGGCCGCCCTGATTTGTGTAATGCGGAAAATGCCAAAACATGCGGGGGGCACTCTCGGTCTTGCCGAGCAGCAATGGTGCAAAGCTCGGCCCATCGAGATTGCCGGGTCTCTCCAATTCCGCGAGTTCACACAGCGTAGCCAACCAACCCGTATTCACGATCGGTGTGTCCACGACGCGCCCGGGAGGCACACGTCCCGGCCAGCGCACGATTAATGGCACACGCAATCCTCCTTCGTAGAGAAATCCTTTCCCCGCCCGAAAGGGCGAGTTGTGTGCCAGATAAAGAAAGAATGGTCGCGTGGTGTTCGTGCTGACAAAGCCCATCGCCGCGCGCGTCAGGTCATACTCTCCTTTCCCACCTTCGTTCTCGCTCGGCTTCGTCGTCGGTTTGCCCGGATAACAGACATCAAACCCCTGCTCCGGTGGCAGAAATCCTTTGCCGCCCAAATGCCATTTCCCGATGCACGCTGTCACGTAGCCGTTGGTTTTCAACAACTCCGCCAGCGTCAACTCCTCGAGTGGCAACTGCTGCTTGATGACCGGGTGCAGCAACTTCTGCGAAGGCGCGTCCGGGCGCCCTGGCAGGTAAGTTGTAAGGTGCAGCCGCGCCGGGGTTTTCCCGGTGAGGATCGCCGCGCGCGAAGGCGAACAGATTGGTTGAGCGCAATACGACGCCGTGAATCGCATGCCCTCGCGGGCGAGTTGATCGAGATTCGGCGTATTATGTTCGGTGCGCCCATAGCACGCGAGATCGTTGATGCCGAGATCATCCGCAAGAATGAAGACGATGTTTGGTCCGGCAGCAACAGCACGTCCTGATGCGAGGACCAGGAAGATGCAGATGAGTAATCGCGCGAACCCGATTGCTCCAGGCCCGATTTGCACGGAGGTGATTTCCACGGATCGCCGGATTTGGCTTCCGATTCGCGCTTTATGGCTGAGTAATGGTGAGTTCGGAAGCATCCGCGGGAACTCCGGTTTCAGTGACACGGCCATTTGGCCAGCGGACGGCAACGTGAGTCGGGCGACGCGAGCCGCCAAAAACTTGCGCCATGCTGTTTTGCGACCAATAGCCTGAACCGCAGTGGACTTGCCGCGCGGCTCCCAGGATGTCGCCGTAGCGCGGGCGCAGCATCGCGCCGACAGCGTCAGCATTCACGGGTGCGCCCGACAGGCGTACGCGCAAGCCTGGGGAGCCATGCCGATTGCGATACAGTTTGGTCGCGGCTCCGTTCTGAGTAACTACCAGGTCCACTCGTCCGTCGTTATCGAAGTCGGCCAGAGCCCCGCCGCGTTGTTCGCCATAGATCTGAATGCCAGAAGGGGACACAGGTTTGAAATCGCCCCTCCCGTCTCCGCGTAAAACCAGACCTCGCCCGGCATCGAGCCGCGATTCATCGCGCGGGAAGGCAAAAAAATTCTGGCTAAGGAAAATGTCTTCGTGACCGTCTCCATCGAGGTCAGCGACTTGCGCGCTGAAGGCAGGGGCGAACTGCGCTTCGTCCGGTAAGACGCGAGCTTCAAAGCGCCCGCGGCGATTGAGGAACAGAGTTGTGGCCAACGTGCTCACCGAAAGCCGCCGCGCGTTTTTCATGCGTTCGCCAAGAAGTTCGTTGACTGTACAGCGACTGAAGGCAGTGTGGTTCGGAAAATTTTCGAAGACGAACGGGAGGACTGCGCCGAGCGCATCGCGCTGAAGACGAGGCGCGAGTTTGTCGCCGTCGAACTCGGTCTCGATGATATCCAGACGACCGAGACCGGCAAAGTCGCCATAGAAAATCGTCAAGGGCTTTTGCGCCGATGCAGCATTGCAACTGTTCAGCCCCCAGTTACCAGCCACGATATCGAGCACGCCGTCTTCGTCAAAGTCCCCCGTCGTAACACCGGTCCACAGGCCCGTGAAATCTGCGAGACCCCACGCCGTTGTCACGTCTTGCAAAACGCCGCGGCGATTTTGAAACACGCGCACCGGTCCCCACTCGCAGGTGAGCACAAGTTCCGGCAACGAATCGTCGTCGAGATTGCTCCAGACCGCTCCATTGACGAGGCCAATGGCGCGAAGGCTGCCGCTGTTCGTTGCGTCAAGCTCCCATTCACCGTTCTCCTGGCGAAAAATCAGCGAACTCGCGGCCTCGGGATAGCGTCCGGGAATGACCTGGCCGCCCGCGAAAAGATCGAGATCGCCGTCGCCGTCAACGTCTGCCAGGGCCATCGGCCCGATGCTGGCGCTGTGCGCTGGAAAAAGGTTGTCCGTTGGAGCCTCAACGTGGAGGGATGGTTTAAGCAGGGACTGTAGAACAGACGGCGCGTTCGTGTCATTTTCGTAGGAGGCGCTTCCGCTGAGGAGACGCGTGTTGCTGCCCTGACGGAACGCAAGGATGGTTGTTTGATCCCGAGGGGCGGCGACGGCGTCGTGCGCCCGCTCGAAGCCCTTGCCACTCTTATTGATAAATAGCGCACTGGGTCCACCTTTACCCGAACCAATAATGAGATCGTCCCACCCATCCCCGCTAACGTCGAACCAGGCGACGCCGGGACCGTTCTGACTCAGCTTGCGCGGCAACAGGGGTTGGCGCGCAAAATCGTTAAACGGGTCTTCGTGGTGAGTGTGCGCCAGCCAATCGCTCACGTCTTCGAAGAGCGGTTCGGCCTTTCGACCCGCTTTCCGCTGCGGGGGCGAGGCTGTCGCGGAGCTTTCGTCGATTTCGTAAACGTGATTTGGCTTTACCCCTGAAATTTCAGTCACCGTGCCGTTGCGCCACGTGACCCGCAGGCCGAGTTGCAATTTGGAGCCGGCGCCGAAGACGCGAAGCGTATCGGAGCCCGAGAGGTAACTGCCGCCGGCGACAATTTCCATCTTGTGATTTGGAACCGTCCCGTTGAGAAGTTCCACACGAGCGCCGATCGCCTGCGTGTTTGGGGCGCGCCCTCGCAATCGCACTGCCACGCGAGGTGCAACGGATTCGTTGCGGTAAAGAGCCGCGACTGCGCCGAGACGATTCACAACCGCATCCAGGTCCCCATCGTTGTCAAAATCCGCCAGCGCGATGCCGTGGTTGACAGCCGGTTGACCGAGGCCCCACTGCTTTGTTGTTTCCGCAAAGCGCAGATTGCCGAGATTGCGAAACGCCACCACCGGCATTTCCAGCAACGGATACAATTTCGTGTGCTCGCGCTTGGCTTCGATGAACGCGCGCTGCGTGTCGCCTCCAGCGGTGCGCCGCCAGTCCTCGCCCATGGATTTGATGTGTGCGGTCGCGTCAAGGTCCTGGATGTCCCGCAAGTGGCCGGCCGTGATTAGCAGATCCTCGTGGCCATCGAGATCGACATCCAGAAAGACAGGCGACCAGGACCAGTCACTCGCCTGAACCCCGGCGAGACAGGCAATCTCGGCATAAGTGCCATCGCCGCGGTTGAGAAGAAGCGTGTTTTGCGGCGTCTGCACGCGTGTCTCAAGGTCGCCAATTCGCGGAGGAGTCGTACGTTTCGCCACGATCTGCCGTTTGCGCAGTTCTGCACTGCGGCTGAGCATGTCCACCACAAAAATGTCGAGGTGCCCGTCGTGATTGACGTCGGCGAAATCCGCGCCCATGGAACTGGCGGAAATCTTTCGGACGGCCGGACCGTCGATGGCGCGCAGGCGGCCGTTGCCGGTATTAAGCCAAAGGCGGTCCGGCGTCCAATAATCGTTGCAAACGTAGAGGTCGGGCGCGCCGTCGTCGTTCAGGTCGCGGAAAGCTGCGGTCAAGCCCCAATCGAGCGGCGCGCTGGAGAGGGGCCGGCCCTGCTCGTCCAGAAAATGTCCTTCGGTCCAGGGCACGGCGCGAAACCGCGCACGGCCATCATTGAGATACAAAATGTGCGGCTCACCAAATTCCTGGAGGTATCCCTCCGCAAAGGTCAGCCGGTCACGCAGCGAAGGAGGCACCGTCGGCTTTTTGTTGACCAGAACGACTGGAATGCGCGGCCAGTCCCGAATGTCATCCGTGCGATTATTAGTGACATAGAGATCGAGCGTGCCGTTGCCGTCGATATCGGCAACCGCGAGCGACTCGGTGGCATACTGGGTGGTCGTGCCGGCCTGGCTTGTCCCGTCCGTAAATCGCCCACGGCCATCATTCAAAAAGCAGAGCACGCCGCGTCCCACCGTGCCAACGAGCAGATCGAGCGAGCCGTCGCCGTTCAGATCAGCAAAAAGTGCGGCGCGATAGTAATTAGTGGCAAACTTCAAGCCCACCTGGGCAGTCACGTCAACGAAGCGCCAGTCGCCCAGATTTCTGAAAAGCCGGTTTTGGTTATTGAGGCTGCAGAAGAAGAGATCCGTTCGGCCATCGTTATCGAAATCACCGGCCGCCACACCAGAACCGTTGTTGAGGACGCGATTCTCAGCGCTCGCCCAATCGCTCAATTCGTTGGTGAAGGTGAGGCCTGTCTGATCAGGCTTAAGCAAGGTGAATCCAGCGTTGCCGGTTGCAGGAACGCGCAGCGCGGTTTCCCCGGCGTTGGCGGAGGGCTGTTCAGCGGCAACGCTCAGACTCGTGGCGCATGCCACGAGCAGTATCCAGGTTTTCGTGTTCACTCATCGCACGCCAACCGCTTGCGCTGGCGCGGTAAGGGCCGCGCCAGCTCTGGTGTTCTCACCGAGCGGTTCTTCCTACTGCCGGACGCGGTAGAATTTCATTTGCCCTTGAGGAAGGATCGAATAAGGCGACGCCGCGCCTTGCACATCGGTCCATTGCGTACCTGGCCCGTTGCCGATGAGCGTTGTCGCCTCCTGGAGCGCACCGCAGGGCCAGCGCAAGGTCAGGCCGGGCGGAGCGGCGTCGAAGTTCAACCGCAAGACCATGGCACTGGGCGCGACAAGGCCGGCGCTGTCGTCGGCGAAGACCTGCCCGATCTGCTCCGCCGTCAGCATCGTATTGTAGACCCGCACGTCGTCCATCGAGCCGTTGAAGATGCGCCAATAGCCATCGTGAGAACGGCCCAACTCGATTGGCTGCGCGGGAGGCCAGTTCCATGCCGCCGAATTGGCCTGGGTAGCATCCTGCACCCCGTCGATGTAGAGTGTGATGGCGCCGCTCGCCGACTGATCGTAGACGTAGGCGACATGGTGCCAGAGGCCGTCGTTGATCGTCCGCACCGATGAGAAGGTGTTTGCGTAGCCGTCGCCGGGTCCGTCCGCCTGGACAAAAATATTGCCCGCATCGGTCTGGGTGATGACGTCGCCGGTGCGCCCGCCAACATCAGTCCGTCGATCAAAGAGCATGGCGGCAAAATCACCACTGCTCGTATCCGTTCCAGCGGTGCGCACCCAAAACATGATCGTGCCACTGCTAGCGTTAAAGTCCGCATGCCCGGGGACCATGATTTGGTCGTTTTCGGTGGCGACAAATGTCATGACACCGTCGCGCGTCGTGGTGCCGGCATCCGCCACGCTGTTGCTCCAGGAAGCGCCGAAGTTGCGGCCAGGATGAGGCGTGCCGGATGGCTTGCTATCCAACACAAAAGCGCCACCCTGCTCGAAGTCGAGGGCGAGCGGCGCACCCGACCCGAGGAAATAGAGGCTGCAGATTTCGTCCGCAGCCAGCGCGCGGTTGTAAACGGCCACTTCATCGACACGGCCGTTAAACCAATTCCCGTTAGCGCCAATGGTGTCGAAGATGCCGCCACCGGCGATGTTGAACATGAAGCCGTTGGAGCCGTAGTTGGCGCTGGGTAAGGTGGTTGTGCCTGCGGCCCCGCCATTGACATAAACGGTCAACACACCGGAGTTGAGAACGAGGCCGACTTGACCCCATTGCTCATTGGGTATCGGATTCGGCGAGACGTCGACTGACGTCGGGGCAGGGTCGAAATTATCAACCCACGCCTGGATGGTATTGTTGTTGATGTAACCAAACTCGATCAGATCGTTCTGCCCGAACAGACCCGTTCGATTGGCCTGATTCGTCTCACGGCGAATCCAGCCCAACAGCGTGACGTTTGCCAGATTATTGAGTTGCAGGGGTGTGGAAACGTAGGCATTGCGAGAATTCGTACCGTCAAAGTATGGCGCCATGTCCGGATCGCCGACGATGGCGCCAGGCTGGCCCAGGAGGACATTGCCATTATAGGTGCCATCAAAGCCGCCCGCGTAATCAAAAGCGGTCGTGCCGTCAGTCTCACCCAGGCGCCAGTAGGCCATCGGGTTGCCCGCGACGACCGCGGCTGCGTAACTTCCAGGCGTGACCGGAACGACAGTCAACGTCGCCGTTGCGCTCGTCGCCGAACCGAATTCGTTCGTGACGACGACCCGATAGTCCCCTGCATTCGCAGACTGCACATTGGTGATTGTGAACGTCGTATTGGTCTGGTTGGGCACATTCACCCCGTTCGTTTGCCACTGGAATCTCAACGTACCGCCGCCAGTCGCTGCTACCGTGAACGTCACTCTGCTTCCCGCGTAGCGCGTCACCGATGCCGGTTCCTGTGTAATCTGAGGCGGCACAGCCGGCATGACGTTTACGTCCACGAGATCGCTGGTCACCGTTCCGAATAAGTTCGTGATCACGACAGAGTAAGTCTCGTTCTGCGCTGGCGCATTAGTAATGACCAGCGTGGCGTTCGTTTGGCCAACAACCGGACCGCTAAGATTGAACCATTGATAGCTCAGCGGCGGACTGCCGACCGCTCCCACGGAGAGCCTGATGGTCTCGCCGGCAAAGAGATTTGTGCCCACCGGCTGGCGAGTGATAATCGGCGCCTGCTCAACCGTCGAGAAATATTGGGCGGCGATTTGCTCCGCGGTGAGCGCCCGATCGAACACGGCCACTTCGTCTATCTGGCCGTTAAAGAAATTGCGCGCTATATCAAACACCCCGCCGCCGCCAATTTCGAAGCGGAACGCATTGGTCACGGGCAACACATGGTTGCGTTGTCCGGCAAGAATGCCGTTGGTGTACGTCTTAAGGACTCCGGGAGACCCTTCGCTCACCAACGCCAGGTGCGACCACGTGCCGTTCGGGAATGGATTGGGGACGTCGAGACCATTGTCCGTCCACGCCTGAATGGTCGTGTTGTTGATATAGCCCATCTCAACGATGTCGTTCTGGCCCCACAGCCCGGTGCGGTTTGCCTGGTCGGTCTCCCGGCGGATCCATCCGCTGATGGCGAATTGCGACAGGCCATTGAGCAGGCCGCTGACGCTGGCCACATAAGCGTTGCTGCCGTTGAGAGTCACGGCCGTGTTCGTGTCTTCAAGGCCGAAGAACGTCGGGCCACGAGGCGCTTCCGCCCCAGGGAGTGCGTCGCCGGCATAGATGCCGTTTGCACCCGCTCGCACACCGCTGTTTACCGCGAGGTTGCAAGGTCCGGCGGGTTCGTTCAAACGCCAGTAACCTGTCGGGGCGCCCGCCATTACCAATTGATCGTATGGCTGGGCGGGAGCCGCATTTGTGCCATTTTGGTAATGCGTCAAAATATCGGCATCGGACAATGCCGCGGGATAAACCGCCACTTCATCGATGCCGCCCGGCCAGAAATCTCCACCGGAGTTTTCGGAGAGGCCGCCGCCGATCCTGAACACCCCCGCCGTGACGTTCGGCACGTAAGTGACCGCGCCCGACGTCGCCACCAGCACACCATTGACGTAGAGGCGATTCACGCCCAGGTCATGCGTCGCAACAACATGGGTCCATTCATTCCACGGCACATTTGGGCCACCGTTCAAATCGTTGGCCCCCGTTCCATTGAACGTTGTAAACTGCCAGTTATTGGCGCCGGCGGCGTTGCGGACCCTAAGTTGATAACCCTGCTGGATCCCAGCCGCCACCCAACGCGAAGCGATCACAGTACGATTGAAATTGGTGAACGCCGTCAGCCGCACCCAGGCTTCAATAGTGAACGAGTCCGGATTGAACTCTAGAGCAAAAGGGACATCCACACTCTGCCCTTGGCCGTCAAAAGTTGCGGCCGTGTCTGTCCTGCCAGCAAGCGCGCCGGGCACCGGATGCGGCGGGCAATTCACATAAAGACCATTTCCGGGAAGGCCGGCGCTCCCGCCGTTCGTTGCCACGTCCGTCGGCCGAGCAGTCACCGGGTCGTTGAAGCGGTAGTAAACTATCGGGCTTTGCGACACCACGGTCGCCGCATATCCCGCATCCGGCGGCGCCATGTAATTCACCGCGTTCAAAAGCATCCGTGCTCCGTCCGGCGTCAGGTCGTACATTCCCGCGCCTTCCGAAGTGATGGTCTGCTCGCGCGTCCCCGTAAGGAACACTAGCCTCCGGCCGCCCAACACATCGGCCGGCGAAGTCCCGTTGGTTGTTGAGAGTATCCCGCCCGCTTGCCATTCGCCGATAATCAGCCCGCCGTTCGCGTTCGGATCACCCGAAACAGTCGCGAGCACCTTGCCGCCACCGGCTGTCGGACCCGTTATGACGGAAATGCCCCGTTGCAAGCGGTTCGTGAATGCGATCGTGCCATTGGTGCCCGAGGTTGCGTACGTGTTCACCATGATGTTGCTGGTTCCCAGCGCGATTCCCGCAAAAATTGGATGTGTCGGATCCGTCGCCATCAGCCGAACCGCGCCGTCGGTATCTGGAATCGTTTCACCGACCATCAGGCCCATTCGGCTGCCCCCGCCGGTGCCGCCACGTTCAATATAGGCACCCAGAATCATAACGGGTGTGGTGATGCCATTCCAAAACGCGGTTTCGGCATCAGACTGAAAATGCCCGCTGGGCAGGGATCGACTGAGGATTACCAGGTCGGCCGCATTGAGTTGAGCCACGAGGGCGGCGTTGGTTTGAGCCTCCTCGCTGCTGACGATCCGCGTCACCGTGTGCCCGGCGTTTCGGAGCAACCGCGTGTATGCCACGTCGGGGGCGTTGGTAAACCCGGCAGTAGCCGCATTCGCCGATGGCGTGCCGTCTGCGGGATGAAAACTCATCCAGATAATATTGGCGGCTTGAGTGGGGACTGCCGCAATCAGCGTGCAGATAACAAGCAATGCCATCCAAATTCGCCAGGCATGGCCACACTTGAGGTCTCGTACTTCCGTTTCAGTGGTTCGCGTTTTCATTTTTGGTAAGTGGGATTAAAAAGGGGCGGACGCGGCTTGGTTCGCCTCATGACTAATACAAAAAACCATGAGTTCGCATAAATCGCACCCTCTACACGGAGAGCGTGCTGCTGGAATGCTTCCGTTTTTACGCCCCCCTCCTCAATTTGCAAGCCCTAACTTTGTGATATTTGTCATATCTTCCGTAGACACCCTTGCCTTGCCCTGAGCCAGGCGCCGGCGATTTTTCGTTTTTCATTTTAAAATTTTCATTTTTCATTCCCCATCATGAAAGCGTTCCCTCTTCTGGCGCTAGGTTCGCTCCTCGTCCTGAGGCCCCTGATCTACGCCCAATCGGCGCCCCCAACCTTCGAAACCTACCTCCGCAAGAGCGTCGTCGATAAAAAGACCCTCGACGTCTTCCTCGATCCCAAAGAACTCTCCTGGGCCAGGTTCGACCCCATCACCGGCTACCGCCTCGGCAATTACATGCCCCGCGACGGCATGGATCGCAGCTCCACCATTTCGACCTCGCGCTCCAACGGTGCGCGCACCGCCCACGCCTATGTGGACAAACCCTGCCGCATCAACACCTACGGCAATAGCTTCACTCTCTGTCATCAGGTCAGCGATAGCGAAACATGGCAGGAATACCTCGCCGGGCATCTTGGCGAGCCTATCCGAAACTTTGGCATGGGCGGCTTCGGCGTCTACCAGGCTTACCGCCGCATCATTCGCGAAGAGCAAACCGAGCACCGCGCCAAATATCTCATCTTTTACATTTGGGGCGATGATCACGTGCGCAGCTTGCTGCGCTGCCGCCACGCGGCCATTTACCCGTGGTGGAACGACGATGGCGGTCGCGCCTTCCACAATAATTTCTGGGCCAACATCGAGATGGACCTCCAGACCGGCCAACTCGAGGAACACGAGAACCGCCTCCCGACGCCCGAGTCCGTTTACAAAATGACCGACCCCGACTGGACCGTGCAGAACCTCAAAGACGACCTCGCGCTCAACATGATGATGTACGCCCGCGGCAACGTGAGTGACCTCGACATGACGGCCGTGCGCAAGCTCGCCGAACACCTCAAGTTCGAATCGCCGGACCTCGCTAATCCCCAACCGCCGCGACCCGTCATCGACCAACTCCTCAATCGCTACGCCTTCGCCGCCACTAAATTGATCCTCACCAAGGCCAAAGCCTTCGCCGATCGCAACGACAAGAAACTTCTCGTCGTCCTCTTCGACCCGTCGCGCGTCATGAAGCCGCTCGTCGAAGGCAAACCCCGCTACGATCAAACCGTCGTCGACTTCCTCAAGGAGCGCCAGTTTCGCTTCTTCGACATGAACCTCATCCACGTCGAAGATTACAAACAATTCAAAGTCCCCTTCGACCAGTACACCAAGCGTTACTTCATCGGCCATTACAGCCCAGCGGGAAACCATTTCTTCGCCTACGCCATCAAAGACACCGTGATTGATTGGCTGGACCCCAAACCCATCACCTACCAAAACCAAAACGACCGCTGGATCACCTTCGAAGGCTACTTGCAGAAATAGTCCCTGTAGCTGCTTCGCGGCGTTGCGCGTTTGCTGTTAAACGCTTCTCCGTTCTCTCTGTTTGCTCCTGTTCAACCAATCCTGCTACCTTTTCCCGGTGCCTCGCATCCAGGTAATTCTCTGGTCGTTTCTCATCACTCTCCTGTCTCTCCCCTGCCCTGCTCACGCCGCCCAAAAATCCCTCCCAGAGTTGGAACGCGAAGCAACTGAGGTGCTCTCGGACCTCGACAACATCACGCGCCGAAACCGCATCGCGCCGGTGTTCGAACTCGCCGCCCGTTATGCCGCGCTCGGCCGCACCAACGACGCGCGCACCTATTACACCAAAGCCCTCGAACACGAACCATGGAATCTCGAAGGCCAACTCGACCTGGCCGAACTTCTTCACGCCGCCGGCAACACCAACGCCGCACGCGAAAAGGCCGAACTCGCCTGGGCCCGCGCGGAAACCGACAGCCTGCTCGCCCGTGCCGCACAAATGCTCGCTCGGCCCTTCACGTCACAAACTCCGGCATCTGAATCCTGGCCCGGGCCGCAAGGTCTCGCTCTGGTCCCGATCGGTGAAGTCGATACATGGCTCCTGCAGGAATTGCGTAACGAACTGCCCAAACTCCTCCACATCCCGGTGATTATCCACAACGCGCCCGTGACGATCCCGAAATCCCGTCGCGATCCTGTCCACCTCCGCGCGGAGGATTTGCGCATGCACTTTTCAAGAGCATACAACGATCCCCAATTCCAGGGACTTCTCCTGCGGCTCCGCATGACTACCAATTCCCTGCTCGACGACGAGAAAATGTTTCAGGTCAGCGAAGCGGTGTTAAGCGCCAGCCCCGACAAAACTCAGGCGCGCAGCTTTCGCGAGGACCTCGCCGTCCTGCGCCGCCTCGGGCCGCAATGGGACGCCGGCGAAATTATCGACCAAATTAACAAAGCCGTTGCACCCCGGCCTGGTTCGCAACGTGGTTACCTCGCCATCACGAAGCTGGACCTCTATGCGAACCAGAGCCGCTTCGTCTTCGGCCTCGCTGGCATGGGCGCCAATTGCGGCGTCCTCTCCTATCGCCGATACACAAGCGCCATCCTCGACGAACCACCCGATCGCGACCGCCTCAAACAGCGCACCCTCAAGCAAGCCCTCAGCACCACCGGCCTCCTCTTTGGCCTGTCCAGGTGCACGAGCCCAACCTGCGCCCGCGCCTATGCAAACAGCCTCCCGGAACACGATGCCAAACAACTGAAACTCTGCTCCGCCTGCCAGGAAGGATTCGCCGAATACTTTCGCTCCCAACCTCAGACGCCGCAGTAGTCCGGGCCCTTCAAACGCCGGCGTCCTGAACTGCACCGTTGCTCTGGCGCACCGTCCGCAATTCGGCTCCAGAGCTTAACTTGGAGGCAAACTGATTTGAATCGTCTTGGGGGTACCAGCAGCAAGCGTCTCCGCCACCTCCGTATTAAAGGTGCGGGTTTGCGTGCCGTCAGCGTTGGCTTTGATCCTCGCGCTGACACGTATGACCACCGAGCCGGGTGTCAGACGAAAACTCTTGCTGTCCCCCACGGCCTCCTGATCCGGACCATCATTAAATGACACACACCACTTGCCCGCTAACCGGTCCGGGTTTGCTATCTTGACCGTACCGACGGCCTCCTCCGCTTTTTTCGGTTGGGCTTTCGCGTATTCGTCGACTTGTTGCAATGCGTTTTGAAATTCGGATTTCCACTGGTCCGTCTCATTGCGAACAATCTGGTTTGCACGCGTCAAAAAGCCTTGGAGCGTGGTTAACGTGTGTTTGGTTTGTTCGACGGTTGGCTCGTTTTGGCCCGCCCATTGGGCTTCCTCGATGGTGTACGCAAACGTCAGTTCATCGCGTAGTTCCTTCAGGGCCGTTTCAGCCATGGTGTACCTTATCCAACCGCTCGTCCCTCCAGAAAATCGATCCAGCAGATACAGCCCGCCTACGATCACGCCGAGAACGGTCGCAATGCCCGGTCGCTGCCACCATTCCAGCGGCGCATTCGTCCGCAACGCGATTTCAGTCAGTGTCGGAATCGCAGCGGCAAGCACGCCCAGGAGAATTCCCATATATCGAGTGAACACTCCCATCTTCCGCTTCGTGACGCGCGCGCTCTGATACCACTTCACGCTGTCATCAATCTTGCCACAGACATTCGAATAGACAGCCATGAGCGACTTAAGCCGCTCACCATCTTTCCAACTGAATTGTGGCCCCTCGAATGGCTTGATGTCTTCTTTAGCCATAAAGGGCACCAACGACGCATTGAGTTCCGAACCCGCACTTAGGGCTCATAGTAGTGCTTGGACCGGATCATTCATCTTTTTCATGCCACTTTGCAAACCGGAAATCAACCGGCTGCTCATCTATGAGTTGGCAATGACTACTCGACTTCACTTGCCCGGCTCGTTGTTTACGATTCTTTTACATCTGCCTGACATCTCGCCTTCCCCTTGCTGTATTTTGCCGGCATGAAAAGTTGCTGCGCACGGTCGCTCGCGTACGCCTGTTTGATTTGCGCGAGTTGGTCAGCGGTTGCGCATCCGAGTTCGGGCATTGTCGTGACCGATGGCGAAGTATTCTTCGTTCACAGCACACGCGGAGTCGCGAAGCTCGATCGCGAAGGCAAGCTCACCTATATCCACCAATCCACCGGCGGGCATTGGTTGTGTCTCGATCGCCCGGGAAGTTTCTCGCGCACGCAGCCAAAACATTTCCTGCGCGTCACGCCCGATGGAGTCCGCCCGGCCATTATCTTCGCCGATGGCGGCGCCCCTATCGCAGTCTGCCGCGACGGCGACCTCTATTACGGCAGCGGCTGGGGCGACGGTCACGAACATGAACCTGGAGCCGCAACGGCCAGCCGTTTGTCGCCCGATGGAACCGTCCGCGCATTCGCTCCACAGCTAAAGGAAGTCCTGACCAAAGCTCGCGCCGGCGTGACCGGCCTCAGTGCCGGACCCAACGGTGGCTTGTATGTGGCTTCAGCCGTTGGAATATATCGAGTCACTACGAATGGCGCGGTCGCTACGCTGGTCGATCGGCCAACCATCAAAGGCTGTGACGAGAATCCCCCACCGGACGGCTTGCCCGGTTTTCAGGGACTCGACGTCGCAAGCAATGGAACAGTTTACGCCGCGGCGACAGGTTGCCGTGCGGTCGTGAAAATTCTACCGTCCGGATCGTTCGATACCGTCCTTACCTCCGAACGCCCATGGTCACCGACAGCGGTCGCCCTCAATAATGGAGACCTTTACCTTCTGGAATGGACGAACCCTAATGACGCGCCGACCACCGGCTGGCGTCCACGCGTTCGCAAGCTCGCCCGCGACGGAAAACCCACCACCCTCATTACCATCGCGGAAAACGTGTCCGTGAATCCCACGCGCTGATTTACCCCGACATCAGACGAATTTGCCGGGCGTCGCTTTCTAACTTACTGCTCTGATTTAGGCCTCGTTCCTGCGAAAATCGGTCAAGCACTTTTTTCACGAAAAAATGTCCTCTGCTGTCCGCTCGTGTCCTCTCCTGTCCTCTCCTGTCCTCTCCTGTCACATTCATATTGCCCGCACCGCAGTTGCTGGAAAAACCCATGCTATAATCCGCGCATGAGCGAAAAGTGTAGCTTGGTAGCAAAAAGCTGTAGCAGACGAGGTAACGAGTCTCACTTCTCGTCATGGACTTACGCCCGCCCGCACCTCTCTACGCGTGCGCGGCCCGAGCCTCCTCGCACCATTCGTGTTCATTCGTGTCCTTCGCGATCGCCGGGAAAATGCGTACATTATGCGTACAAAATGCGACCATTTTCGCGAATGTGAATTTTTTACTCACGTGAAATCAACCACTTACAACTTTAACACGTTAAAGTGTACGCATTTTCCTGTAGGGACGTCGCTCCGCGGGAGTCTCGCGCGGGCTTGGAGGGGCGAACTCCGCAAGCCCAACTCGGTTCGTTCCGGAAAAAAACCGGAATTTTCCGGAATTCCGATTCCGATTTCCGGAACCACCGCACCATACAAAATCGGCGCATGCGCCGATTTTCGCCGATTTCGACCTCGCTGTACCAACTACTTACGCAAATCAAAATCGGCGTACGCCGATTTTCGAAATTCGGACTTCGGCATTCTCCATCGTCACTTCGCGCCTTTGCTGTCAAACCGTCCCGCTGTATTATGAACCAGGCCTATGAGTGAGAACCGCGACAATACTCCGCCGCAGCTTGCCCCGCCGGTCATCAAAGCCGAGCTCAACCCGAAGGAGCTCAAAGACCTCTTCTACGCAAAGTCGCTACTCGAAAATCCAGGCTTTACCGCGCGCATTGCGAACATCATCGGTACGCCAATCGAAAAGGGCTTCAAGCTTCTGCCAAAGAATTGGTCCGCGGTCGTCCAGAATGCCAGCAAAACTGCCCTCACTAAAGCGCTTCAGATCGCCGTCGCTACGCTGGGCACGCGCAAGCGGGCCAGTTCCTCCGAAGGTTTTCATAAACTGCTCGTCGGAGCCTCGGGCGGAATCGGCGGTGCGTTCGGCCTCGCCGCTCTCCCTATCGAACTTCCGCTTTCCACCACCATCATGCTCCGCTCCATCGCGGACATTGCCCGGAGCGAAGGTCACTCGCTCTCGACCGTTCAAACGCGATTGAGTTGCCTCGAAGTATTCGCTCTCGGCGGCCGCACCCAGCGCGATGACGCCACTGAAAGCAGCTACTGGGCGGTCCGCGCCGCGCTCGCGAGCGCCATTTCCGAGGCGGCCACTTACATGACCCAGCGCAGCGTTCTCGAAAAAACCGCGCCCGCCGTGGTGCGTCTCATTACCGCGATCTCATCGCGCTTCGGCGTGGTCGTCTCCGAGCAGGTCGCGGCCAAAGCCGTCCCGATCGTCGGCGCCGCCGGCGGCACTATCATCAACGTGCTTTTCATGGACCATTTCCAGGACATGGCCCGCGGCCACTTCATCGTGAAGCGGCTCGAAGCCAAATACGGAATCGATCTCATCCGCAGCACGTACGAGAGCCTCGCCATCCCCCTCGAACCATGATTCGCCAGGATTACTTTATGCGCATGGTGCAGCGCCTCGCGCAGGCGCTGGCTCAGGCGCTTTTCCACAAACGCCGACAGGAATTTGCGCAGGCCGAACAGGAACTCAACGCGGCGCTCGAGGAATGCTTCGGCCTGGGCGTGGAACTTCCCGATCTTGAGCAAATCATCGCCTTGTGCGCCGCCGAAGGCGGTGACTCCATGGTCCGCTTCGCCGACGTCTTCGCTGAACGCGGCGAAATCCGCCGTGTCCTCGGCAAAGCCGCGGACGCGGCCCACAACGATGCGCTGGCCCTTGGTCTGTTTCTCGAAGTTCTTCACAGCGGCCTCGTGTCGATGGAACTGATTCAAAAAACCGAAGCCTTGATCGACCGCACCGCGGACACCCGCCTTCCCGCAGCCGTTTTGAAGCGACTCCTGCGTTACTACGAAGCGCGCGGACTGCTTGGCCGCGCCGAGGACGCCCTCTACGACTGGCTCGACACCAAAGACCCGCTCGCCCCCGAAGGAGGCTTGGATTTCTATCGCCGCGTTGGCCGGCAATCAGATGATGAACTCGCGCGCGGCGGGCTCTCCCGGCCCGAAGTGGAGCAAGGCCTCGCCGACTGGCGCGAGCGCACGAAGAACCTTTAAACCCATGCCAACAAATCACGAACTCACCTTGAAGGAAGGCGATCCAGCGCCGGACTTCACCGCGCCTGCGAGCGGCGGCGCCACGGTCTCGCTCTCCGACTTCAAAGGCAAACCCGTCGTGCTTTATTTTTATCCCCGCGACGACACGCCCGGATGCACGAAAGAAGCCTGCGGCTTTCGCGACATTTACTCTGAAATCGAAAAGGCTGGCGCGGTGGTCCTCGGCGTCAGCGTCGATCCCGTGAAGTCACACGAAAAGTTCATCACCAAATTCAAACTCCCTTTTACGCTCATCGCCGACGAGGACAAAACGATTGTCCAGAAATACGGCGTCTGGGGCCAAAAGTCATTCATGGGCCGAAAATACATGGGCGTATTCCGTGTCACTTTCCTGATCGATCCGAAGGGCCGAATCAAAAAGATTTGGCCCAACGTGAAGCCGGAGCAGCACCCCGCCGAGGTCCTGGAAGCCATAAAAACATAGATCCGACGCGGGCCGTGTGCATCGCTTGGCATGAATGCTGTTGCTCTTTAGGGCTGCGAAGACAAAATCTTTGCAACAAAACGTCAGCCAGGTGCGTCTTTACTTTGGGTTAGCTATGGCAAAAAGACAGTCTAGCGGTGCTGAGGGGACCAGGGCGTTCACGCTCATTGAACTGCTCGTGGTCATCGCCATCATCGGCATTCTCGCTTCTCTGCTCCTGCCGGCGGTCGCCCGCGCCAAGGCAGCCGCCCACAAAATCAAATGTATCAGCCAGCAACGCCAACTGGCCTTCGCCCTTCAAATGTTCGCCGACGAGCACGATGGCGAATACCCCGCCCGCCGCTCTGCGCCCAACAGTTGGGTTTTTACGTTGAAGCCCTATTACATGGACGCCAGCGAGAATCTGCTCCAGTGCCCGAGCGACCGCTTTTTCAACAAGCGCAGTTATCTCATCAATGGTTGGAACGATTACTTTGAGGCCGTCCTCAGCCCAACCGATTACCTGGAGTATCAGAACTGGAACTGGATGCACGGCATGTCCGAAGCCGCCATCCCCGACCCGTCGGAAACGATTACCTTCGGCGAGAAGGCCAAGGACTCGCAGCACGTGCACATGGATTTTCACCAGGGCCTCGGCAACGATCTCGAGGAACTCGATCACAAACGGCATGGCCGGGGCTCCAACTTCGCCTTCGCCGACAGCAGTGTGCGGTTCCTCAGCTACGGCAAATCGATTAACCCGCTAAACCTGTGGGCCGTCACGGACACCTGGCGCAACACGCCCATTGATCCGGACGCTAACTGAAATCGACTGCCTGAAAAGCATTGCTGGGCTAGCGCGAATCTGACGTGATGCCGGAGTGTTAACGCTGGAAGATTTGGCGGCGCTGGTCGAACAGCACACGTCGGCGCTCAGCGCGCGGGTGCGCGAATTCTCGATTGGCGGAAAGCCTTTTGCCTTCAATTCCCGGTCGCACCTCATGGGCGTGATCAACCTCTCGCCCGATTCATGGTATCGCGAAAGCGTCTGCCTCACCACTGAACAAGCCGTCCGTCGCGGCAAAACATTGCACGCGCAAGGCGCAGACATTGTTGACATCGGAGCCGAGTCCACTCTTGCCCACGCGTCGCGCGCAGACGCGACTCTGCAGTCTTCAAAACTAATCCCCGTAATCGAGCAACTGAGAAGCGCCGGCGTGCTCGTCTCGGTTGAAACGTACGATGTCGCCGTGACCCATCAGTGCCTCAAAGCCGGCGCGAATGTGTTGAACTGGACGGGCACCGATGAACCCGAGCGCTTCTTCCAACTCGCTGCAGAACGCAAAGCGGCGGTGATTATTTGCTATGTCCACGGACGGAATGTCCGCGAAGTCGGCGATTTCGATTTCAAGGCTGATCCCGTTTCGCAAATGGAAAAGTATTTTGAGACGCAAATCAAAACGGCCGCCAAAATCGGATTGCAGGACGTGATCATCGATCCGGGTTTGGGATTTTACTATCGCAACCTCCAGGACAGCGCCGTCCGCGTGCAGCACCAAATTAAGGTATTCCTTAACACGTTTCGCCTGCGCGCGCTTGGGTTTCCGGTCTGCCACGCCTTGCCCCACGCGTTCGAATACTTTGGCGAGGAAGTTCGCTGCGCCGAACCGTTCTTTGCGGTGTTGGCTGCGCTCGGGAAAACGGACCTCTTTCGCACCCACGAAGTGCCGCGCACCAAAGCCGTGCTCGACACGCTGCGGGTTTACTGAGGGCTAGCTTTCGATGACGTTGATCTCGACCGGTTCTACTTTAATGCCAGTCTCCTCCAGCCATTGAACGGCAGCCTTGATGTCGGGCCGCTGGCCTTCGAGTTCAAGGCATACAATTCCAATCTCATCGTTGACGCTCGCCTGGCGAACGTTTGTGATCACCGGAAATTTTTGGGCCAGTTGCCAGATTACGGGGTTGGTGATGAGCTTTGGCGGATACATCAACCAGAAGCGCGACTTCTGCGGTCCGCTCGCCGGCGGAGCTTCGGTCGATTGCGCGGCCCTTTTCAGGACCGCCGTCGGAGCGCCGACCTTACCCTTGCGTGCAGGCATGATGGTTATCCTCCCGCGATCGCCGGAATGATGCTGATTTCGTCGCCGTCGTTCAGCTTTGTCTGCTGATTTTGAAGGAAGCGGATGTCCTCTTCGTTGACGTAGACGTTGACGAAGCGGCGCACCGATCCGCTCTCATCGACCAGGCGCTCTTTAATGCCGGGATATCGCGTTTGCAATTCGCTGATCGCGTCGCCGATGGTGGCGGCGCTCACCTCCACAACTTCCTCGTTGTTGGTAAGTTTGCGCAGCGGGGTTGGGATACGAACTTTCTTTGCCATAAAGTTTAGACGTTAACCAAAGCGCGTTCCGCAGGCGACAGGATTCCTTCGAATTCGCGGAGGCTGGGTTTGATTTCGCGCGGCTGACCGGCGTGGCCGTTCACCGCATCGAGAGTCTTCAAGCCGTTGCCGGTAATGCAGAGCACAATGGAATCTTTGGCGGGAATTTTGCCCGCGGCGATCAACTTGCGCGCAACGCCCAGAGTCACACCGCCCGCCGTCTCGGTGAAAATACCTTCGGTCTCCGCAAGCAGCTTGATCGCCTCGCGGATCTCATCGTCGGTCACGTCTTCAGCAGCGCTACCGGTTTCTTTCATCACGCGCAACGCGTAAAAGCCGTCGGCAGGCGTGCCGATGGCAAGGGATTTCGCGATGGTGTTCGGCTTCACAGGCTTGAAGAAGTCCAGCCCGGCTTTCTGCGCGGCCGAAATCGGCGAGCATCCCGTGGCTTGCGCGCCGTGGACTTTGTAGCTGGATTCCGAAGCGAGCCCCAGCTTGATGAACTCCTGGTAACTCTTCTGGATTTTTGTGAGCAACGAGCCCGAGGCCATCGGCACAATCGTGTGATCCGGAATGCGCCAGCCGAGTTGCTCGACGATTTCAAAGCCCATGCTCTTGGAGCCTTCGGCGTAGTACGGCCGCATGTTGACGTTCACAAACGCCCAGCCGTACTTGCCGGCGATTTCCGCGCAAAGCCGGTTCACCTCGTCGTAATGGCCTTTGATGCCGATTACGTTCGCGCCGTAGACGAGCGAGTTGACGATCTTGCCCTGCTCGAGATCAGCGGGAATGAACACGTAGGCGCGCATACCTGCGGAAGCAGCGTTGGCGGCAACTGAGTTGGCCAGGTTGCCCGTGGACGCGCAGGCAACGGTGTTAAAACCAAGTTCACGCGCGCGGCTCAACGCGACGCTCACGACGCGGTCTTTGAACGAGAGCGTGGGATAATTAACGGTGTCGTTTTTGACCCACGCTTCGCGAACGCCAAGAGCTTTTGCGAGCCGGTCGGCCTTCACGAGCGGCGTGAACCCGACCTGTTTGCCAACGGTCGGTTCGTTGGCCACGGGCAGCAGTTCGCGGTAGCGCCACATCGTGTGCGGCCGCTCGGCGATGGCCGCGCGGCTGAGGGATTTCTTGATGCGGTCGTAGTCGTAAACGACTTCGAGCGGGCCAAAGTCGAATTCGCAGACGTGCGTGGCGGCCAACGGATACTCGCGGCCGCACTCGCGGCACTTGAGCGCCTTCATGAACCCTGATTCGCTATGCATAAATTCCAGTCGTTATTCAGGGGCAACAAAAAACCCCTTCTCATCGGAGAAGAGGTGACGAAAAACCGCTGCGCTCTTCTCATCTCTTCCCGGACCGGAGTCCGGGCTGGATTTAGCACCTGTCATTGTTCCAACGCGCGGAACAACCGGTTGCCGTGGCGTCTTCGGGCCAGTCCCTCGACCACTCTCGATGAGTCCGTTGATATCAACGGATGCGGATAGGTTGATATATTCTTGTTGCTATGTCAACACCGAAATTGCGTTCGTCCTGGCAGCATCAACCAGTGCAATGAACAGCAGGTTTTCGTGTCATGTCGATTGGCTGTCGTCGTCGACCTTCTTTTTGCTGAACACTCTCGCAATCTGGACGAGCGTCACGAGGCCAAGACAAAAGCCCATGACTCCTGCGCCAATGAACACTCCCCAAATCGCGCCCACTGCGGCGGCGTAGCGTGGCAACGACGTGCCGTCGGGCGGGGAAAACAGTCCTTTGACGAACTCCGGTGAAATGAAGGCGACTATAGAAGCGAACAGGCCGCCAACAACGGCGGCGAGGAGTGCTGCGCCGAGCACGGAGCAAAAATAGCGGAGGAATGTCATAACACGGAGTGTTTGTCAGGCGACTTGCACGAAGGTGCGCAGGACGTGCTCGCCGTCGGCTTCGCACGCGAAGAAACCCTTCTCGGTTGTTTTGTCGTGATTGTTGCGTTTCAACGAGCAACAACGGTTGGTCGTCAAGATAGTGTCCCGCACGGTCCGTTCCGTGAAACCGTGGAAGTGGCCGGAGAAAACGGCGCGGAGATTGAAATCGATAAATCTTTCGAGCAACTCGTCAGCGTTCAAGGGGCGGTACTGCACGTCGGGGCCGAGCGGAAAATGCGTCAGGATGACGGTCGGCGCTTTGCGATCGAACTTGCGCAGGTGTTCATCGACCCAACGCAAGGTCGCGGGTTGAATGCGCGTGTCCTGATAGTGCGTGCCTTCGGACGTGTCCAGGCCGATGACCTGCCAGCCTTTGTGCTCGAAGGAGTAGTTGAGTTGGTTGGGAAAGACCTGCTCGTAGGGCGCACGATCGGTGTGAGTTGCGTAATCGTGATTGCCTACAACAACATGGTACGGAACGCCGAGACCGCCCAACACTTCGCGCACCGCCTTCAAGTGGTCCTCTTTCCCGTGCTCAGTGAGATCGCCGGCGATGAGGCAAAAGTCCGGTTTTTCGGCTTTGATTTTGGTCACAACTCCAGCGAGCCACTTGCCGCACGCCTCATCGATATAGTGAAGATCGTTGACCACGACGAAGCGGAAACTGCCGCCGGGTTTGCCGAAGGCATGTCCCGGCCAAAGCCCGGACGCGAGCAACGCTCCGGCGCCGAGACTCCGCAAGGCCGCGCGGCGGCTGCAATGCCGAGAAATGAGCACGGGGCTATCGTGGCCTAAAGCACTGGAGGGACGCAATTAACAATGCTTTGAACGAAAATCAAACATGCGCGGTCTGATACTTTGCGGTACAAAGTGAAACACGCTTTGAAGCGGAAATCAGCCAATAAAGACAATACCGGGTTCTCCCCGCTGCTGCGGGTTAGGCTTTTTACCTTACAGTTCACGTCCGGGAGGAAGCCATGACGGCCAATGTCACAACTCTCGATTTGCCGGTTCTCCTTCGCGGGGAGGCGGACGGGCTGCGCTTTGGCATCGAAGAATTCAAGGGCCGGCAACTGGGGCTTTACGTGGGGGTAATTGTGCTGGGCGCGGGGGCGTTCGGCGCCGCCATGGGCTGCTGGCGCGCGCCGATGCAGGCGCTCTACACGGCGCTGAAGCTTCCGCTGGCGATACTGCTGACGACGCTCGGCAATGCCTTGCTCAACGCGCTGATCGCCCCGTTGTTCGGATTGAATTTGCGCTTTCATCAAACCGTGCTGGCTGTGCTGATGAGCGGCACGATCGCCTGCGCGGTGCTCGGTGCCTTCAGTCCGCTGCTCTTTTTCGTGATCTGGAACACGCCCACGAACGTCTCGCAAGCCACGTCGGTCGCCTACAACGCGGTGCAGGTGCTGGAAGTTCTCATCATCGCCTTTGCAGGAATCGCGGCGAACGTGCGTTTGCTTCAACTGCTGACGCGCTACAGCGCCCAGCGAATCTCCGCGCTCAAAGTCCTGTTCGCATGGCTCGCAGGGAACCTGATCCTTGGAACGCAACTGTGCTGGATCATGCGCCCGTTTATCGGCTCGCCCGGATTGCCGGTGCAATTCTTTCGGCCCGACGCGTTTCGCGGGAATTTTTTCGAAGCAGTGTGGTGGTCTTTAAGCCGAATTTTTGAACAAGGAAAACTATGAATGAATCCGGTCCTCCCAGAATACAGCCCGTGGTCGTAGCCACGGCGGTGCCATTAGGCGAACAACCCGAAGATCGTCTGCCGATTTTCGGCGTTTCGGCGGCGATGGAAGCTATCCTCCGTCAACCGCGGCGCGTCATGTTTCAATTGCGCCAATCGGCCTCGGGCCGGCTGATCGGGGCGATGGTGTTGCTGGCTCTCGTCTGCGGCCTCGTTTATGGGCTTGTGGTCGGGACGTTCTCCGGCGCAGAGCAACTCTGGAGAGCACCACTCAAGGTCGCCGGCGGGATGCTGGTGTGCGCGGCCATTTGCCTGCCGAGCCTTTACATTTTTTCGTGCCTGAGTGGTTCGCAGGCACGCTTGATCGAAGTCGTTGGCCTCGTGGCCGGTTTGCTGCTCTTGATGACGCTGCTGTTGATCGGTTTTGCGCCAGTGGCGTGGGTGTTTTCGCAATCGACTGAGTCGGTCGCGGCGATGGGCGCGCTGCACATTGTTTTCTGGTTTATGGCCGCTTATTTCGGATTGCGATTTTTGTCGGCGGGGTTCCGCCACTTGAACGCCACATCCAACGCCGGCCTGAATGTGTGGGTTGTTTTGTTCGTGCTGGTGTGCCTGCAGATGACGACGTCGCTGCGACCGCTGGTGGGCAAGGCGGACACGTTCCTGCCGAAAGAGAAGAAGTTTTTCCTGACGCACTGGTCCGAATCCATCGGGCTGGCCAAACAAGCCGAACGGCAAGCCTCGCGCTAAAATGATTCGCGGATTTTTTTCGGTCGTGTTTCAACGCGACACGTTGCGCCCGGTGCTCGCGCTGGCGGCGGTGTCGGCGATCGCCATGGGTCTGGTCGGGAGTCGCATGGTTCTGACGCAGAGCCTCCGCCATGGCTACCTGGCCTGGAACCTGTTTCTCGCGTGGCTCCCGCTGTTCTTCTGTCTGGCGGCGGTGCGCACGCTGCGCACGCACGGCGAACCGCACTGGAAATTCTGGGTACTCGCCACGGCGTGGCTGCTGTTCCTGCCGAACGCGCCTTACATCTTCACCGATCTCACGCACCTCGGGCCGCGACACCGGCCACTTTTCTGGGTGGACCTGGTGCTGATCGTCATGACTGCGTGGACCGCGTCGCTCGTCGGCTTTCTGTCACTTTACGTCATGCAAACGCTCGTGAGCCGTCGTTATGGATGGGTGATCGGATGGGCGTTTGCGATTGTGATTTCCGGGCTGGTCGGCCTCGGAGTTTACATTGGCCGTTTCCTGCGCTGGAACAGTTGGGACGTGCTGGTCAACCCGTTTGGCATCGCGAGTGACATGCTGCGCTGGTTGATGAGCTCTGCCGGAGATAAGAAACTTGTGATCTATCCGGCAATGTTCGCCCTGCTCTTCTTCGCGGCGCACGTCACACTGGCCGGACTGTTGCATTTGAAGCTGCAGCCGATCAACGACAACGAAGCAAAACGGTAAGATTCGAAGAAGCTACAGCTTTTCGAGAATCATTTGCTTGCGGGAGTAATCGAAGATGACGCGGAAGTTGTTGAGGACGTCTGCGCCGATGTGACCGGCGAGCGGTGGATCGGCGGGCGAGCCTTCGAGGAAGAAATCGGCGGAGGGTTTGTCGATCGTCAACTTGCCGAGCCGAAGAGCAGGTACATGGCCGCTGCGAGTGCGCGCGCCGCCGCCGACTCCGCGGCGTTCGGTTTCGCGACCAATGGGAACGAGGTCGTGCGCCTCGACAAAGTGTTTTCCGATACACAGGCCGCCCGTGCAGCCGGTGTCGATTTCGAAGTCAGCCTTTACCGCCGATCCGTTCGTAAGGACCACGTCGCTCGAAACGATCGGGGTCGAGCCTTGAAAACGCATGGCCAAAACTTCTCCATCTCCCGAGTATTTGAATTGAGCCGGCTCGTGCAGGGTAAGTGTCTTTGCTTTGGGATCGATCTCGACAACGAAGCCGCGGAAAAACGCTGAGCCCAGAATGCCATCGCGGCGGCGCGAGCGGCCTTCGGCCGTCGCAAGCGCGGCCACGCGGCGCGGCTTCCAGCTTTTGCCGCCCACGTCGAACGAGGGTCCTTCGAAGACGTCGGCCTGCGCCTCGCCCGCGATGCCGACGATCGTCATGCTGCCGCGGCGCTGGAGCCCAAAGGCTGTGGCGTGATCAGCGCGCAGCATGGTCATCCCGTAGCCGGTATCCAGAAGAAAGGACAGATTGGTTTCGCCGATTTTTACAGGAACCATGACATGACCGCGGCGCAGCTGGATAGGAAGTGTGACGCTGTTGGAAGATGGGGTCGCTGCGGCCAAAGGCATAGCTGTCAGCAACAGCGACAGCATTCCCATTAACTTCATTGAAGGAAGAGTAATGGTTCAGGGCTTTAAAGTCACCTCGAAGTGTTGCAACAAAATGGCGCGGAGTTGTGTTGTTTTCTGTAGAACGTTCTGTATCGTCGTGATTGAGAAACTATGAACACCCGGGTCCTTCTCATTCTGTCGGTGTGCGCCAATATTCTTCTGGCCGGCTATATCGTTTATCAAGGCAGAGGCAAATCGCAAGGGCCGACGGCAGTCGAGTCGGCACCGAAGACGGTCGATGTCACACCGGCCACTGCCGCTCCGAAGAGTGACGGCAAGACGGTAACCGTGACTGTGCCGGCGGCAGGGTTAAACTGGCGGAATGTCGAATCCGAGGACTACAAGAAGTACATCGCCAACTTGCGCGCGATCGGCTGCCCTGAGGAAACGATTCGGGACATCATCGTCGCGGATGTGAATAAACTATTCGAGCAGCGGAAACGGGAGGTCACCGGAACCACCAACAAGTTTCAATTCTGGAAGACGGGGAGTTTTTTCACGGACATGTTCAATGAGGAAAAGCTGAACAAGCATCGCGAACTGGCAAAAGAGAAGCGAGAGTTGCTGAAAGAGTTGCTGGGAGTGGATGTGGCGGAGAAACCCGACTTGATGGCAGGAATGAACCCTTACGAGACGCTGCTGGATTTTCTGCCGGCCGAGAAGCAAAACGCATTGATGGAGCACGAGCAATCGTTCGCGGCGAAAATGATGAAGCGCATCAAGGATGCACAAAACAATCCCAATGTGATGCGCGAATTAATGAAAGAAAAGGACGCGGAACTCTTGAAAGTGCTTTCGCCGCAGGAGAAGGAGGAATACGACCTGCGCATGTCACAGACAGCGATGATGATGCGGATGCAAATGAACGACTTTCAACCGAACGAGCAGGAATTCCGCGATATTTTCAAAATGCGCAAACAGTTCGAGGACGAATACGGCATGATGGGAATGCAGAGTAACAAGCCTGAGGACCGCGAAAAGCGCGAGGTGGCGCAGAAAGAACTCGACCAAAACATCAAGAATACACTCGGTGAGGATCGTTATCGCGTATACAAGTACGACCAGGACTTTTCCCGCAGCAGCCTCAAGGACGTGGTGAAGGAATTCAACGTACCGAAAGAGCAGGCATACAAAGTGTTCGACATCAAAACGGCTGCGCAGGAACAGGCGGCGAGCATTCGCAAAGACCAGTCTCTAACTCCGGAACAGCGGCAGGCGGCACTTCAGGCCGTGCAGCAGGACACGCAGAATGCCGTCAACCAGTTACTGGGTTCGGCAGCCGGGGAGGCGTACTACAGCAAGGGAAGTTGGCTCAAGAGTTTGGGCAAGGTCAGCACTGGCGGCGGCGGCGAATAGCCAGGCGCCAGTCGCGGAGACCATCGCGGGATCGCGGAGCTCACGCCTCCAGAATTTCCACCCCTTCGGGCCAAGCGCAGCGCAGCAGCGCTGCACTCCACGACGCTGGCGCGAATTTCTCGTGCACACTCTCATTCGAAATTCTCAGGGCTGAGAAGGAATGCCCCCTGCTTAAGTCTTCTTATTGCAAATGTGTGCGGCCTGTTCACGAGAGGAACGGGTGATCTCTGATAGACCAATCTCGGAGGTGCTCACGTGCAGGATAAGCGCGTGATCCCGGTTCGGCGCCACGCTACCAGGCGTCGCACCGGAAGCTTTTCAGGGGCCAGACATCGCCGGCGTTGCACCCACGCCTGCGATAGAGAGTAGCAGAGGGCCGGGTTTTCGTGGGTTTCCTGGCCCTCTGCTCTTTTGGCACGTCCTCCCACCGAAAACCTTTTCGAGCGAGTTATTAATATGTAACTCGTTCGCAACCAACAGTTTACGACGCGGTTCAAAGGTTTTGTCAAAAGAATAGTACAATCGCAACGTTTTGTTGATGTGCGTGAAGCAATGGCTGTGTCCGGCTGGTTGTGGGGTGCTGCGGCGGCCTGTAGTGGGCTTTAGCCTGATGCAGGGCGCGATTGCGCAGGCGGTTGCGGCGAGGAAAATGCTTTGCCAACACCTTGTTTTCTGCGTGAATGTAAGGTGAGCACATATGGATGTTGTGACGAGCGCTGATTGCCTGGTCAGCTTCCAAACCACCGGCGGGATCGACGTTCGAGCCACTGTGCTGCGACTGGAGCGTCACGTTGTGGTTTTTGAGGTGTATTCGCCAGCCGCCGTCCTTCAAACCTCTGAGGCCTTACCCGATTTCGAGATCCTTTGCGGGGAGCGTCCGATCTATACGGGCCGGGCCGTGGTAAAGAATCTGATCACCACGGGGAGCGTGTTCGTGGTGGAGGCCGGTTTGGACGATGGCTGGATCGACATTGAATTGTTGGGGGGCAACCGGCGTCACCTTCGAACGCATTTTGCGGATTTGCTTCAGCGGTGGCAGAAAACGTATCGGGTGCGCCCCGAGTTCAAGGTGCTCATCGCCGACATGGAATCGTTGTTGATGGAACTGCGACTTTGGTCGGAGCAGGTGGAACTGGGCATACGGGCCGCGCCCGCCGACGACCGTCTCGAACTGGAGAGACTGGCGGGTGAGCAGATCGCTCCGGCGACGGCGGAAGCCATCGATAATATCTGGGAGCGATTTGATCCGATCGTGAATTCCCTGGAAGCGGAGTTGCACGGGGCTCACCAGGCGTATTTGCGCCGTCACCTGCATCCGCTGCTGCTGTGCTCGCCGTTTGCGTATCGCACCTATCAGAAACCGTTGGGGTATGCGGGCGATTACGAAATGGTGAATATGATCGTGCGTGATCCGCACGAAGGTGGATCGCTTTTCGCGAAACTGGTGAACGCGTGGTTGCTGCAGCAGGCGCCGGCCAAAGCGCATCGCAACCGGGTCGCCTATCTGAGTGAAAAGCTCCTGACGGAGGCGTTGCGCGTGTCCACGCGGGGCGGCCGGGCGCGCATTCTGAACATTGCTTGCGGTCCCGCTGCGGAGATGCAGCGTTTTCTCGCCGAACACGATCTGAGCAATCGCGCGGAGTTGACCCTTGTCGATTTCAATGACGAAACGCTGCAACACGTTGAGGGCGCCATGGGCAGAATCAAATTGGCGCATCAACGGAACACGCCGGTGCATTTCGTTCGCAAGTCGGTGCACCAGATGCTGAAGGAAGCCGGCAAACGCGTGCAGCGCCCCAGCGAACAGCAGTATGATTTTGTCTATTGCGCCGGTTTGTTTGATTATCTTCCCGATGCAGTCTGCCAAAAACTGTGGACGGTTTTTTATGATTGGGTTGCGCCAGAAGGATTGTTGCTGGCAACGAACGTGGATGCGACGCAACCGTTCCATCGTTCGATGGAATATATTCTGGAGTGGCACTTGATCTGCCGTTCCAGCCAGCACGTCTCACGCATGATCGAGGGCGCCTTGCCGAACCATGAATTCACGGTTAAGAGCGACGAAACCGGCGTAAATCTGTTTGCCGAAGCACGAAAGTCCGCGCCGTGAGTAAGAGCCCTCCATCCGAGCAGGTGTTGAAGAGCTTTGCCGAGCACGACCGGCAGGCGACTTTCGCCAATTTCCAGGTGGCTTGTTACCTGGGAATCCTCCTGATGCCCGTGGGAGTGGTATTGGACTTCTTTGTTTATCCGGACAAAGTGGGGTTTTTCCTGGGTTTGCGGCTGGCGTGCTCGGCGCTCATCGCCGTTTTTCTTGCGTTCGCGATGACGCGGATGGGCCGCAAGCATTATCGGATCCTAGGGTTAATGCTGGCGATGATGCCGACGTTCTTCATCGCGTGGATGATCCAGGCCACCGATGGATCGACTTCACTGTATTACGCGGGCATGAACCTGGTCCTCCTGGTGGTGGGCTTCGTGCTGAATTGGACGTTGAGGGAAAGCCTCATCGCGACGTTGGCCGTGGTGGTGTTGTATTTGGCGGCCTGCTTTCTCCATGGCCCGATCGAGAAGGGCGGCGCTTTTGCCAACAACCTGTACTTCCTGGTCCTCACGGGCATTATCGTGGTGACGGGCAGTCATTATCACACGCGCTTGCGTTTGCGGGAATTCATCCTGCGGTTTCAATTGGACGAAAACCGCGCGGAACTCGAGGCGAGCAACAAAAAGCTCAAGGAAATGGACGAGGTGAAGAGCCGATTCTTCGCGAACATCAGCCATGAGTTGCGCACGCCGTTGACGCTGCTGCTCGCACCGTTGGAAACGATGCTCAATCGATTCAAAAGCACCTTCGATGAAGAAACGCGCGGGCTGCTCGTGACGATGCACTCCAACGGGATGCGGTTGCTCAAGCTGATTAACGATTTGCTCGATCTGGTGCGCCTGGAATCGGGCGTGCTGGTGGTGAGGCGCGAGCCGCTGGACATCAATGACTTCATGAAAGGACTGGCCAGCGCCGCCAGACAAATGGCCACCGACAAGCGCATAGCCCTCGAGACGCACGTCGATCCGGCGCTCGGAATGATCATGGGCGATCGCGACAAGCTGGAGAAGATCATCCTTAACCTTCAATTCAATGCGCTGAAATTCACACCGGCAGGAGGCCGCGTGGAGTTGCGCGCGGAAAAGATGGGCGAGGAGATGGTGCTGACGGTGAAGGACACGGGAATGGGAATTGCTGAAAAGAATCTACGCAACGTCTTCAGTCGGTTTTGGCAAGCGGACGACTCGTCGCGGCGGAAATTCCAGGGCGTCGGCATCGGTCTGGCGCTCGTCAAAGAGTTGACCGAATTGCAGGAAGGCACGGTGAACGTGGCCAGTGAACTGGGCAAAGGGACCACCTTTACGGTGCGTCTGCCAAATCTGCCTGCGAGCGAGGAGCAGATTGCCGCCCACAAAGCCGCTGCGGAAGCGGCCGCCGCGAGCGGCCCCGCTGTGGCTGCGGGAACCACGGTCTCGAACCAGGAGTGGCTCACGGGGCTTTATCGCCGCGCCGAAATGTTCCCTGGCGTCGCGCCTGTGCAGGAGGCAGTGAGGCGCGTCGAAAACGTCCGCAAGGCCAACCTGCCGAAGCTCCTGGTCGCGGATGACGAGCCGGACATGCTGCGCTTCCTCAAATCGCAACTCACCAATCATTACCAGGTGATCGAGGCTGTGGACGGTCAACAAGCGGTGGAAAAGGCCAGCCAATTCCTACCCGACATCGTCCTGCTGGATATGATGATGCCGGAAAAAGATGGATTGCAGGCTTGCAAGGAACTTCGGGAACGGAGCACGACACAGAGCATCCCGGTGATCCTGCTGACGGCGCGGGCGGATGAAGAAACGAAACTCAAGGCCCTCGAAGCGGGAGCGAGCGATTTCCTGCCGAAGCCGTTTTCGACGACCGAATTGCACGTGCGCATCAAGAACCTGGTGGATTCATACCATTATCAGCGCAAACTCTCGAAGCAGAATACGCAGCTGGCCAACACCATCGACCAATTAAAAGAGACCGAAGCGCAACTCGTGCAGACCGAGAAGCTCGCGTCGTTGGGACGGATGAGCGCGGGCATCATCCACGAAATCAACAATCCCTTGAATTTTGCGACGACCGGGTTGTACACGTTGCGCAACCGGGTGACCATGATTGCGCCGGAGCAACGGGATGAATATCAGGAAATTCTCCACGACGTTGAGGAGGGTATTCGCCGGGTCAAGACGATCGTTTCGGACCTGCGGTCGTTCTCGCATTTTGAAAATGATCACATCGAGCAGGTCGACGTCGCCGAACTGATCACTGCGTCGTTGCGCTTCCTTAGTCACGAATTGAAGAACAAAGTGCGCGTGGAGCAACGAGTGGCCGAGCATCAGTCGATGCACGCGAACAAAAATAAAATGATTAACGTGATGGTCAACCTGCTCCAGAATGCAATCGATGCGATCAAGCGCAAAGAGTATGAGAGCGAGGAAGCGACGGTGACCATCGAAGGTCGGCTCGAGAAGGGGCGGAGCCTGATTATCGTACGCGACAATGGCGAGGGCATCGAACAGGCCAACCTCGACAAGATTTTCGATCCGTTCTTCACCACCAAAGACGTTGGCGAAGGAATGGGCCTGGGGCTGAGCATCTGTTACCGCGTCGTCCAGCAATACGATGGCGAAATCCGTGTGCGCAGCGAGCGCGGGAAATTCTGTGAATTTACTTTGGACTTTCCGGTGAAGACAGAAGCGGAGGCCCTGGCCGGCCAGGCAGAGGTATCTTATGCATAACGCGTACGACTACAAAAAGTTTTCAGTCCTCTATGTGGACGATGAGGAGCGCTCGCTGAAGTACTTCGCGCGCGCGTTCCAGGACCAGTTCCGCATCCTCACCGCGAACAGCGCGCAGGACGGCTTGCGAGTGCTGGAGGAAAACAAGGATGATATCGCGGTGCTCATCAGCGATCAGCGCATGCCGGGAGAGAAAGGCACCTGGCTGCTCGAAAGGGCCCGACAATTGCGCCCGCGCATCGTGCGCATTCTGGCGACGGCGTTTTCGGATATGGAAGCGGCGGTGGCCGCGGTGAACACGGGCGCGATCTACAAGTACGTCACGAAGCCGTGGGACCCGCCGCAACTGGACGCGACCCTCAAGCGCGCCATGGAATTCTTCATCGTTCAGCGGGAACGCGATCAACTCCTGAAGGAAAAGCTTTCGGTGCTCCACAACATGATGATTGCAGACCGCATGATGAGCCTTGGGCTTCTGGCCGCGGGTCTAAGTCATCACATCCGCAACTCTCTTGTGGCGGTAAAGACCTTCCTTGATCTGGCGCCGACCAAACTCAAGGAAGAAAACCTGGACGTGAACAGCCTGCGTCACCCGGATTTTTGGAAGGACTATTATCAAAATGTCCAGGGCCAGATCGACAAGATCAACAACATGCTCAAGGATTTGTGGGCTGCCTCGGAAACGCCCGCCTTCCAGTTTCGTGACGAAGTGCAACTGGATGCTGTCCTTACGGAGGTAACGAAAGGTCTCCAGGATTCGCTGGAAGCCAAGGACATCAAAGTCAAAATCGATTTGCCCAAAACGTTGCCCGCCCTGATTGTTGATCGCCCCAAATTTCAGCGCCTCTTTGAACTGCTCTTGCGCGATGAGATTGTCAGCCTGCCCGCAGGCCGCCAGATCGACATCACCGCCCGCGCTGAGCAAATCGACGGCAAGCCTGCGGTGGCCGTCGAGGTGCGCGACAATGGCCCCGGTCTGCCCAAGGAAGCGCTGCGATTGATCTTTGATCCATTCGTCGTGCGCACCGACAGTCCACTGGAGTACGGCATCAATCTGATGGCCGCCTACTTTATCGTGCATCACCACGGCGGGCGCATCGAAGCGCGCAGCGAAGAGGGCCAGGGAACTACTTTTGTCCTGCGCCTGCCCGTCAATCCAAATCACGCCCCGCTCGTCGCGGAAAGCGGCGAGTTTCTTCAAAAACTGTTGCTCAACGAAAGCGTTTGGGAAAAGATGCTCGCCAGTAGTTGAGGGTGCTGGTGGAGCGGGAATCACGCGCCGGGGAAACCCCTAGAGCCGGCTGCGTACTTCGAGGGAGTCAAATTCGGTACGCGCACCGATTGTCAGAGCTCGCCATCGCGTGTTAAAAAGCTGCGAGCAAAGATTGCAATTGCGCCCTTACGAGCACTTGATTCAATTGCGACACTGCAGACGATGTTACAACGACGCACCCGTATTGCCGAATGAAGACCGTACTCGTCCTTGCTGAACATCCGGAGCTGGCGCAGATGCTGCCTCAGGCTCTGCAGGCGGACGAGTACCGCGTTCTGCACCGTTCCACGATCGAAGAGGCTGAACCTCTATTGGGCGGCGGTGTCATCGACGCCTGCATCGTGGATGTCGCGCCGGGAAGCATTCAGGGCATGTGGGCGATTGAGAAGCTGCGCCGTCGCATGCCGAGCGTGCCCATCATCGTTTACGTCGGGGCCAGGCCGTGGGAATGGGAAGAGGAAGCCTACGTCCAGGGCGTCTCGTTCGTTCTTACCAAGCCGGTGCGGCCGCGCATGCTCAATGTCCTTCTAGACCGTTTATGGAAGTCTGCCGCCAGCAGCATGGCGCTGGCGGTTGCGCCGCGCCCCCCGGCTCTGCCGACGGTCATTCGGGCGCCCATGATGGAACCGGTTCGCGCTGTGGCGCTCTCGCCGCTCCAGACGCTCTCTGCTTTGAGAGATTTCTCCGCCATCCTCACACATTCACTGAGCGCGGAAGGGTTGCTGAAGCAGTTTCTGCTTTTGCTGCGTGAAATCATTGGGGTGAATCGCGCTGCTATCTTCCTGCGTTCGCCGGTGCCGTCGCCGGGCGACTCCGCACGGGTCGAATCGCGCCGTCTTTCCTGCGCGTGCGCTATTGGGCTGTCCTCCGGATTGTTGGAGAATTTTCAACTCTCCCTTGAAACCGGCATTGCGGGCCGGCTCCTGCGCTCCGGCCGGATTCTGCGCAGGTACTTCGACGAGTCGGCGGCCGATCCGGATGTCGAGAAGGAATTCGAGTTGCTGGGCGCTCAAGTCGCTGTGCCGATTCTGGATCGCGAAACGGTCGTCGGCGTGGCCGCCTTTGATGGCCGGGTGACCGGCGAACCGCTGAGCAACAGCGAACTCGAACTCATTTTCCATCTGTTGGAAGAGCTCGGCCTGGCGGTCAAAAATATTTGGCAGCACGATCAACTGGCCGAAAATCACGGCCTGCTTACCAACATCCTGCGCGAACTGAGCAGCGCTTGCGTGTTGGTGAGCCGCGACCTGACGATTCTCCATGCCAACAAGACCGCGCGCAGCTACTTTGGCAAGTCGGGCCGGCGCTCGGGCGAACTGGAATTCTCCGATCTGCCCATGGTGCTGGGCAGCAAAGTCTTTCAGGTGCTTAAAACCGGCACGGCCATCGCTACGTTTCGGCACCAAGCCCCCGACCAGCCGAATATCATTTATCAGGTCACCATCATGCCCTTCCAGGCGCAGAGCTCCGGGTTGCCCAGTTCCGTGCTCCTGGTGGTCGAAGATCAGACCCAGAGCGAACACCTCAAGCGCCTGGAAATCGAGGCTGCCAATCTCCGGCTTGTCCGCACCATGGCGGACCGTCTCGCCCACGAGGTTGGCAATGCGCTCGTGCCGCTTTCCACGCATCAGCAACTCCTGACTGACAAATTCCGCGATCCCGAATTTCGCACTTCGCTCGACCACGCCCTGGCGGACGGCGTCAAACGCATCTCAAGGCTTATCAATCAGATGCGTTTTCTGGCGCGCGAAGGAACGGCCAACCGGGAGTCACTCCCGCTCAACGACCTCATCGCTGAGGCCTTTCAGGATGCGCAAAAACATCAGACCGCCAAGTCCTCCAAACTCAAACAGGAAGGCGGGACGGACCAGCCGATCATTGTCGCGGGTGACCACGCCGCACTGCGCCACGCCTTCTCCGAGGTCTTCTTGAACGCTTTGCAGGCCAACCCCTCCGATCCGCGCATCGCGGTCAAGTCTCTCACGGACACCGACGGAGCCGGGTCGCACTGGGTGCATATCGAGGTGGAAGACAACGGCGCCGGCTTCACCCCCGAAGCGCTCAAGAAAGTTCCGGAACCATTTTTTACCACGCGCAACGTCGGCCTGGGACTCGGCCTGACCGTGAGCCGCAAAATTATCGAAACGCACCACGGCAGACTCTCCATCCTCCCTCCACAAGAGGGGCACACCTCAGTGGTGCGCATCTCACTGCCCCTTCCGCAGAACACAAATTAACGCGTTCAACCGCAAAAGAACGATAGTGTACCCATCCGATTTGCCTGTCAGCGACACGGGACGCTACTTCTTCAGGTTGAGTAAGTGACGCAGGCCAGAGCGAGCTAGGTTCCAGGCGCAGCCGATAAACCGCTTTGTGCGGCGGGCGGCGTCAGCGGCGCCGCGGGCAGCGGCTGGTTTTGCACGACCCAATAGTTGTGGAAGGCCGACACCATTGCGCGGAACTCACCCAGGTCCAGCGGCTTGGTGAGGAACGAATTCGCACCCAGCTCGTAGGCGAGGCGGACATCTTCCCAGGCCGAAGACACGGTCAGCACGATGACGATGAGATGCTTGAGCTCAGCGTGCGACTTGAGCTTATTAAGGACATAGAACCCGTCCTGCCCAGGCATTCTGAGATCCAGAAGAATGATCGCGGGACGGGGGTTTTTCGTATCCAACAGGTATTCCAGGCCCCCCCGAGCGGTGTCAAAAGTGACAACGGGATTGGAGATACCCAGCTGCCCAAACGTGCGTAACAACAACTGCGTATCGTCGGCGGAGTCGTCCACCACCATGATGGTCTTTGTCACCTCGAGCCCCATAATCCCTTATATTAATGCTACCCCAGTTCGTTTGCTGGGGGACATTAGGGTGACAACCCTAGTGCTGGCAACTGCGACTATCAGGGCACGGGTGGGGACGGTGAGACTGCCGCCGTCACTGGGGTATTCGTGCTCGAAGTAGAGATTCCCGATGGCGCAGCCACGTGTCCCGGGCTGATCGCGGGCGTCTTTGCGATCATGGTTCCGGACGGCGCATTGAGCCCCTTGGCCACCTGGTAATTGCCGTAGATCGGTCGGAGGTGACGAAGCGCAAATGCACGCACCTCGCGGTCTTCGGCTTTTCGCGAGGCGTCGTAAAACCGTTCGAGCATGCGCAGTGAACTGCGTTCTGCGTACCGGTCGTATTCGCGTTCGAGAGCAGCCCCGCGGCTGTCGAGTACCTTCTGCAAATCGCGCGGCTGCTCGATATTGCCCTCCAGAGGCAACGCCACACGCTTGAGATTGGCCAAATCCTTCAGGTCGCCATAAATCCACTGGAGCGTCTCGCGTGAAGAGTCAGCCATCTCGACAGCCTCTTTTGACGATGCGAACTGCGCCGCGATATCCGCCGCCTTGATCTGGTGCATGATATCAGTGGCGGCCTGCGCCATGAATTTTCGGTCCGCCGCCGTCGTGTTTACATTGTCAATCGGCCGTGCCGAGAGATGATGTTCCGTCAACTCGG
>Ga0075418_10000325_pt1 | contig 48854 bp, 30 predicted proteins | sample SoiMetdeltSBSDD2_FD_81776 | JGI IMG/M metagenome (GOLD analysis project Ga0075418, IMG submission 81776) | Bulk soil microbial communities from a Populus tree surrounding site in Tennessee, USA - Soil MetaG P. deltoides SBSDD2 | ecosystem: Environmental > Terrestrial > Soil > Tree plantation...
CTTCAACTACTATGAGGTCAACGCGCGCGAGATCCTGCACCATCACGGCTACCTCGGCGACATCCAGCGCTGGTCGACGGAAGGGCTCGAGATGAACAAGGAGATCAACGACGTCGTCGAGTATCTGCTGATGCGCAGTGGGCGCCTGATCTTCCAGCCGGCGACGTCGAAGAAGGCCATCGTGCTCGACAACGTGGCCGGCGTGAACCGCATCGAGCAGAGCGTGAACGACCTGCTCAGCGTCGTCGCGGTGCGCATCAACCAGCAGCCCGGCCCCGGGTAGCATGCGTGAACAGCGCGCGGAACCGCTGCCGATCGCCATCGTCGGCTGCGGGTCGATCGCAAAGGCCTACGTGCAGGCGTTGCAGCGCGTGCCGGCTCTGCGCCTGCTGGCCGCGGTCGACCCCGTGTCATCGTCTCGTGAAGGCCTCGTCGCAGACCAACTCGTGCGCCCCTTCGCGACCGTCGACGAGCTCGCGCGCGCGGGCCTGCCGCTCGGGGCAGCACTCGTGCTGACGCCGCCAGATCGGCACGAAGAACTGTGTACGGGACTGCTGCAGCGCGGTTTGCACGTGCTCTGCGAGAAGCCGCTGGCCCCGACGGTCGAAGCTGCCCAGAGAATGCTGGCGGCCGCGCGCCGGGCCGGCCGCCGCCTGATGCTCGGCAGCAAGTTCCGCTACACGGCGGACGTCGTGGCCGCACGCGCGCTGCTCGACGAAGGACGCTGCGGCGAGATCGTGCTCTACGAGAACGTCTTCTGCTCTCATGTCGACATGACGCGGCGCTGGAACGCACGCGCGGCAGAAAGCGGCGGCGGCGTGTTGGTCGACAATGGCTGCCACAGCGCCGACCTCGCGCGCTTCCTGCTGGGCCCCATCGCGCGCTTGCAGGCGCAGTTCGGCCGTCGCGTGCAGCCGGTCGAAGTCGAGGACACGGCGCGCATCCTGTTCACGAGCCGCAGCGGCGCACTCGGTTCGATCGATCTGTCCTGGAGCGTGCACAAGGAGACGCCGGCCTACGTGCGCATCCACGGCACTCGCGGCACGATCGAGATCGGTTGGCAGCAGTCGCGCTGGAAACAGGTTTCGGGACCCTGGCAGGTCTTCGGCCAGGGCTACGACAAGGTGACTGCGTTTGCGGCGCAGCTCGCGAACTTCGCGGCCAGCATCAGAGGCCAGGAGGCCGCCGTCACGGGCGACGAGGACGCGATCGCGTCGGTCGTGGCCGTGGCCTGCGCCTACCGCGCCGCAGCCGAAGAGCGCTGGATCGCGATACCCGACAGCGAACTGTTGTGAGCCGCCCACGGCGCACGCGAAGATTCCCGGTGCCTGAGGCACAATGGCGGCGATGAGCCAGGCAAAGCGCGCCGCGAACGTTCACCCGACTGCGATCGTCGAAACCGACGTGCAGATCGGAGCGGGCACCTCGGTCTGGGACGGAGTCCACATCCGCCGCGGTGCGCGTCTGGGACGCGACTGCATCGTCGGCGAGAAGACCTACATTGCCTACGACGTCTGCATCGGCGATCTCGTCAAGCTCAACGCCTGTGTCTACGTCTGTGCCGGCGTCACGATCGAAGACGGCGTGATGGTCGCGGCACACACGGTGTTCACGAACGAACGGATGCCGCGCGCCACCGACCCCGACTTGCGCGCCTTGCGCACGAGCGCTCCGACGCAGGCGACGCTGCGGACGCGCGTGCTGCGCGGTGCTTCGATCGGGGCCAACTGCACGATCGGGCCCGGCGTCGAGCTCGGCGCCTTCTGCATGATCGGCATGGGCAGCGTCGTCGCGGCCGACGTTCCCGCGAACGCGCTCGTCTTCGGCAACCCGGCCCGCTTGCAGGGACTCGTTTGTCGCTGCGGCGAGGTGGTCCAGAAGGCGGTTGCCCACGTGGTGCCGAGCGGCGAGTACCCGTGTCGCTGCGGGCGCACCGTGACGTGGCCGGCCGTGTGATGCTGCTGGGAACCTCTGCTATTGCTGCGAGTAGACGAGCGGCAGACAGTAGTTCCACTTGTTCCAGCGATCGTTGTCCCACATGTCGCCGAGCAGCCACCCGCCGTAGTACAGAGCCCGATCGCGCAGGCTCGAGCTGGTCGTGAGAGCGGCGAGGTGATGCAGGCCGCCCGTGAGGAAGGTGTGCACGCCGGTGAGCGGCAGCCCGCCCCATGCGATGCCGATCGGCGGCGCATCCCAGTAGTTCGCCGGAATCTCCACACCGTTGTAGGTAGCGGGCACGTAGTAGCGCAGCCCTGCCGGCACGAAACCGAACTCCGTGGTCTGCACGTTGGTCAGCCACGAGTAGGCAACCGTGTCGACTACGTCGCTCGCGATCTGCAGCAGCAACGGCTCGTTGAAGCTCCGATACGCACCGAGATACCCATAGAGCACGGCTCCATGCTGCCACGGCATGAAGAACTCGTTGTCGAGCGGATAATGCGTGCTCGGGTAGTTGGACTGCCACGCCAAGGCGCGGCTCGGATGATACTTGTGGCGTTGCACGTCGACGATCTCGGTCGCGCGTCGCATCGCATACTCCTTGAGCGAGACATCGTGAGTCGCCTGGTAGACCTGGGCGAACCCCTGCATGCACCAACCCTCGGCGCGCGCCGACAACACGTAGGCTGTGTAGTAGTACCTGAGCCGCATGAGTCCCTTGAGACTCTGACCGAGCTGCCGCAGCTCTTCCTTCGCCCAGGCGTCGCCGCTGATCGTCCAGTAGTCGAACAGCAGGTCGCAGCTCCAGTGTTCGTGGTCGTAGGAACCCCAGCCATGTCCGGGCGACTCGCCGGCGGCGAGCGACCGATACTGCGGCCACGGATCGTTCTCGTAGAGGTAGCGCCGGCCCAACGACTCGCCCGGGACCGTGAGCAGCGGCGTGCCGGTATAGAGCAGGATGTTCTGCTCGTCCGGGACCTGCAGCTGCCAGAGGTGGTAGGGCCGCATCGCCTGCGCCCAGGCCATCTGTTCGAGCTTGCGCAGCAATCTGTGGTTCTGGCCTTGGATCGCGTGGGCCAGTTCGGGGCTCAGCGGGTGGTTGCGCGGCGTCCCCGTGGTGGCCGTCGCTTGAATGTCGCCATGACTGCCCCACGTGCCGAACGTGTTGCTGCCGAGCCAGCCCTGATACTCCGCTTCGGCCCGGGCATAGCCGTCCGGCGGTCCTTCGATCGGCCCACCGAGCAGTCCTGCCGCGGCGGTATCCTGCCAGGCGCGCTGCGAGGCGAGCGCATGCATGGGCTCCTGCAGCATCGCGGTGGCCGTCTCGTGCCAGTGCACGACTTCGCCGGGGTTCGCACTCGGAGGCACGAAACGCAGCAGGAACCGGTAGCGGCGCATCTGCGCATCCGCGAGGAAGGTGTCTTGCATGACCGGGAACGCCACGAACCCGTCGGGCAGTTGCTGAGCCGGCCCGATCTGCTCCTCACCGGGTCGATACGCGAGGACTTCGGTGGCACCGCGGCACAAGAACTTCGCCATGCGCACGTCGACCGTGCCGAGCGGACGCAGGTTCGGATCCGTGTTGCCCGGCGGCACCGTGTCGGCGCCGAGGTAGTCGTTCCCGAGGATCCAGTCGACGACCATGAACGGCATGTCGCGGTACTCGGTCAAGTAGAACGTCGAGGTCAGGTAGTCACGGCCGATGCCGGGCTGCCCCACCGGGTTGTGGTAGGTGCGCCACAAGGTCGTCTGCGCGAACGGCGTCGACTGCAGGACGGTTGGGATACCGCCGGCAAGACCCCGATACGGCACGTAGAAGGTGTCGAGCACTTCGGCGCCGAACTCGAGGTTCGTCGCCACCTCGCTGACCCACGGATTGCGCATGAACGGGCCCGTAAGGGCCGGTTCGTCGCGCACGACCGTGTAGGTCTTGCTCTCTCCGGGCGACAGCGTGTCGGTGAACTGCGCCTGCGCCACCTTCACCGTGCCGTCGGCCCAGTATTGCAGGGGCAGCCAGGAGGTTTCATGACCGCTGACGACGAGGTTCTGCAGACTCGGATAAGCGCTCTGAGGAAACGGCACCGAAGCGAAGATCGTCTCGGTCCGAGCAAACGGAGAATCGTTCTTCACCGAGAAGTCGAGCCCGATCTCGAGCGGGTTGCCCGGCGCTCCTGGCCCAGGTGGAATCACGGACGACTCCGAGCCTCCGAACCCGAACGAGTCACAGCTCGCCCAGAGCACTGCCAAGACGGCGAGCACGAACGCACCGGATCCCCGAGGACGTGTAGCCTGGTTCATGTTGCTGAGCATGGTTGCTGGCGCGGCCCAACCGCGAAGGACCACACCCAGCTGTCATCGGACCGAAGGCGCCGGCGTCGGAGGTCAGCCGGCATTCTGTATCAAACTGGGCTTGCGGGTTTCTACCATGCCGCTAGCCTGCAAGCTCACGCGAGAGTGGCGGAACTGGCAGACGCACGGGTTTTAGATGCCCGCGAGCGCAAGCTCTTCAGGGTTCAAGTCCCTGCTCTCGCACCAGAATGCCGAACCGCGTCGGGAGTACACCCGACGTGCCAATCTGCCGGAGTCTCGAGGCAGCCAGCAGGCCGTCGAGGCAGGCAGCGGCGCAACTTTCAAGCCCTGTCTTGTCCGTACCGCGCCCCTTCCGCGCCGTGACGCGCGTAACCTCGTGCTACGCCGCTTCGACCCCCTGGCAACCGGTCAACTGGCGGCTAGGCTTCGTCCCATGACGCACGTCATCACGCAACCCTGCATCACGGTGAAGGACAAGTCCTGCGTGGATGTCTGCCCCGTGGATTGCATCCACGGCAAGGACACCGATCCGCAGCTCTACATCAATCCGAACGACTGCATCGACTGCACGTTGTGTGTTGATGCCTGCCCGGTGAGCGCGATCTTTGCTGCCGAAGACGTTCCGGCCGAGTGGGGGAACTTCGTGCAGACGAATGCCGCCTACTTCAGCAATCCAAAGTAGTTTCCGTCCGATCGTGCGCATGATCGCACGCGACCCGTGAGCCGCTACAGTCGCCAGGAGCGCGTGCTCGGGGTCGGGGTCACGGGACAGGCCCGCATCGCAGCCGCGCGCGTGCTCGTCGTCGGTTGCGGAGCCCTGGGCACTCATACGGCAGATGCTCTTGCGCGCGCTGGAGTTGGCGAGCTCTGGCTCGTGGACCGCGACATCGTCGAGTGGAGCAACCTGCAGCGCCAGGTGCTCTACACGGAAGCGGACGCCGCCGCAGGAGCCCCCAAGGCCGTGGCCGCCGCTGCGCGCCTGTCCGAAGTCAACCGCGAGTGCAAGGTGACCGCGCACGTCGCGGACTGCTCGGCGAGCTTCCTGCGCAACCTGCCGCGGGCGCCCGACGTCGTACTCGACGGCACGGACAACTTTCCGACCCGCTACCTGCTCAACGACTGGTGCGCCGAGCAACGGATCCCGTGGATCTACGCGGGTGCGGTCGGCACCGAAGGCGCTGCGATGGTGGTACAGCCGGGCGGGCCGTGCTTGCGATGCCTCTGGCCCGCCCCACCCGAGACGGCCGACGTCGCGAACTGCGAGACGGCCGGCATCCTGGCGCCGACGATCGCCGCCGTTGCGGCCTTCCAGGTCGCCGAAGCGCTGAAGCTGCTGGTCGGCGGCCTGCCCTCGACCGCAGGCGTCTTCACGTGTGACGTCTTTCGCGGCAGCTACACGGTGTTGTCGCTGCGCGCCCAGCCGGCGGCCGACTGCCCCGTCTGCCAGCACCGCCGTTTCGACGCGCTCGTTGCTCCGCCGCCGTCGGCCGTCACGCTGTGCGGGCGTGATGCGGTGCAGGTCGACCCGCCCCGCACCGTGGCGCTCGATCTCGAAGTGCTCGCGCGGCGACTGGCCGGCTCCGTGGCGGACCTCGAGCGCACGCAGCACCTGCTGCGTTTCTCGGCCGACGGCTGCCGTTTCAGCGTGTTCGCGGGTGGCAGGACGCTGCTGTTCGGGGTCACCGATCCGCTGCGAGCCCGGGCTCTCTACGATCGGTGGATCGGCATAAGCTGACGGCGCAGGATCGCCTCCGCATGATCTACCTCGACCACGCAGCCACGAGCTACCCGAAACCGGGGCCGGTGCTCGACGCCGTGCAACGTTGGTTTCGCGAGGTCGGCGTCAGCGAAGCGCGTGGTGACAGCTCGCGCTGCCGCACGGCGGCCCAGGAAGTCGCGAGCACGCGCCAGATGCTCGGCGATCTGGTCGGCCTGCCCGGCGATCGCATCGCGTTCTGCTCGGGCGCGACGGAAGGCTTGAACCTCGCGTTGCGCGCGCTGCTGCGGCCCGGCGACACCGTGCTCACGACCGCGTTCGAACACAGTTCCGTCGTGCGTCCGCTGCGCGTCCTCGAGCGCGAGCGGTCGCTGCGTGTGCACGTGCTCGAGCCGTTGCCGGGCGGCGGCCTGCGTCTCGATGACGCCGCCACGGCCATGGCCACCGCGCGGCCGCGTCTGTTCGTGTTCACGCACGCGAGCAACGTGACGGGCACGTGCAACGAGGCCGCGGCGCTGTGCGGGCTCGCGCGGCAATACGATTGCCACACGCTGCTCGACGCGAGCCAGACGGCCGGCCTCGTGGACCTGCGCGTCGGGGCCGACGTCGTCGTCGGCAGCGGGCACAAGGCGCTGCACGGACCACCGGGCATCGGCTTCGTCGCCGTAACGGGGCTCGAACTGGCGCCGCAGAAGCAAGGTGGCACGGGCAGCAGCAGAGCACTCGAAGAACATCCGCGCGCGTGGCCTCAGGCCTTCGAAGCCGGCACGCCGAACACGCCCGGAATCTTCGGTCTCGGTGCCGCGCTGCGCTGGGTGCGGGAACAGGAGCCCGCGCGGTTGCTCGCGCATGGTCTCGCGCGCGTCGACGAGCTGCGCGAAGGACTGCGGCGCAAGCCCGGCGTGCGTCTCTTGTCGCCGGCAGCCGGACCCAGGGTGCCGATCCTGAGTTTCGTGCACAGCGGCTACGATCCGGCAGAGCTCGGCGCGTTGTTCGACAGCGCCGACATCCATGTGCGCACCGGTTTCCACTGCGCGCCGTGGTTGCATGCGCACCTGGGCACGCAGAAGGGCGGCACGGTGCGGCTGAGCCCGGGGCCAGAGACGACGAGCGAAGACGTCGCACGCGTGCTCGCCGCGTTGCCGTGACGCGGGACTACGGCAGCCGCAACACGACGCGGAACCCGAGGTCCGGCCGGCTCTGGTCGCGCGGCAGCGTGCCCGGTTCGCCGGCCGCCGTGACGAGCGGCCACGAGGCCTCGTCCGGTCGACCCTGCAACCACTCCGACTTGCCGCTGCGCAGACCTTGGAAACCCAGGTCCGCCGGCGCGGCCAGCAGTGTTTCCCACTCGGCCTTGGTCGGCAACGCGAGACCGGTGCCACGGCCATCGCGCAACCACGCCGTCACGGCATCGGCCGTCAGGTCGCCACACGGTTCCGCGGCGCCTTCGCCCGCGAACTGCAGTCGCGTGACCTCGCTCGTGGCCGCATAGAGCGCGGGTTTCGCGCCCGGCGCGAAGCCGAGTGCTTTCAGCTCGATCCCGGTCGGTTCGTGCACGAGCACGCGCGGGAAACCGAGCTCGTTGGCAGCCGCTCCCGGCCCTGCCACGAACCCGGCCGGGAGCCCCTGAGGTGCCGCGCCGGCGACCTCGATCCGCACCTTCTGCTCGAAACGATTGCCGGCCCGGTCTTCGGCGACGAGCGGCAGGTCCACCGATGCGACGGGCGCATCGAGGTTCACCTTCCAAGTGCCCGACCTGGTCTCGCCACCGGCCGGTCCGACCACGGCCTGCTTGTCGCCGACGGTCAAGCTGCCGAGCCCACGCAAGTCGTTCCAGATTCCCGAGCAGACGAACGACTTGCCCGGTTCCACGGGCTTGCTCGGCGTCTGGACGACGATCTTCGGCGAGGTGTCATCGAAGTAAAGCCGGCACTTGAAAGCCTCGGAAGTGCCGCTCGCATTCTTCGCGGCGATGACCAACTCGACTTCGTCCTTCGCCTTCGACGCGTAGCGCGCGACTGCGATGGATCCGTCACCGGCGACTTCGACCTGCTCGTTGTTGATGAAGATCGCCGCCGCCGGATCCGACGTGGTGATGCGCAGGGATCCACTACGACGCACGTAACCGGCCTTCCTCTGGGCGATCGGCATCTCGCGTGCGCCCACCACCACCTTGACCGACATGATGCTCGGGCGGACCGCGGCCGTGCTGCGTTCGACGCGCAACGCGAGCGTCTGCTTCGCATCGACGACGTTCGCAGCTTCGAGCGTTATCTGGTTCGGGCCCGGTTCGAGCGCGATCTGGCCGCGGAAGATCCCCGTCGCTTCCTGGTCCTTGGCCAGCATCACAGTCGAAGATCCACAGCGCGCGGTGACGCTCGGCGTCCACTCGTCCGTGGACACGGCGATCTCGTAACTCGCAGCGCCAGTCACGTCGTCGGCCTTGCACGGAGCAACCAGCTCCAACCGCGGTGCACCGAGGCGGAACACGGTCATCTGCCGCAGCGCCGCCCGGCGGAGCTTCTTCTGCGCTTGCAGGCGCAAGTCGTTGCGCCCCTCCTGGAGCGGCACCGTGCAGACAAAGACGCCGTCGCGCCACTGCAGATCTGTGACCGGCGTCTCATTGACCAATACCGACTCCGCGCGCTCCTTGAGCTGCCCGCGCAGCTGCACGGTCGCCTGGGCCACCGCATACCGGTCGTCGCCGAGGCTTCGCGCCCCCACCACCTCGGGCGGAGTCACGAACTCGAGCGCGACGACCTCGGGATCCACCTGCTGCGGGACCGAAGATCGATCCGCGGACGCAGCGGCGTAGTCGAAGGTCCAGGCCGGCAGATCGAGCTGTTCGCCGCCGACCAACGTGACCGCGACTGCGACCTCGCGCCGGCCCTCGAGCGCGAGCTCGGCGCGGAAGGTGCCGTCGGCTTTGCGCGCCACGACGCTGCCGCCGAGCTTCAACGCGGCGACTAGCGGGCTCGCGAGCCGGCCGCGAAACTCGATCTTCGCCGCGCGCGGCACCTGCTTGCCCGAGGGCCAGGTCCGTTCGAGTCCGTCGAGTCCGTTGTCGAGGAGGCCGGCGATGCGCGCGAGCAGCTCGCGCTGCTGCCGCTGCACGGTCGGGTCCCGCGCGAAGCCGAGGCTCGCGTCGAGCTGCTGCAGGGCCTCGCGGAAGCGCGATGACGAAGCGCACTGGCCGGCCCAGGCCGCGTGCAGGCGGGCCAAGCGGGTCTCCTTTCCGGCGAGGTTCGGGTCGGTCTCGTGCACACGCCTGGTCTCCGCGATCGCCTCCTCGAACCGGCCCGAGTCTTCGAGTTGCGCGGCGAGCGCGAACGGACCGTTGTCCACGGGTAACCAGGGGCGGAACCACAACACGAGCGCCGCGGCGACGATGGCGAGCGCGCCGAGCAGCGGCACCAGACGGCGCGGCCGCGGCAACGCTTGCGAACCCGGCACCGTGGACTGCATGTTGAACGACGGTGCACCGGCTTCGGCTCGCGACGAAGCGGCAGCTCCGTTAGGCCGCGCGGAAGGCGAACGTTCGTTCGCGGGCTTCTGGTTCTGCTCGTCGAGCCAGAACTTGATCTTGGCCAGCGTCTTGGGCGGCGGCGGCGACAGCAGCGTCTGCAGCTGCGTCGACGGCGCGGCATCCTTGTCGCGCAGACCGACGCGGCGCGACTGCAGCGCTTCGATCGCGGCAGCGAGCTCCTGGCCGTTCTGGAAGCGATCGGCGACGGCGGTCCGCGTCGCCTTCGCGATCAGCTCGGCAACCTCGTCCGGGACGTCGGCGCGCTCGGCGCGCACGTCGGGAAAAGGCTTGTGCACGATGCGCTGCATGATGCGCGGCAGCGAGTCCTTCGGGATCGCCTCGACGCCGACGAGCAGGTAGTAGAGCGTGGCCCCGAGCGCCCAGATGTCGGCGGCCGCCGTGACCGACGTCGTGTCCTCCCATTGCTCGGGCGGCATGTATTGCGGCGTGCCCATGACCAAGTTGGCCCCCGACAGCATGGACGCATGGTCGTCGCGGGTCATCGCCTTCGCGAGACCGAGGTCGGCCAGTTTCACCTGGCCCGCCGACGAGATCATGATGTTGTCGGGCTTGATGTCGCGGTGGATGAAACCCTTGCGGTGAGCCTCGGCCAGCCCGAGTGCTGAGCCATGCACGATCTCGAGCGCCTCGCCGACCTGCAGCCGCTGCTTGCGAACGACGCGTTCACGCGCCGTTTCGCCCTGCACCAGCTCCATGATGAGGTAGTGCAGGCCATGGTCCTCGGCGACGTCGTAGACACGGATGACGTTCTGATGGTTGATCGCGGCCGCGGAGCGCGCCTCGCGACGAAACCGCACGACGAACTGCTCGTCGTCTCCGACCAGGCCCGGCTTGAGGCACTTGACCGCGACGTCGATGTCGAGGTTGAGATGGCGCCCGCGGTAGACGGCACCCATGCCACCCTGGCCGATCTTGCTGTAGATCACGCACGGCGGGAGGACCTTGTAGCCTTCCACTTCCGTGGCGCCGTCGAGGTTGGCGTCGCTCTGCAACTGGGCCATGATTGAGGCTCTGTCTGGCGCCGATTTGCCGGCCGATTTGCCCGGCCGTTTTGCCCGGGAGGTGGCCGCACAACGCAGCTGCGGCCAATGCTGTTGCATCAACTAGCTCTGCGAATGTTCGCGAGACCTGCGACGGGCGTCAAGAATGAGCCCGCGCCGCAGCGTTGCCGGTGAGCGCCCGGTATCCCGGTATTCAGCGGAGCCGATACTCGGGCGGCAGCGGCAGGCGCGGCCGGCTCGTGAAGTCGTAGAGCGCCACCGCAACCGTGAAGAACTCGTCGTCGGGCCCAAGGCCTTGCGGTCGGTATCGCTCGTGCGGGCGGACCTGGGGTTGGTACTTGCCGCCGCCGCTGCTGCTGCCGACGAGGATCAGGTCGCGCAGCAGCAGGCGTTCGTTCTCCCGCATGCCGAGCCCCGGGTGACTGCCCCACCGCCAGAGCGCCTCTTCGAGCAGGTTGCGCATGACGGGGCGTGGGAGCCGGCCAGCCGCGGCCAGTTCGACGGCCGCTTGCAAAGGTGGATCGTCGAGCACGACGGCTTCCATCGCGGACCCGGCGGCCCAGCGCACGATCGCCCACTCAGGCAGAGCGGGCAGCGCGTCGAGGGGCCGCGGCTGCTCTTCGGCGAGCAGACGCATGGCGAGTGCCACGGCGACGTGCTTCCTGATGCGTTCTTCGGCCGCCCACACGGCGCGGTCTGCGATGACGACATCCGGATCGCGCGACATCACGTAGCAGACCGCGAGCCGCTGCGGGTCGTCGAGGCGAGGGGGCGGGGTGGGACCGAGCCGCTGATGCAGCAGCCTTGCGTTGGCCGGATCGGCTGCGGCAAGTTGCAGCAGGCTCCAATCGAGCTCGGCATCGGCGTGGAAGACCCGCGCGCGGGCGCGAAACAGCGCCGCAGCAGAACGGGCTGCCGTGCTCTGGTCGCTGCGGAGCTCCATCACCACCTTGCTCTTCTCGATCAGGCCTTCCTGTGGCGTCGTGCCATCGCCGCACGACCGAGCGCCGCCGATCATCGCACCGCGCCAGAACAGGTCGGCGTGGCGTTCGGGCGTCTTGAGGTTCCACAACTTCGTCGCAACGGGGACTGAGACCGGCATGCACGCATACGCCTGCGCGGCGGCAAGGCCCGGATCGTCTTCCTGGAGCAGTGTTATGCCCTCCTCGGACCCGGGGAAACGCGCCAAGGCAAGGCGCACCGCGATCGCGAGGATCTGCTCGGGTTTCTTCGCCGGACCAGAGCACTTCGTCCAGAACCCCGGCACGGCACGCTGCCGCCTCGGACCGAGCGCCATCAACATGCAACCGAGCACGCGCTCCTCGAGCATCGGCTTCTGCGGTTCCAACCATGCGAAGAGGCGTTCGTCTTCGAGGGGACCGCCGGCGAGCACGGCGGCGGCGAGCACGATCAGACGCCGCTCGACCATCGCCTTCTCCTTCGCGAGCATGTCCCACAACAGCGGCACCGCGGGTCGCCCGAGGTCCGACGCGAGCTGCCATCCGACCTCGAGGTCCCGCGTCGGCTCGTCGAGCAGGAGCTCCTGGAACCGTTTGCGAAACCGTTCATCGCGCGGCGAGATCCACCCGACTTCGCCGCTGGCTTGGGTGGCTCCCTCCTGGCCCGGCAGCGCTTGAGGAACGCTGGCCATCGGACCGATAGCGAACCCGAGGAGGATCCGTGCGAGCCAGCGGGTTCTGCCTGTACGAACCGGGCGTTCTTGGTATGCACTCATGACTGACAAGAGCGGAGTCCTGAACGAAGCTGAGATGGACTTCCTGCTCACCGCAGGCGGTCCTGACGGGAAGAAGGCCCCTGGCTCGAAGGAGCCTGGCGAGGCGAAGCAGATCGCCACGATGCGCGGTGATCTCCAGCAGATCAATCTTGCCGACATCTTCCAGACGCTGTCGATGTCCAAGATGGAGGGTGTGCTCAAGGTTCGCAACCCCCTCGTCGAGCGGCAGCTCCTGTGCCGCAACGGGGCCGTCCGGTTCCTCGTGCCGCCGCGCACGGCCACGCGACAGCTCGGTCAGCGCCTCGTCCATTCGGGTCTGATCCAGGTCGACGCGCTGCGCACCGCGTTGGTGACCCAACGCAAGGAGCAGATGCCGCTCGGAGACCTGCTCGTCAAGCAAGGCCTCGTCACGAAGCAGCAGCTCGAAGAAGTCACGAACATGCAGATCCGGGAGGATCTGTATGGCCTGTTCACGTGGCGCCACGGCTCCTTCGAGTTCTTCAAGGGGCCGCTGACCAGCGACAAGGAGAAGAAGCAGTTCGAGGCCTGCCCCGAGTTCGAGGTGAACGGCCTCTTGCTCGAGGTCGCGCGGCGGTCCGACGACTGGCAGACCATCCTCGCAGCGATCGGCAGCCTCGACGACGTGCCGAAGCGCATCGCGGATCCAGGCAAGGGTGCCAAGTTCAGCGAGTGCGAGAGCGAGCTGTATTCGGCCGTCAACGGCAAGCTGACCTATCGCGACCTCGGCGAACAATCCACGCATGGTCTCTTCGAAACGGCGCGCGCCGCGCGTGATCTCGCGACCGCCCGTCTGCTGGGCAATCTCGATGACCTGCCGCTCGCCGAACTCGCGACGACCCTGGCTGCCAACGGGGAGCCGAAGAAGGCGGTCCTGCTCGTACAGGCGCTGCGCGACCGGTCGACCGAGCGCACGAGCGACGTCGTGATCGCGATGTCGAGTGCCCTCGAGCAGGCCGGAGAACGGCGCCTCGCGGGCACCACGCTGCTCGAAGCGGCCCAGCTGCAGAAGGAGCCGGTATTGGCTCTCGACCTTGCGCGCCGCGCGCGCGCCCTGGCGCCATTCGACGCGACCACGCTGAGCTTCCTGCGCACGACGCTCGTGGCGCACGCGCCGCGCGATTCGTCAGAGCTCGAGAAGGTCACGCTGGACCTGCTCGATGCGCTGCTCGAGGCCGACATGGCTCCGGCCGCGCTCGAGATCATCGAGGACGCGCGCCTCACGGGTGCGAAGGGGCCGCAGCTGCTGTTGCGCGAAGCTCGCATCCGGCAGAAGCAGCGCGACATTCCGGGCGCCGCCAGCTGCCTGCAAGCACTCGCGACCCACTACGAGCAGGCCAAGGACCGGATCCGGGCCGTCGAAACCTACGAAGCCCTGCTGCGACTCGACCGATCGCGCAAGGACATCCAGAAGCACCTCGACGGACTCAAGCGCACCAAGGGGGGCCGGCTCCTTCGAATCGGCGCCGTCGCCATCGCGGTGGTCCTGCTCGGTGGCATGGGCAAGGTGTATTGGGATCAACACGCGTTCGAGTCCGCGATCGCAACGGCCAACAAGGAGATCGACGAGCTGCTCGCGCAAGGCAACCGAGCCCAGGCGCGCGAACGGTGGGACTACTGGAGCGAGACCCTCGGCATGTGCGAACCGATCGAGGACCTGCGCGGTCGCATCGTCTTCGCCGACGCCGCCGAGCGAGGCAAGCTCCTGATGGCGAGGCGGCAGAGGGTCAACAATCAACTCTCGAAGGCATCCGACGCTCTCGCCAAGGGGGAACTCAGGGGAGCATTCGCGCTGGCCGGCGAGGTGTGGAAGGAACCCCACCTGCACAACGAGATCCGCGCCTTCGTCGCAGCGCGCTTCGAGGACGTGCTGAGCCGCCTCGAGGCAGCCCACAAGAACCTGGCCCATCGACTGCCCGACGAGCCGACGCGAACGTTCTCTCGCAGCGAGCTCGAGAGCAACATCGCGGCGCTCCAGGCGCTCTGCTCGCCGGTCCAGATGCAGCACTTCAGGGAACTGGCCGAGATGGTCAGCCAGAACACGCTGCCGGAGTTCGTCTCGGAGAACAGTCGCAAGCGGGCGACAGCGGCCGTGGCGGAGTATCGCGAGAGCTTCGAAAGGGCCGAGCGCCTCGCCGCCGCCTATGCGCAGCACCTGCAGCGCACCGCGGACGAGCGGCGGCTCGACCCCCTGTTCAAGGCCGCCATCTCCAAGGAATCGGCCTTCGACTTCGCGGGCGCTCTCGAGGTGTTCCGCGAGCTCGCAAAGCAGCCGGCGAACGACGCTGAGCTGCGGGCCGAGCTCCAAGCCCACGTCGAGAGCAACGAGACGATCTGCCGTCTCATGGACGCACTGAACGCCGCCACGAAGGCCGGTGACCACGCCACGGCCAGGCAGCAGTTGGCCACGCTGACCACGAAGTTCCCGCAGGTCCCGTTCGACAGGATCGTGCGCCTGCCGGTGCGAATCGACAGCCTGCCGAACGGAGCAAAGGTGATCTGCAACGGCGCGGATGTAGGAGTCACCCCGTTGCTGCTGGCGCTCTCGCCGGCCGACGTGCACAAGATCGGCGTGGAGCTCGATGGCTTCCGCCCCGTGCAGACCACGATCTCGGGAGCCGACACCCCATCCTGGCTCGGCTACCTGCGACTCGATGCCAACCTCGTGTACAAGCACACGAGCGCTGTCGACGTCCGGCCATCCGTCGATGGCGCGGGCCGCCTGTTCGTCGTCGAACGTTCGGGCAACCTCGTGGCGCTGCGCCTCGCCGACGCGAGCGTGCTCTGGACCTTCGCGAGTCGCGACCTGTCAGGCCTCTTGTCGCAACCGTTCGTGCACGGCAACGTCGTCTTGATCACCTCGCTGGACGGCGAATTGCGCGCCATCGACCGGTCTTCGGGCAAGCTGGACTGGGCCATGCCGGACCTGCCCACCGAGATCCCGCCCGTCCTCATCGACACTTTCCTCGTCATCGCGACCACGGATGCCCGCCTGCAGCTGCTCGACCTGAACAAACGCGCAAAGGCCAGCGCGAAGCTCGCGGAGCCCGCCTGTGCGGTGATGGCGCACGGCAGCACGCTGATCGCCGTCGGTGAACTCGGTCTGATCACCGCATACTCGGTGCCCATGCTCGACGTCCTCTGGCAACGACGGCTCGCCGACCTCCATAGCCCGACGGCGACGCTGGCCGGCAACAAGGTCGTCGTGGCCGACGATCAGGGCAGGGTGCAAGCGCTCGAGCTGGCGACCGGTAAACCCAGTTGGGCACGTCAGCTCGCCGACCCGCTCGGTGGGCCGGTGGCGACCGGCCGCGATGTCGTGGTCGCTACTCCGAACAAGCTGTATCGCCTCGATATCGCGACCGGGGAAGACCTGAAGCCGATCGACAGGACCGATCAGGATTGGAGTGGTCAGCCCGTCGTGATCGGCGACCGGCTCGTCGCACCACTTCGCGACGGTCCGCTCCAGGTGCTCGACCGTCAGTCCGGCAACGCGCTCTACCGCCTCGAGGCAGGCAAACGCTGTCGGCTCCACGTCGTCGGTCGCAGCCTCTTCGTCGACACGGCCGAACACACGCTGCTGATCTTCCACGAACTGCGGTGAGTCGCCTTACGTGGTGCCGCATCCGTCCCGACCGTGTCGTCGGACCGACGCGATGGCGTCCGGAATCCGCCACTGTGTCTACGATTCGCGATCCACGTTTGGATTCACGATCCACGAGCAGGACGCGCCGACGTAATCGGGGCCTGGACGCCGACCGAGCACTCACAACCGATCGCGACAACGCGAGGACCGTCGCAACCTCCGGACCAATCCCTACTACTTCTTCCTGCAAGAACCCACGCATAGCACGGGCGCCTCTCGGACTAGTCCCCGATCGAGATCGCATGGCGCCGTGAATGCTGCGATGCGATCGGATTGTGGATCACTTCTCTGTACTGCGTGTTTCTGCCATGACATGTTCTCGTCGCACGGCACGAGCATTGCTCCTCTCGTCCACCCTCCCGCTGTGTGAGCGTGAGTCCCACCCATGCGATTGCACCTTCTGATCTTGGCTCTGTGCCTCTGCTTCACCGGCTGCGCGAAGCACAGCGGGAGTTACTTGGGTGACCCACCGAACAAACAACCCGAGCCACCAACTGGCGGTCCACCGGGTGGCCCTCCGCAACCACCGAACCCTGGTAGCCAGCCGGTGCCCGAACCAGGCACTCTGCTGCTGGTCGGCGCGGGTCTCGCCAGCGCTGCCTACATGAGTCGCCGTCGCAAGGACGCTGCGCGTTCCTGATCGCAAACCGTCGCGCTGCGCGACAGTTTGCGTAGCGTGCGCGCATGACGCTCCCCCACTCGATCGCGCTGCGGTCGCGCGTACCGGCCCACGCCGACGGAGCGACCCTGCTCGATTACCTGCTGCAGCGATTCCCCTACCACGACCGCGCAACGTGGCTCGGCGAGATCGCCGGCGGCCGCCTGCTCGTCGGCGAACGGGCTGGGCGCGCTGAGCACGTGCTTCGCCGCGGAGCCGTCGTCACCTACCTCAAGGAACACCGCGAGCCGATCGTCGACGCGGACATCCGCGTGATGCACGACGATGACGCGATCGTCGTCGCCGAGAAGCCAGCGCACCTGCCGATGCACGCCGACGGGCCCTTCGTGCGCAACACGTTCATCCACGTGCTGCGCACCACGCTCGCGAGCCCGGCCCTGCAGCTCGTGCATCGTCTCGATCGCGAGACCAGCGGTCTGTGTGTCGTCCCGCGCACACGGGCTGCCCGGATTGCCCTGCAGGATCAGTTCAGGACGGGGACCGTGCAGAAGACCTATGTCGCGGTCGTGCACGGACGCGTCGAACGCGACTTCGCCTGCGAGCAGCCGATCGGGCTCGCCGCTTCGAGCGCGATCGCGTTGCGCCGCACGGCACTGCCGGAGGCGATCGAGCCACGACCGGCGTGCACTCGATTCGAAGTGCTGAAGCGCGGTGAGGCGCGCACCATGCTGCGCTGCGTGCCCAAGACTGGTCGCACCCACCAGATCCGCGTGCACCTCGAGGCGGCCGGGTTCCCGTTGCTGGGCGACAAGCTCTACGGCCGCAGCGATGCCGACTACCTGGCCTTCGTGGCGAGCGTGAAGGCGGGCGGCGACGCGCGCGACGTCCCGGCCAACCAGCCGGATCGACACCTGCTGCACGCGAGCGAACTGTGCTTCGACCACCCAAGAACAGGGCGGCGCCTCGCCTTCAGCTCTGCTCCCCCGGCGATCTTCGAGGCCTGGCTCGAACGATCGTAGTACCTGCGCTCAGGGGAACATCTGCACCACGGCCTGCAGCGCCACGTCGCGCACCGAGCCGTTCCGGACCAACACGCGCCCCTTCACGGGCATGGTTCCACGTTCGCATTCGACCTGCAGCTCGAAGTCGCGGTCGAGCCGCACCTCGCCGAGATCGGTCAGGATGTTCAGGTTGCGGTAGCCGAGCTGCAGCAGGCGATTCTCGACGATCCCGACGATGCGCACACGCGGCGACTCCGTCACGGCGGCGACCGTTCCCTCGGGACCGGCCACACTGGTCGGCGCGATCGGCATCTGCACGACGGCGTTCCCCACGTGTGCCGTTGCTTCGCGCAGATCCTCGAGGTCTTCGTGCAAGCGGTCGAGCCGCGCTTCGACGTGCTCGAGGTGCACCTTGTCGAAGGACTCCGCGAGCGCGCGCAACCGGTCGTCGAGCACACGCAGCCGGTCGTCGATCGAGGGAATCCCCGCCAGCTTCTTCATGTACTCCTCGAACCGCACGAGGCGCAGGTGCAGCAGGACGTAGCCGACGAGCAGGGCTACGAAGAACAGAGTGAACTGCAGTTCGGACATGAGGGTAGGACTCTAGCCGTTCGGTCCCGCGCGCGACAGGGACTCAGCTCGCGGCCCCGCGTTCGCGCGCTCTCCACCACCAGTAGTACGGAATGCCCGTGGCGAGGATGCCGAGGCCGTAGAGCGCGTTCTTCCGTTCCGAAGGGTCCCATAGCAGCACGGCGACGAACAGGATCGACACCGCGATGAACAGTGCGGGCGTCACGGGGTAGCCCGAACACCGATACGGCCGCTCGGCCTCGGGCCGCAGCCGACGCAAGCGGTACAGGCCGGCCACCGTCATCGCGTAGAACAGGAACCCCGCGAACACGACGAACGCGGTGATGTCCTTGAACGACTGCAGGATGAACACGAGCAGCACCGCCCACACGGCCTGCACCCAGATCGACACGACGGGTGTGCCCCACCGCTCGCTCACGTGGTTCAGGGCCTTCGGCACGAGCCCATCCTTTGCCATCGCGTAGAAGGCGCGCGGCGACGACAGGAAGTTCGGATTCGCCGAGCCCATCACCGAGACCGCGACCAGCAGAGTCAGGTAGTCGGCCGTTCGCGGGCTGAAGATCCGGGCCACCGCGAGGTAGGGCACCTGTTGGTTCGCGTCCTTCGGCAACGAACGCATCTCCTCGAACGGCACGACGTGCAGGTAGATTGCGTTCACCGAGGTGTAAACGACGATGAGCACAACCGTGCCGACGATGAGGCCGAGCGGCAGGTGGCGCTCAGGGCGCTTCAGTTCGGCCGCGTTGAACGGCAGCTGGTACCACCCCTCGTAGGCCCAGAAGATGCCGGTGAAGCTCGCGACGAGCCCGGCCGTGGTCAGCGTCGTCGCTACGTCGGTGACCGGCACGAACTCGGTGCCGCCATGGCCAGTGCCGGCGACGGCCACGACACCGCCGACCACGAGGAGGCCGAGGGCTCCGAGCTTCGCGAACGTCGCCACGTTCTGCACGAAAGCACCGAGCACGACGCCGAAGGTGTTGATCACGGCGAGTCCGAGCACCATCGCCGCCGCGGCGGCGGTGATCGCGAGCGGATGCTCCTTCTGCGCCGCTGCATCGACACCGAACACCGGGAGCAGGAACTCGGCGAAGGCGACCGCGAGCGCGGCAATCGTGCCGCTGTTGATCACCCAGAAGAACACCCAGCCGTAGAGGAAGGCGACGCCGCGGCCCCAGCCCTCGCGCAGGAACGCGTATTGACCGCCCGCCTCCGGGAACATCGCGCCGAGCTCCGCATACGCAAACGCGCCGAACAGACAGACGACGCCGAGACCCGCCCACAGCAGGTAGATCCAACCTTCACTCGGCAGCGACTGCGCAACGGACAGGGGCTTCAGGAAGATGCCCGAGCCGATCACGGCGCCGACCGTGATCGTCACTGCCGAGGTGAGGCCGAGGCGACGCTGCAGTTGACCCGACACCATGGAGCGCGAACGCTAATGCACGAGGCGCGCGAATCACGGTCGAAAAACCGTTCTGCATCGTCCGCGCATCACGCCTCGCAGAAGCGCAGGCGATCAGGCTACGTCCAGCGCGTGAGCCGCCTGCCTTCGCGGTCCTCGAAGGCGCCGCAGACGATCATGATCCAATCGATCATGCTCCAGATGGCCGTCACGACTGCGCCAATGAGGGTGCACGTCAACACGATCATCACGATGCCCGACGTGGTCTTGCCGACGTAGAAGCGATGCACGCCGAACACGCCGATGAAGAACGCCAGCAGGAACGCCGGCAGGATCAGACGGTCGGAACTGCCGTCTTCGGCGCTGCCCGGCATCGGAGGAACATCCACGGTCCCAGGCACCAGACCAAGACGTGTCCACGACGGGGTGCCTTCGACCCACGCGAGATCATCACGCGACAACTGACCCGACACGATGAGCCGGTTGGCCTCTTCGAGCGAATAGGGACCGTAGTTCTGGTCGCGATGGCGGACCGTGATGCGCGCTGGGGAGGTGGTCATGGTGGGATCGACGACCGCGCATCCTACGCGCACGGCCCGGCCTATTTCCTCACCCGCACCGGACCCTTCAGCGCAGCAGGTCGGCCAACTGCTCGGCGCGCGCGGTCCTCGCTTCCTTGCTGCGCAGCGACGCCGCCGCGAGCCACATGCGAGCGAGCAGTCCATCACGCGCGTGCAAGGCTGCGAACCCCATCTCGGCTGCTTCCGCGGGCGTCGGATCGACGGGTTCGCATGCGACCGCTGGCATGGTCGGAAACGTGACACCCTGATCGCTGCCGACGCGCAACGTCACCTGGTCGGACCTGCTGTCCACGACGCGCGCGAGTTGGAACCCCGCGCCGACCCGCACGCGCACGTTGCGGTCGCGCGACAGCGGTGCCGGCGTCGGCCACGGCCTCCCGGTTTGCGCCGGTACGCGCAACGGCCCCTCGCCGAGACCCAGGCGACCCAGGGACTCCGCGAGCACGGGATGAACGTATGGGTCGCCATCGGGCAGCAGCTGCCGCATCGCGTCGCACGCCTCGAGCACCTGGCCCTGCGAGATACCCTGCGCGACCTTGGTGCAGGCGGCAACCAAAGCCGTCTCGAGCTGCTGCGCAGCTGCGTCGAACGCTGCGATCTGACCCGCGTCGAGCGGCAGTGAACCCAGACTCCGCTGTGCGGCGATCGCGTTGCCGAGCTGGCCCGCCTCGGTGCGCGTGGAGACGAGAGACAGCAGGCTCGCGAAGCGATCGCGCTCGACCCCGGCACCGGGAACGCGCGAAGGCTCCCTTCGAGGCGGCGCGATCAGCTCGCCGGCAGGGGCCGCGCCCGGAACCGGCCGCGGTTCGCCGCCCGGCGTCGCCGGGCTGGACGCCAGTGATGTCTCACTGCCCGAGCCCGGTTGCGGCGTCGCGGTCGCACCGTTGTCCGCGAGACGCGCGCTCGGCTTCTCGCCGCCCTCACCGAGCAGGCCGAACCCGCGGCCGATCAGCACGAGCAGTGCCACCACCAGCACGAACCAGAGCCGCGGCCGCAGCCGGCGCCGCCTCGCCACAGGGACTCGTGCCGCTCTGGACTGGTCCGGGTGCCGCATGCCCCCATTGTCGTCGGGAAGGCGGGCGTTGCTGCACCTTTTCGCGTTGCCGCCTCACTCCTGCTCTTTCGAGCCAACCGGCCACGAAGGCGCGCGACCGAGCGCCGCCGCCTTGCGGCCGAGCCGCAGCACACTCTCCTCGGTCGTCACCTGCGGCAGCTCCGCGAGCGGGAACCAGCGCAAGTCGTTCGACTCCGGTGACTGCACCAGCTCCTGACCCGGCAAGGCGCGCAGCAGGAAACGCAGATCCCAGTGTTCGTGCTGCGGCTCGTTTGCGCGCGCGGGGATCGTGTGCACGTCGAGATCGAGCGGCACCGTCTGCCCGCCACTCCATGCTTCGAACTGGAACCGCGCCATGCCCGATTCTTCCTGGGCCTCGCGCAACGCAGCCAATTCGATCTGCGACTCGCCGTCGACATGGCCGCCGAGCTGCAACCAGCGGTCGAGCTTGCGATGGTGTGTCAGCAGCGCCGCACGCCCGTCGGGCGAGAGGATCCAGGCCGACGCCGTGATGTGCCCGGGCACGCAAGTCCGCAGCAGGCAGTCGGCATGGGCCGACGCGAACGCGTGGAACCGCCGCGCGATCTCGGCCTCGGCCGGCCACGCCTTCTCGTATCGCTCGAGCAGCTCGATCAGGTGCCGTCGGTGCACGGGCCTATCGTCGCACGCAGCGCCGCCTCGTCCACCTTGCCGTTCTGGTTGTGTGGCAGCCCCGCCAGGACCTTGACGACGGACGGCACCATGTAGGACGGCAGCTGCATGCGGCAGCGGCGCTGCACGTTCGCCACGAGTGCTGTGTCGGCAGGGTTCCCCTGGAACGCGAGCACGATCCGGTGGCCATCGGCCCCGCCGTCGAGTCCGTAGACCGCGACCTCGCCGACACCCGGCATGCCGGCGACCGCGGCAGCCACTTCGTCCGGCGAGACACGATGCCCCATGACCTTGAGCAGACGATCGGACCTGCCGACGAAGTAGTGCCTGCCCGCCTCGTCGCGGCGCACGATGTCGCCCGAGTAGACCACAGTGCCACCGCCGCCGCGTGGATCGCGCCGGAAGCGCAGCGCCGTGTCCGCGGGCCGCTGCCAGTATCCCTGCGCCACTAGCGCGCCCGCGTGCACGAGCTCGCCCGTGGCCGGCCCCGACAGCACCTGCCCTGTCTCGGGCGAGACGAGCAGCAGTTCGACACCGGGCAGCGCGCGACCGAACGAATCGGGATGTGCGTCGAACTCGGCCGGATCGAGATACGCGCTGCGGAACGCCTCGGTCAACCCGTACATCGCGAACACGCGCGTGTGCGGCCAGTGCTGCCGCAATTGCCCGGCATCGGCGGCCCGCAGCGTGCCGCCGCTGTTCGTCACGCGCCGCAGCGCGGCCCCGTGCGCGGGCGTCAAGGTTCCGGACCGCAGGCCGTTCGCGACTTCGTGCCACAACGAGGGCACGCCCGCGAGTCCCGTCGGCCGCAGCCGCGCGAACAGCTGCGCGAGCTCGCCGGCGCCGAGTGGTTCGGCAGCAGTGATGCGGCAGCCCGCGTGCAACGCCGACAGCAGCTGGTTCAGGCCGTAGTCGAAGCTGAACGGCAGCACCGCGAGCAGGTGGTCGGTCGCGTCGAGTCCGAGGTAGCCCGCGACGATGCCGGCCCCGAGCGCCAGGTTGTGCTGGCTCTGCACGACGCCCTTGGGCAACCCGGTGCTGCCGCTCGTGTAGAGCAGCACCGCCGGCGCCTCCACGGCCGGCACCGGCAGGGGACGCTTGCCTTCGAGCGTTTCGAACGGCGCGGCCGGCAAGCCGAGCTCCTCACGCCCGACGGACCAGACGCGCATCTTTTGCAGCAGCCGCGGCGCGTCGCGCAGCGCCAACGCGCGCAACGCACTCGTCACGACCGCGAACGGCGCACAGTCGGCGAGGATGTGGGCCACCTGGTCCTGCCGCAGCTTGCCGTGGATCGGCACGGCAATGCCACCCGCGGCCGCGGCCGCGAGGATGGCCACGCTCTCGTCCACGCACCGGTGCAGCAGCACGGCGAGTCGATCGCCGCGACGGAACCCCGCGGCCAGCAGACCCGAGGCCGCGTTCTCGACGCGGTTCTGGAACCCGAGCCCCGACACGAACTGGTCGCCCGCCGCGAGGAACGGAGCCTCACCGAGCCGCTGGCCGGCACTTTGCACGAGCGTCAGGAGATCGGGGGCGGGCGGCGACATCCGGGGCCCTTACGCTACGCAAACTGTCGCGCAGCGCGACAGCTTGCGGGACTACGGGCCCGCATCGCAAGGCAACGGACCACGCCACCGCTCGGCGGCGCGCCCATCGTGTGGTATCCCGGACGGGATTCGAACCCGTGTTACCAGAATGAAAATCTGGGGTCCTAGGCCGGACTAGACGACCGGGACGCGAACGCGGGCAGGGAGTCTAGGTGGCAGGTCCCGCTTTGCAAGAAGCTCGTCGGACCCCGATCGCAACCTCAGCCGAGGTTCTTCCACTCTTTCACGCTCGGCAGTTCCTGCAGCGATGCGATGCCGAAGCGCTCGAGGAACTGCTGGGTCGTGCCGTACTGGAGCGGGCGACCGGGCACGTCGGCGCGACCCGTCACCTTGACGAGTTTGTGCTGCAACAGCGTGCGCAGCATGGGTCCCGCCTTCACGCCGCGGATCGCTTCGATCTCGCTGCGCATGACGGGCTGGCGGTAGGCGATGACCGCGAGCGTCTCGAGCGCCGCGGTCGAGAGCTTCTCGAGCCGCTTCACGCCGCGCAGCCGCTGCAGATACGGAAACGACTCCTGTCCCGACATCCACTTCACGGTGTCGCCGGCGCGAGCCAACTCGACCGGCAGACCGAGGCCGCGCAGCTCCTCCTGCAGCAGCAGAAGGGCCTCCTCGACGATCTTCTGCGTCGTGTTGCATGCCTGGGCCAGGCGCAACATCGACAACCCCTCGCGCGAGGTCAGCATCAGCACGAACACGATTTTGGCAACGGCCTTCGCGTCGCTGAGCTCGGGCACCGCGGGCAGCCCCTCGCCATCCTCCTCGCCGACGAGGTCGTCTTCGATCTCGGCGACTTCCTCTCCAGCCGCGGCGGCAGCGGCGGCGTGCGCAGGATCCACTTCGTCGTCGAGCCCCGCAGAGGCGGGATCTACGGGGGCATCGGGCACTTCGTCGGGTTGCGCCTTGCGCCGCCCGCGGCGCAGCCCGGGCTCGCGATCCGACGGCACCGTGGCGTCGTCGCGCCCGGGATCTTCCGGCTCGCGCGCAGCCCCACGGCGACGACCATCATCAGCATCGTTCACGACGAGGTTATCGGCCATCTGGCCGCGTTCGAACGCCTGGAGTTCCTCGGGCCCCCTGCTGCGCTCCCAGTGCATCCTCGGCGCCGGGTCGGGCAGCTCACGCGAGATTTCATCCATGGGCTGCCGTTGTAGCGCCAGTGGCCTCGGCTGTCATCGGTTCTGCGCATCGGCCGCTGCCTTCGCCTTCGCCTTCGCTTCGAGCTCGCCGCGCCAGCGCAGCTGGTAGGCATTCATCTCGATCTGCGCGAGCGGTCGCGTGTCGAGGTCGCGGTCGATCTCGTCGCGCACGTCGGCGAACAGCACGTCGCGCCCGGGCAGACGGTCGAGACAGTAGACGACGAACCACCGCTCGCCGTCGCCCCACGGCTTCACGAACGGGACCGACACTTCGCCGCGCTGCAGGCCGAACGCGGTGTCGACGACCGGATGGCGGAAGCCGCGGCTGAACGGCGGCAGCAGTCCACCATCGCGCCGCGACGCATCCTCGGACCAACGGAGCGCGAGCGTCGCGAAGTCGGCGCCTGCGCGCACCTTCTCCACGACCTCCTGCGCGATCGCCTGGTCCTTGTGTACGAGGTAGCGCACGTGCACACGATCCTCACGCAGCGCGAGATAGCGGATCACGTAGCCGTGGTAGAGCCAGCGCGCCGTGCGCACTCGCAGCGCCGTCTGCCAGTCCTGAAGCCGCATGCCGAACACGCGCCAGACGTAGGTCGGCAGGTCCATGCCGGCGCCGAGCTCCGCCTTCACGCGCTCCTTGATCTGCTGCTCTTCCTGCAAAGCAAGCGCCTCGACGCGTTCGGGTTTCACGTGGATGCCGTGCTCCTGGGCGTGGTGCGCGACGAGCACGTCGAACACGAGGTTGTCGACCGCCTCGAGCGCGAGTTTCGGGTTCGCGCTCAAGAGGCGCGTGAACGCGTGACTGCGGCGCAACACGAGGTCGTCCACGCGCGCGACCTCGGCATCGGCGTCGTCCGGCTTGGGCAGCAGGATCTCCGGGCCGAGCTCGGGGACCGGGCGCGCGGGCTCTTGCTGCGTTGGCTGCTGCGCGATGGGCGGGGGGGTCGCCGGCGTGGTCGCCGCGCGCGGAGTCTCGACGGCAGCGGCCGGCACCGGCGGTGCGGTCGCGGACGCGCCGACGCAACCCGAGAGGGCGAGCAGCAGCCACACGGCTCCGAGGTCACGACGCCGCCGCGGGGCTGGCGGCGTGTTTCGCCCTCGTTGCATCCCCGAGTTGCGGCGTCGCAACATCACCTGAGCTTGCTGGCTGCAAGCGAGCAAGCTCAGTACGCCTTGAAGCTGCGCACCCACTTCGTCTTCTGGCAGAGGAAACAGGGGACTTGCTCCATCTTGCCGTCCGTACCGATCGCCGTCGTGGTGCCCAAGGCATAACAGCTCATGCACCTCTCGACCGACCGGTAGGTCAGCACGAGCTGCCCGCCGAACTCGGCATAGTAGGCACGCAGCCAACTGTTGCGCTCGGCGGGCAAGGCGCCGCGCCACCAGTCTTCTTCGGTCAGCTGCTTCCCACCCTGCTCTCCTTGCGCGTCCGCGCGCCGGCGCTCATACGCCTCGCGCACCAGCTTCTTGTACTTCTCCGCATCCGAGCCCGTGGTTGCGGGTCCCGCCGCAGCGGGGTCGGGCTTCGCTGCCTTGGATTGGTCGGTGTCCTTCAAGATCTTCTCCTCGCCGAGCACCCACGATCCGATACCGTACGAGAAGTGCTCCGACCGTTTGCCGACCGGGTAGTTGGCGCGGTCCGTCCAGAGCTGTTTGATCTCGGCGGCCTCGAGCTTCAGCTGCGCGACCAGCTTCGCGACGATGTCGTCCGTCATCTTGCTCTCGGCATATTCGCGCGCGGCCTGCAGCGTCGTGCCCTCTTCCGCCAACTTCTTCTCGGCCACGAACTGGATCGAGCGACGGAAAGAGTCGGCGACCAGCTGCGAAAGCACTTTGGTCCGTGCTTTGGTGAATCGGTCCTTCTCCTTGTCGAACTCGGCTTTGAGCTTGGTCTGCGGGAAGTCCTTCTCGAACTGCGCGATGAGCTTGACCCCCTTCTCGAAGTCCAGAGGCTTGGCGCGGCTGCGCGCGGCCTGGATCTCCTCGAGCAGCTTCAATTCCTTGGCCGCCTCCTTGAACCTCGCGAGCCGCTGCAGCAGCGCATCGAGGTGCGGCGGGTTCTTCGAGTTGCCAAGCTCCTTGGCCTTCGTCAGGTGCTCCGCGGCGTGGTCGTAGTCGCGCACCTTGATCAGCTCCTCGGCCAGCAGCATGTGCTTGTCCGAAGACTGGCCCGGCTGCAAGGCAGCGAGACGCTGCGCGTAGTACTCGTCCTTGGTGAAGACCTGCGTGACGGGGACCTCGACGCTGCGCACGGCCACCAGCGAGGCCTTCGGCACGCGGTAGGTGACGCCCTTCGTCTGCACCACGACCTCGGTGGCAGTCGTCTCGACGATCTTGCCGATCTGCGTCTGCCTGCTGCCGTTCAGCAGATACGCGACTTCGTCGCAGCGCACGAGCGCCTCGTCCTGGTTCTCGCCGACGAGATCGAAGGACTGCTTGATCGCGAGCGCACACGCTGCGGAGAGATGGTCCCAACGCAGATCGAGCGTGCCCCCATTGTCGAGCCGCTTCACGCGAAGGCCCTGGCCATCGGCATTCTCGACGGTCGCGAGCAGCACGCGCCCGTCCGCGAACTGCACGGTTTGCGCCGCGGCCAGACCAGCCAGCAGGAGCGTCACGAAGAACGAACAGAAGCAGGATCGCAACATCACATCACCTCGGGGGAGTCTCGGATGATTCCTCGCGGAACCGTAGCACACGATCGCGCAGCGGCAGCTGCTTGGGCAAGATGCGCTGGAACTCGGCGACACGGTAGTCGCCGGATTCGAGCCATTTGAACTCGAGCTTGATCAACCAGATGTCGGGCCGGTTCTGATCTTCGATGGCCTTGCCGGACCATGTCATGCCCGGAAAGCCGGGAGCCGTCTGGTCCTCCAGCGGCACGAGCTCGAGCTCCAGGTCGGTGGAAGCACCGGCCTTGCGGCGCACGGACTCGTGCTGCAACCGGTGCAGCGCGTGGTCGCAGAGCGCTTGGGCTTCGAGCATGGCGTCGGTCGCACGGCGCTGGGCGACGCTGGAGGTCAGGGCGCCGAGCAGGGCCGTGACGCCGAGCAGCAGGATCCCGAGGGCGGCCAGCATCTCGGCCAGCGTGAAGCCCTCGGCCAGGCGGTGCGCCACCGAGAAACAGCCGCCCCGTCGCCGGTCCGGGTGGCTCGGCCTCATCGCCGCAGCGGCGCCTGGTGGCTGTTTCGCCCCGTTCGTAGACGCCGCGTTGCGGCGATGACAAGGTACCGAGCGGTCAACCATTCCAGTCGTCCTTCGCGTGCGGCACGGGCACGACGAACTCCACGGTGTGGCCGACGTGCGCGCGCACGCCCGCAGCATGAGAGATGGCCTTGGTGCCGCGCTGACCGCGGCGCAGCCCGCGCAGCTCGTCGCCGAGGCGCTCGTCGTAGATCATCCACTCGCCGCCGACCTTGACCCAGCCGCCGTCCACGGGCCCCGGGAAGCGACCGCCGTCGAGCAGGATCAGCGAGGTCGCGTCCGCGTCGAGCTCTGACGCGAGCAGACCCTCGGCGGCCTGGTCGGCTGGCTGCGCCACGACGCAGCGCACGAGGATCGCGTGCGGCTGGATGTCGTCCGTGGTGTCACCGAGGCTGCGGATCCCGCGGTCGAGCGCGAACACGCCCCCGGACTGCGCATCGACGAGCAACCCGGCCCGAGCGCTGTCCCAGATGCGCTCGGGGCCGAGGCCGCCGCTCTCGCCACCACTGCGCGAATCCCAGCTCCGCGTCTGCTGTGCCCAGAACAGGAACTCGACGTGCAGCAGGTCCTGCAGCAGCGGCATCGTGATCGAATACACCAGCAGGCCCGGCAGGTCCGGGCTGCCCGGCACGGCTACCTCGAACGGATCGATCCACCGGTCGGGTCCGTTCGGGACGACCTGCCCGGGCAGGAACCAGCCGACGCGCAGTTCGAGGATCGCATCGTCCGCACCCTGTTGGCGCCACGGCACGAGCAGCATGTTGCCGATGCCACGCAGCGGCTCCACGAGCTTCTTCTCGGCCACCTTTGCGTCGACCGTGGCATCGTCGAGCGTGGGTGACTCCTTGTGGATCTGCGCGGCCAGGAACCCGTCGAGCAACGCGAGCTCGCGGGCGGCAGACAGATGGATCGACGCGCGCAGCACCTGTACTTGCGTCGCCTTGTGTTCGGGGCGCGGCGGCAAGCCGATCGGCAACGATTGCACGAGCAGGCGGTCGCCGGGGCTGTCGCGGTCGCGACCCGTGCTGCTGCCGCGCAGCGCCTGCAGTTCTGCGGCGATGATCCGCTGTGCGTGGCTCGTGCGGTCGGCGAGCTGCTGGCCGAGCTCACCTTCGCCGAACATGCGCAGCCCGGAGTCGACGAGCTGCACGAGCATGACGAGGAACCCCGCGAGGATTCCCATCACGATGACGAGCTCGATCAGCGTGAAGCCCGCTTGCCCGTGCACTGGTCTACGGGGGCCGCTCTTCATCGCGCTGTCACCTGTTCGTCGAAGACACGACCCTGGCCTTCGTATTCGAGCCGCACGTCCTCGACGCGCGCCGTCATCTTCCAGCCATGCGCGCGGAAGGACTCGAGGTCCAACACGCCGGGCCGGTACTCGGTCGCAAAACGGATCTCGATCCGAGCGGCCTGCGCTGCGATGCGATGCGGCGGCGCACTCGCCGAGCTGCCCTTGAACAACCACAGCCCCCCCGCCCCGGGCACGCCGTCCCACGGCACCTTGCTGTCGGTGCGCGCGAGGCAGACGACGCCGACTCTGGCGTCCTGCGTCTCCTCGCGCCAACGCAGCGTGCGGTAGAAGACCGGTGTCTCCGTCGCGGTCAACTGGAAGTAGGCCAGCTCCGGATCGTCCGTGCGTTCGAAGTAGCGATCCCAGTAGCGGAACGGGAACATGATCACGGGCTCGCCGGTGCTGCCGCTCTGCACGGCCGTGCCGAAGCGGCCGCGGAACAACCCGCGCGCGCCGGAGCTCGTGTCGGTTTCGCCGGGCGGGACCCAGCGCGGCATCTCGAGCGAGACCTTGTCGCCTTCGGTGCGCACCCACGTGTAGTGCAGCAGCTCGCGGCCGAACAGCGCCGTGCCGCCGGCCGCGGGCATCGCGCCGAGCGCCTGCACCGGCAGCGTGTTGTCGCGGTTGCTGACCGCGCCCGTCAGGATCGCCGCGGGCCGGTGCGTCAGGAAGTGCACACGCGCGCCCTGGTCGTGGTCCTTGGGTTCGGTGTTGAGCAAGCCGCGGCCGTTGGTCGCGACCGTGAACTGGCCGTCGGCGTGTTCCTTGTAGGCGATGATCTCGTTGTCGATCAGCAGCAGGCCTCCCGACCGCGGGTAGGTCTGCGTCCGGTCGGATGCCGACCACACCCACCCGGCCGAATTGTAGGTGTAGGCGCGGTTGACGCGGAACGTCTTCGCCGCCGCCGTGAACGGCTCGTCGACGAGCAGGTCCCAGCCGATGTGGTTCATGACCTCGACCTCGTCGACGATGCCCTGCATCGGTTGCACGTTGCCGACGCCACCGCCGATCGCGACGTTCTCGCAGTAGGCGGCCGGCAGCTCGCCGCTCGGGAACTTGACGACGCGGTCGAACTTGCGCGGTTCGTCCACCTGGGTGTTGCGCGGCGGACCGAGGAAGTCGCCGTGCACGCCGTCCGTGAACGCCACGAGCTGGAACGGCTTCGGGCCGAGGCGTTCGACTGGCGTCTGGTTCTGCGCGGACACGTCGGACTCGAAGCGGCGCATCTGCCAGGTCACCGTGTGCCACTCGATGTCGGGCCGGGCCGAACCATTCGCGACCGAACCCTTGATGAGCGTCACGCGGTCGTGCCGGCCGACACGCCCCGTCAGCGCCCCGTAGTTGCCCCAGTTGAGCTGCAGCCGTTGGCACGCGGTGACGACCGAGTTGCTCTGCGCGTGCGACGAGGTGCCCGTCGCGGGATCGCCCCGGAATTCCAGAGCCCCGCGAGCGGCGTGGATCACGTCGAAATCGGCCTCGACCCTCGGGATGTAGCCGATGTAGCCCGAGGTCGCCTCCACCTGGTCCCATGGCTCGTCCGTGACCGCGCCGGGAGGCACCGATCCCGTGCTCCCTGTGACGCGTACGATGTCGATCGCATAGGTCCGCACCAGGGTCCAGTACAGGCTGCGCCACGCCGCGCGGTTGGCGCGCACGAGATGTCGGTTGTCCGCGATGGCGTCGTAGCGCACCCACTCCGTGTCGTTGACGTCGCTGCCGCGAGGATAGAGCTGCACCCACTCGCTCAACCCGGTCTTGTCAGGATCCCAGACGGCACTCGCGTTCGCGACCGGGACCGATAGTGGTATGACCCACAAGATGAGCGTCGGGATGTCGTCGAAGGTCAGCCGCGGGTCGGCGCCCCACACCAGGGTCCAGTCCGTCACGAACTGGCGCGCGCTGCCATCGTAGGTCCCGCTTTCGATCTGGTTGTCCTGCCCCGGGAGCCGCTGCGCTCGCTGCACACCCGTGAGCTTGTTGCCCTGGCGGGCCGCGTAGCGGATCACTTCGATCCCGCCGGCGCTGGTCGAGCCCGTCGGTTGGCCCGGCAGCTGGCTGCCATCGAAACCCAACCGACGCTGGAGCAGCAGCGCATAGCCCCCAGTCGTCGGGAACGCATCGCAGATCGACGGCTGGGCGGCCGGCGGCAGCGGCAGCCCTTCGCCTTTCACCGGATTGGCGAGCTGCAGCTCGCCGACCCAGGTCGCCTCGATGCCGTTGCCGAGCGGGAGCGTACCCCCACTCGGCAACGAGATCGAGATCGGCCGCGGGTTGTCGATGCAGCCACGCGCGACGGCCCACCCGCCGACCGCGCTGCCGAGCTGCGTCTCGCCCTTCATCATCGGCGTGTCCTCGGACAGGAGCGCCGCGTACCCGAAGACTTCCACGAGCGAACCCACGGGATGCGCCGGGTACACGTCGAGATTGACACCCTGCCTGTTCAGGGTCTCGATGTCGACGGTCGGCTTGCCGTTGCTGTCGACCGGGACGTTGGGATGGTGCTCGCGGGGGTCCTGGCGCGCCCCGCGCCCACCGAGCGAGTCCTTCCACTGGCACTGCAACGTGTTGCCCGAGATGCCCGAGTACTCGAACAGCTCGAGACCGATGCGCACGATTCCCACCGGTGGGAAACCCTCGGTGCTCTCGACCTGGAGATCGAGATACTTCTCGTCGCCGCGCTGGCCCGGAGCGCGTCGGTTCGTGTTGGCCCGCAGCGTGGGGTCGTACACCGGCAACGGCGCCGTCAGGTAGGTCGTGTACTTCGCCTTGCCGCGCGTCATGCCGTCGAGCGCGACCGACAGGTCCGACGGCCGGCCCGCGTAGGCGCCGATGTTCACGTGCACGGGTGTGTCGGCCTGCAACCCGAGCTCGGCGAGCGGCAGACTCCATTCCACGGCCGTGCGCTCGATCCCGGCCGGCGACTGGCTCGGATCGGGGTCGAGACCCGCTTCGTCGATCACCTCGAGCAGGAGCTTGCCATCCTTGCCTTGCAACGAGAGGCGGTTGCGCTCGGGATCGCCGACGCTGTGGTCGAACAGCGTGACACCTTCGAGCGACTTCGGCTCGAGCCAGAAGCTCACCGCGAGACGATCCATGAAGCTGTCGCTGTTCGCGAACGGGAACGACAGGTCGTGCCGGTTGTTCGAGCTGCTCTGCCCCGAGCCTGCCCCGCCACCGCGCGGACCCGTGTTGCGCACCTGGTAAGGCCCGTCCTTGCTCACGTCGTAGCCGCGCGGATCGAGCTTCGACCAGAACGACTCGTAGCCATGCTGGCCGGGAACACCCTGGCTGTTTCCCCAGTTGCCGCTCGGCGCCAGCGAACACGCGGGCCGCAGCCCCGAGTCGGTGGCGTCCTTGGCCGGGAAGCGGGCCTCGCCGAGGCCGAAGTCCGGATACGCGAGCGGCAAGACGTGCGGGAGGTGGCGCGACGCGGGATCGTTGGTCACGTCCCCGGGATTCAACGCGCCGAGGTTCACGGGCGTCGTGATCCAGAACGGCGCGCGGCGGTCGAGCTGGAACGCCTCCTCGAACACTTCCTGCGTGTTCCACTCGCGCTCGAGCAGCAGGCCCGGCATCGCTGCGGCGAGTCCCGTGCGTTCGTGGCGGCTCGCGACTCCGGGCGCCACCGTGCTGCGCGAACGACTCGCGGCCGCGCGGTAACCGACCCACGGCCCCGACAGGAAGCAGATCGGCGCGGTGCCCATCTCGAGCATGCTGTCGCGCCCCGTCAGCAGGTTGCGGTAGAGCACGATCCACGGCGTCTTCGCCGCCGAGGTGCTCGCGGCGGCGAAGCGCGGCTTCATGAGCCGTTCCGCGATGTCGCGCCAGCCCTCGAACGGCCCCATCGCGGGGCCGCCGGGACTGCTGCTGCCGCGTTCTGCGCTGCGCTGCACCACGATCGCATCGGCGAGCTCGCGAGCCTGCGAGCGCGTGATGGCCGGCACGCCGCTGCCCTGTACGCCCGCCGTGCTGTGGTCCAGGACGGTCGGCGCGATGCGCACTTCGCTGAAGAGCGCCGTGAGCACCGAAGCACTCGCCGTGTTCACGTTCACGGGCGCCGGCACGAGCGGCTCCACGAGCGTGTCGATGTCCGGGTAGGACTGCAGCACGGGCAGCAGCAGCTCCAGGTAGACCGAGGGCATCTGAAGGTCCGGCGCGTTGCGGACGTCGACGGTGCGCATGACGAGCGCGTATTCGACCGTCCCCGTGCGCAAGTTGGTGAGTCGGATGGTGCTGCCGGCGCCGATGTGCAGCGGCTTCTTCACGCGCAGGCTCTTCGACTTGCCGCCCTCGAGCTTGTTGAACAGACGCTCGGGTCGTCCCCACGTCGCGGCCGTCGTCGCCATCGTGTCGACCGACAGCGCTTGCTGCAGCAGATCGAGCTCCGCCGCCGAGAAGCTGCCGATGCCAGGGCCAGGCACGGGATTGCCGAGCACGTCGCGGTTTCTGAACTCGACGAGCTCGCTGACGCTCGCGTAGGGGCGCCGCGTCTGCCGCGTGGCGTCGGCGCGGCCCATGAACGGCCACGCGACCGCCATCACGCAGCGGTAGTCGAACACGAGCGTGCCCGCGTCGATCGGATTCTTGCCGTCCGCGAACAGCAGATCCTGATGATGCAGCGCGCGCTGCAGCCCCTGCAGCGTGTTGTCCTGCTTCTTGGCGTAGCGGATCAACTCGTGCGCGATCCACAGCATGCCGCTGTCGGGCAGCGCTTCGGCGTCCTCGAGCTCCATCGACGTCGCGTCGGGCAGCAGCGGCTCGCGCAGGCGCGTCGCCGTGCCGATCAGGTTGCCGAGCACGAGCGGCGAGACCGAGTCGAGCCCGAGGAAGCGCTGCAGGTCCCACACCTCGCCGCCGAGCAGCACCTTGCCGTCTTCCGCGAGCGACTTGAACGCAGCCGGCAGCTCGACGCGGTCGGGAAACTCGGCCAGCGTGTCGAAGGTCGGGGTCGGATCGAACGCGGGATGCGACAGCGCGGCATCCGCGCGCAGCAGGTCGCGCACGCTCGCCGACGCCTGCTCGGCCTGCACCTTCTCGACGTCGCGCGTGGCCGCCTCGGCACCGACCCCCATCGACACCGCGAAGGGCAGCGCGAGCAGCGCGAGCAGCGTCAGCGCAAACAACACCGCGAGCAGCGCCACGCCGCTTGCAGGTGCCAGGTCGTTCCGCGTGTTCATCACTTCTCCAGGGGTTGGTATCGCACGGTCGGGCGTTCCGTCACCTCGCCGCGCGCGTCATACGCGAAGCGGAACGCGCCGTCGGGCAGCAACTCGGGCGGCAGGTATTGGGGCGGCGAGAACGCGTAGACGAACAATCGGATCTCGTCGACGATGCCGCGCAGTTGCGCTTCGCCGGGGGAGATCTCGAGCACGCCCTTCGGATCCTGTTGCATCGTGCCTTCGGCCACGGTGCGTCCGAGCTCGCGGCCATCGACGGTCATCCAGGCCCAGCGGCCGTCGCAGCCGATGTCGAGCGTGCACCACTTTCGCAGCGGCAGGCTCAGCGGACTCGCAACGGCGGCCGAGCTCGCGGTCTCGCTGCCCATGGTGCGGAGCCGGAAGCGGGCGCGCGGCTTGCCGTCGTCGTCGAGTTGCACTTCGACCGCGGGCGGCAGGCGCAGGACGGTGCCGGCATTGCGGTGCTCGAGCCAGAGGTCGAGGCGGATCACGAAACCATCGCGCAGATCGATCACTTCGGGGACCGCGGGCCAGGACAGGAGCGGCGCGCGTTCGCCGTCGCGACTCCTGCGGGCATGGCCGAAGCGACCCTGGATCACGTCGTCGCCGCGCAAGGTGGGCCGCAGGCTCTCGTCGAGCACGTCCTCACCCGGCTCGAGATGGAACGTGAGGACACCCTGGAGCAACCTCGCCTGCACCGTGGCGGGCCCGCCGTCGACGCCGGGCCGGATCCACACTTCGGTCGGCAGACCCTCCGCACGCGCCGTCATCTGCGCGGCGCGGGTCTCGCCGGCGATCATCGAGTCCGCCACGCGCTGCGGGTCGGTGCGGCCGAGGAATCCGACCGCGAGGCCGAGCAGGACCGAGATCACGCCGATGACGACGAGCAGTTCGAGCAGCGTGAACCCGCGGCTCGGGTGGGTCCGGGCTCCACCTCGCGCGGTCGCATCAGGCATCGGATCGGGCATTGGTCCTGGTTCGCTGCGTCGTCAGGCTGGCTTCGTTCGGGGGGGCGCGGCCCAGGCTCCTAGTTCTTGGGCCAGAAAATGTCATCGTCGGTGCCGAAGATCAGGTCCGGACCGGCACTCAGGATCTGGTATTTGCCCTGGCCGACGTAGGTGCTCGGATCGCACTTCTTCGCCTTGACCGGCACGGCTTCCTTCTCGGGCAAGGCGATCTGCTGCGTCTTGTCCATGCCGAACTTCGTGAAGTAGGCCATCGGCGTGCCGAACGCGTCGGCCATCTCGATGCGGTCGCTGCGGTGCAGCAGCGGCAGGTCGACGCCGTGCTGGTCCTTGTCGGTATTCGTGAACCGTTCCGAGAGCGCGTTGAGGTCCTGCCCATCGCTCGTCGATTGACTCAGGAACGCAACCAGCGACTCGATGCCGGTGTTCACGCCGTTGTCGGTCTTCCAGGCCGTCTTGACCGCGGCCTCGGGCGACTTGAGGTCGTCGGGCGGAAAGTAGCCGTGCTTGCGATTGAACGCTTCGCAGCCGTTGCTGAGCACGATCTGGTCGGCTTCGGTCGCCGTGACGTTCGCGGCCTGGCCGGCGCCGAAGACGGCCGGCATCAGCGCCGCCGCCAGCAGCGCGATGATCGTGATCACGATCAGGAGCTCGATCAGGGTGAAGCCGCGCGCACGCGGCATGTCTGCTTGCCAGGGTCGGTTCACGTCATCGGTCCTTCCGGCGTTCGAGCCGGTAGTCGTCGAAGCGCACGTCGACGTCGTCTCCCCTCTTGCCGGTAGCGAACAGGATCGTGTGCAGTTCTTGCGATGTGGACCCGGTCAGCATCTTGAGATCGTGACGGTGCACGACCACGCCGTTCCAAATGACCAGCAGTGTGAAGCTCTTGCTCTGCGTGTCGCCGCGCGGCACCACGCGCAGCTCGATCTCGTGCCGGGCCTTCGCATCGAACCCCTGGACTTGGAGCTTCAGCACCTCGACCCTCTCCTGGCCGGCTTCGCGCCCATCTTCGAGGCGCAGGTAGGGCCCTCCCTCGCGGACGCCAACGCGCACGCTGAGGTCGTTGCCGCCGCCACGCTGACCCTGGATGCACAAGCCCGCGAAGTTCGCCGGCGACTGCTTCGGCCCGAGCTGCATCGTGACGCGCACGGCGAGGAAGTTCTTGCCCTGCCTCACGCCACCGACGCGCTCCACGGAGACCTCGGCAGTCCCGGCGCCGGTCGGCGTGAACTTGCCGCCGAACACGAGCGTGTCGCCGACGATCGACGCACCACACCCGGGGTCGCGGTTCTCCGACCAGATCGTGCCGATCTCGGGCCCGGGCCGATCGAAGCTGTCCGTGAGCACTTCCTTGCCGGCGTGGTCGTCGATCGCGGCGAGCGTCTCTTCGGCCCACTTGCGCATCGGATCGTCCTTGGCGAGGCCGGAGTCGTTCACGAGCCCCTGCAGTGAAGCCTGCGCTTCGACGACGAAGCCGCGCCGGTACTCGACGACCGTCAGCGCGCCCTTCGCGAAGAGCTTCTGCGGCTCGGCGGCCGCGAGGTCGCGGGCGCGCTCGAACGCCTCCTGCGCGCGGCGTAGTTCCGCCGCAGCGAACGAATACTTGCCCTGCAGCTCGTACAACTCGACGGCCGGCTGATGCACGAGCGCGACCGCGCGGTCCCCGTAGCGTCGCGCCGCGAGGGCCGCCGCGGCGTTGTCGACGCCACTGTCGCTCGACTTCGCGGCCTGCACGGCCGCCATCTCGGCGATCGCGTGCACGAAGTCGTCGCGCATGCGCAAGGCCGTCGAGATCGCCTCCTCGGCGGCTCCGAGCTGCTTCATGAGACGCAGCGTGCGACCGCGCAGGTAATACGCATACGCGTCCCTGGGCTCGGCTTCGAGCGCGCGGTCGATCCAGACCAGCGCCGGATCGTACTGGCTCAGTCGCGAACACAAGAGCGCGAGCCCGGTCGCGGCCCGGTGCCGCAGCAGCGGCTCCTGATCGACCACGCGCACGAACGTGTCGTAGGCTTCCTGCCACTTGCCGTCGCGCAACAGGCTCGCAGCCTGACCCAGCAACGCGGCAGGTCCATCGGCCGAGCCAGCGGCCTGGCGGAACAGCCCGAGCGCCTGTGCCGGCTGCCCCGCGGCGTAGAGCACGCACCCTTCGAGGTAGGGCTGCGGCTGGTCGACGGGCAGTTTCTTGAGCGCAGCGCGCGCTTCGTCCAGATGTCCCAGCGCGAGGTGACACGCCACGAGCGTGCGCACGATGCGCGCCTGCTCCACGGGGTCGAGCACGCTGCCGAGCGTCTGCTCGGCACGCAAGGCCGATTCGACGGCATCGCCGCTGCGACCGCGTTCGCGCAGGAACTCGGCCAGCGCGGCGTGCGGCCGCGCATCGGTCGGCGCCAGCGCCACGGCGCGCCGCATGTCCTGTTCGGCATCCGCGTAGAGGCACAGGCGCGCCTTGAGCACGCCGAGACCCTCGTAGCGGAACGCCGACTCACGCTTGTCGCCCTGGAGGCCGTCGAGCATCGCGAACTCGGCAGCCACGTCGCCGCGCGCGCGCAGCACTTTTTGTTGCAGCCGCAACCCGTCGACGTCGCCCGGCGCCTGCTGCAGGTAGATCTTGGCCTGCTCGAGTGCTTCCTCGTAGACCGACGCGTCACCGCGCGCCTTCTCGAGCAGCCAGCTCACGAGCTCGTGACGCTCCTTCGGCGAAGGGCCCGGTGGCACGGCGCGGATCCTCTTCGTGATCTCGTTGCGCAGCGTGCCGGCGAGCCGGATCTTGCGGATCTTCTGCTTGTCGTCCTTCCCCCATTCGTTCACCTGCCCGACCTTCTGCGTGGACAGCTTGAACTCGCGTTGGCGCAAGACGACGCCCTCGAGGTTGTCGTCCTTCTTCTCGAGCTCGAACAGATCGACGCCCTCCGTTTCGATCATGCCGAAGTACGGCGAAGGCTGTCCTTCCAGCCAGACTCGGTCGTAGATCAGCGCCGCGCGTTCTTCCTTCTCCTTCGGCGTGCGATCGGGTGGTTCCTGTTGCTGTGGTTGAGCCGGTCCCTCGGCAGGGGCGGCAGCGGCATCCGCGGCCGTCTGCAGCGTCACGCCCTCGACCTGCGCGCCGTCCGTGGCCAGCATCCAGGCGTGGCCGAGGTCGGGACCGGGATCGAGCGGCAACGCCGCGAGCGACAGCGGCGCGCGCGGCGGGAATTCCAGCTCTCGCGGCGGCAGCGGCCGCGTCTCGCTCGGTTCGGTGCAGAAGTCGCGTCGGCCCGCACCGGACGCGGCTTCCGTCACGAGCGGCGTCGCGGTCACGGCGGTCGCAGTGAACTCGAGCTTGCTGGGGCGGTAGCCGAGTCCGGGCGGAGGCTCGTTGAAGTACTTGCGACCGGCGAGCACGGCTGTCGCTAGAGCGAGCAGGGTCAGCACCTGTTCCTTGCGGATTGCCATCGCTACTTGTCCTTGAAGATGATGCCCTGGAGCGCGCCGGTCACGGTGCAGGGCTCCCCGGGCCGGGTCGGCCGGTCGACCTTCCAGGTCTGGATCACGAGCGTGCGCTGCGGCTGCCGGCAGGCCTCGAAGAACGCGGCGAGGACCGCCTCGTCGCTCTGGAACGAGAACGTGAGCTGCTCTTGCGCCACCTTGTCGCGAGGATCGATCTCGCCCTGGCGCGCCGGACGGGCTCCGGGGCGCTGTGCTGTGCGTGCGCCGAGTTTGAGATACAGGATGCTGCGCAGACCGATCGCTTCGGGCCTCGCAGCGCGCACGGCATCGTGCGCGGCGAACAAGCGTTTGCTCGCCTCGTCCATGAGATCGAGACCGAACACCGTGGCGCGGATCTCGTCGGGGCCCTTTGGCAGCTCCCATTTCACGTCCTTGTCCGTGACCGTGACTTCGCGCGTGTTCGCTTCGGTCAGGATCGACTGCCTCAGCGCACGGCCGACCTCGTACAGATACTCCTCGGGCGGGACGCCCTTGCCGTCGACCACGTATTTCGCCGACGGCACGAAGGCCAGCTCCTGCTGCAGCCTTTTCCGCTCTGCGGCGAGTTGTTCGCCCTCCTTGCGCGCCGCGGCGAGCGCGTCGCCATCGTAGAGCTGGGCCGCGGCGCCCCTGGTGCTGGCCCTCACGCCGGTCGGGTCGTTGATCGAGGCGATCACGGCACCCGCGATGACCCAGACGATCGCGCCGAGCGCGCTGCCGGCGAGCCAGCGCTTGTTCTCCTGGACGAAGGCTCCGACGTCCATCACTTGCCCTCCACGAGTTCGATCGTGATCTCGTTGCGCTTGCTGGTGTCCTGACTCGAGAGCACGGTCATGCTCACGCGCGAATTGACGGACGCGTCGCTCGCGACGAATGGCGCCATCAGTGGATCCTTCTTGAACTCCTTCAAGAAGTCGAGGAAGACGCGCTCGGTGTCGACGCCGTTGAGCGCCTTGCCGGCCACCGCGATCTTCACGCTGGGGCTCTTCTGCGCGGTCACCGCACTGCCGCCCGCGAGCTCGATCTTCTCGACCCACAGTTGTGGGGACAGGTGCTGCGCCAGCGCGCGTTGCACGCGCAAGAGACCGTGGAACGGCAGCGCCTGGGCTCGCAGGTGATCGACGAGCGCGCGCTCGACCTTGTTGGCCGCGATCACGGCCTCCGCTTCGTTGTGGACCGCGTTCTTTCTCGCGATCGCGCCCCTCACCGCCAAGGCCTCGCTCTCGGCCGCCGCATACACCTCTTTGCCGTGCGAGGACTGCAGCCCGAGCAGGCCGACCAGCAGCGCAGCCGCCGCGATGTTCCAGACCGTACGCTGCTGGAAGCGCTGCCGCCGGCGCACGGACTCGGGCAGGATCTCGAGCGAGTACAGCGTGTCGTCGCAACGACCCACGGCGAGTCCGAGTGCTATGACGGCCTCGTGTCGCATCGCCTGCAGCTGCTCGGCGTCGGCCGGCGGCAAGGCCGCGAGGTCGAGGTTCGCGAACGGATCGAACAGCTCGACCGGGCAGCGCAACGTCTCGCGCAGAAGCCCGCGCAGGCCGCGCAGCCGCGCGCCGCCGCCCGACACGAGCACCTTGTCGAGGCGCAGGTCGGCGATCTTCGTCTGCGCCTTGCAGAACGACAGCGAGCTCTGGATCGCCGCCGTGATCGACGTGGCCGCGCCGACCGCCGCCATCGTGACCTTCTCGGCCTGACCGCTCGCGTAGCGGCCCCGGCTCTGCGGATCGAGGTCGAGCAGGTCCCGCTTCAGCGCTTCCGCTTTGCGTCCGCTCACGTTGAACGCGGCGCCGATCGCGTCGTCGAGCACCTTCGTGCCGCCGCTGAGGTTGCGCGCGAACAGCAGGTCCGTGCCCTTGACGAGCGCGATGTCGATCGTCTCGTGCCCGATGTTGCAGAGGCACACGACCGCGTCGGCTTCGACCGGACCACATTTCAGGAACGCGTTGTAGATCGCCGTGCAGTTCGGCACGAACGCCGCGACGCTGCCACCCGCGGCGGCGACCTCACCCTGCATGCGGTCGATCGCTTCGTCCTTGGCCAGCGCGAGCAGCACGGTCTCGACGCCCGCCTCGGGGTCCTGCGCGGGCAGCAGGTTGTAGTCGGCGGACAGCGTGCCACCCGACTGTTGGGCCAGGTCCTGGATCTCGAGGTCCATCAGGTTGCGCAGCTGCCAGTCCGGCGTCGGCGGCACCTGGCTGTAGCGCAGCGTCATGTCGCGACCGGCGAGGCCGCACACGGCGCCCGTGAGCGGAATGGCACCGTCGCGCAACGACGCGGCGCCCTCGCCGCGCGGCAGCCCAGCGAAGCGCAGCAGCTTGACGCCGTGTTTGCCGGCCTGCGCGACCAGGATCTTGGCGCTGTGACTGCCGATGTCGACCGCCGTGGCTTTGTTGGCCATGTGTGTTCCTACTTGCCCTTGGGTTCGGGGCCAGAACTGCCGGCGCCAGAGCCGTTGCCAGGGGCCGGCAGGTAGCGTTCGATGTACTTCTGGATCACGTCGGCGAGGCCCTGCTGCTTGCTCGCATGGAACGCCTTCGCCACGTCGGCGAGGCGCTCGCGCTGCTTGGCCTGGTCGGCGGCGTCGATCTGCTGCAGGCTCTCGCGCGCGCGATCGCGCAGGGCCTTCGCGGCCTCGGCATCCTCGAGGTTGTGCTCGCCGAACAGCTGGATCACCTGGTCGACACCGCGCGCCACGCGGTCGAAGGTGCCGCGCGTCATGAAGAACGACGCTTCGTCGAGGTCCTGCTGGAAGCCGCGCAGCGACTCCGCCTGCCCCGCGAGCAGTGCGGCGCGCAGCGTGTGCGCATGGCCGAGCTGCTCGGAATCGAACGGCACCGTGCGGAACAGTTCGCGCAGGTGATCGAGCGCCTCGCCGGGCTTGCCGGCCTGCTGGCTGGCGCGCGCCTTGCGCAGGAACTCTTGGGCCTGCAGGCGCTCGGCGTTGAACCCGAGCACGAGCTCGAACCGAGAGGTCTGCATCGACAGGCTGTAGAGCCCGCCGCCGAGGCTGCCGCGGCACGCCACCGCTTGCTCGAACTGCACCATTGCGCGCGTCACCTGGTCGCCGAGCACGAGGCGCCTGCACGTGAACTCGGTCTCGGCAGCGGCCGACTGGAAGCCATCGTCGCCCGCTGCGACGAGCAGCGCCGCCGCCGCGGCCGCGGGAACGACGAGCAGCAACCGTTCGAGGTCCGATCCGTTCGGGCCCTTGGCCTCGACCTGGAAGCTGCGTTCGGTCGGCTTGCAGACGACGCTCGCGCCGAGGTCGGACAGCGTGCACAGGCCTGCGCGTTGCAGACCCTGCAATGCGGTGGGCACGTGGTCCGGCAGGATCTGCAGCAGCGTGGCGAGGTTCTCGGTGTTGACGGAGCGCACCGCGAGGTTCGTGTCGTTGCCGATCGCGGCCTGGCCCGATTCAGCCAGTTTGTGTTCGAGGACGGCCGCCTGTCCCGCTTCCGTGACCGCGACATCGTCGACGCGGGCCCAGGCACCCGACGCCGGCAACGCCGCGACGACTTCGATCTGCAGCTTGTCGCAACCACTTGGGATGGCGACCACGGCCTCGATCCGTTGCCAGCTCTCGGGCGCACTGAAGGCCGTGCCGGTCCGGAAGTGGAACGGGATCTGTTCCTTGTCCGAGAAGCAGTGCGCGCGCACCGCGATCGAAGCACCTTGGCCGGCTTGCGCGTGGGCCTGGATCGTCATCGTGCGGCCGCCGAACACCGCGATCGGGTCCTTCGACGCGAGCATCGCGAAGTCCGCCGCATCGGCGCCCTCGCCTCGCACCGCCTCGAACGCGCCACTGCCCGTGTTGGCCTGCGTGCTCGCTTGGAAGCCAGAACCGGCCGCGCGCAGGATCCAACCGTCCTCGCTCTCGCAATCCGCGATCTTCTCGGCGAGTCGATTGTGCTCGACGACGAGCGGTTGGCGGCGCTTGTGCGGGCCGCCGTCCTCCGCCGCGACTTCCCGTCCTTGCCACCAGAACCAGCCGGCAGCCCCGAGCCCCACGACGACGAGTCCCACGAGCAGCCCGACCGACCCGCTTCGTCGCTGCAGGCGTGCCGCGTCGAGCCGGCGCACGGTCAGTTCGCCGGCGTCGGCGACCGCACCCTCCCCCTCGGCGCGGAACTTCACGCGCAGGCGACCGATCGTGACGACGTCGCCGAGCGTGAGCACGATCTCGGTCACGCGCTTGCCGTCGAGAAACGTGCCGTTCGTCGACCCGAGGTCGCGCAGCACGTGTCGATCGCCTTCGAGCACCACCTCCGCATGCACACCCGAGGTCTTCTCGTCGGCGAGCACGAGGTCATTGGCAGGTTTGCGTCCAATTCGCAGCGTGCGCTCGGTTACGGGCAGCACTTCGCCGGCGCGATCCCCATCGAGGATCTCGAGGACGTAGTTGGCCATACAGCTATCGGTGAGAGGTCTTTTGCCAGAAATCGACACGGACCGGCCCCGGCTGTCGAACAGCCTCGGGACGGTCAGGGCCATTGCGCGCGAGGCCAGGACGCGAGTCTCACGCGCGGGAGCACTACAAGCTACCTGCCTCGGCGGGTCCCGCAAGCGGTTCATGGCGACTTCGCTCGCCTGGCCCCGCGCGGTTGCTACAACCCCGCCCATGGCGCAGCGCTACTTCGTGCCGTCGTTGCCTCCACCGGGCCCGGCCACGGTCACGGGCGACCTGGCCCACCACCTGGGGCGCGTGCTGCGCGTCCAGACGGGCACCCCCATCGTGCTCGGGGACGGCCAGGGCGGCACGGCAGCGGCCACGGTCGCCCGCGTGGGGCGCACCGAAGTCGATCTCGAGGTCGAACGCGCCGTGCGCCGGCCACGGCCAGCCCGCGTCGAGGTCGCGTTCGCGCCGCCCCGGCTTTCCCGCGCCGAGTGGCTGTTCGAGCACGGCACCGAGGTCGGCATCACGGCCTTCCGCCCGCTGTGGACCGCGCGGACCCGCCCACAGGGGGAACGGCCCGAGCGCTGGCAACGCATCGTGCGGGCCGCCGCCGGGCAGTGCGACCGCGACTGGTTGCCCGAAGTGCACGCCGGCTGCGAGTTCGCAGACTTCCTGCGCAGTGACCTGCCCCGCCGCAGGTTCCTGGCCAGCGCGGGCGCAACACCCCTGCTCGAGGCCAACGTGACTACCGACCCCGTACTCCTCCTGGTCGGACCCGAAGGCGGCTTCACCGACGAGGAGGCTGCCGCAGCACGAGTCGCGGGTTTCGAGCCCCGATCCCTCGGCCGGCACACGCTGCGTACAGAAACCGCGGCCCTGGTCGGGGCCGCGATCCTGCTCGGTCGCTGAGGGGCTTCGCTGGCTAGTTGATCCCGAGCAGCAATGCCACGCCGTTCGAGGTGGCGAAGCCGAACGGGTTGATCCCCGGCGTCAGCGTCGCCGACTGGGTCATCAGCAGCACGCCCGCGAGGCTCGGGTCGCCTGGCACCGAGTATGGCACACTCGCGCTCGCGCCCGGAGTCGGGAACGTCGAGAGCAGATCCAGGCCCAGATACAGCTCACAACCAGGCATGCCGACAGGCGCGAGCGGGACGCCGGGGTTGAACTGTGTCAGCGAGAAGATCTGCAGACCGAGCAGCGTGCCGTTCGGGATGTTCGACGTCAGCAGGTTCAGCGTCGTACCGACGATCGGACGCGCCGAGGACGTCAGCGCGACGTTCGGAATCGAGACGCCCGAGCACAGCGGCAAGCCGCCCGGCAGACCGGCAGAGATGTCCCAGCTGCCCGGGTCGCCCGCACCGTTGCCGGGCGTGTAGCCGACGAGGTACTCGTTGCCGGCAGCCGCGACGGCCCCATAGATGACGTTGACGTTGCCGTTCGAGAAGAACTGATACTGGAACGTCGCCGTGCCCGCGGCGCCGAAGTTCGGGACGTTGGTGTAGCTGATGCGCACGACCGATGGCGTGAACGTGTCGACCTTGACCTGCCCGGTGCTGGGCACCAGATCGTGCCAGAGCGCAGCCCAGGTGCGCTGGCCGGACAGGAAGCCGGCGCTCGTCGGCGTGTAGCTGCTGCCGTTGTTCACCGGCGACACGAATCCGTTCGAACACACCCACAACGTGCTGGTCGAGCCGCCGGGGAAGGGCACGGCGAACGGGATCGGCACCGCGACCGTGGTGTCGTCCGACATCGTCAGGTTGGCGCCGGCGGGCGCGGCGTAGACCCCGGTGCCCGGGCCGAGCGTGTAGGTGCCGCCGCTGTAGGTCAGCGTCCACGACGAGTTGGCGAGGTCAAAGGCGCTCGCCGGCGAGAAGTACTCGTAGAACGACGTCTGGCAGTTGACGCCGCCGCAGCCGGTGCCGACGGGGGTGACCTGCGCGTACGTCGAGGCGCTCGGCGCCTTCGCGGCGACGACGACGAACAGGGCGCCCGGACCGATGCGCGCCTCGTCGATCGTGACGCCGCTGATGCCGGGCGTGAAGTTGGCATCGAAGCCGAAGTTGTAGATCGTGTTCCAATCGAGCGAGTTGTTCGCGGGCGCCGTGAAGACGATCTCGTTGCCGACGCGTGCGGCAGTCCAGTCGTTGAGCGGATTGTTGTCGATGTCGCCGAACGTGAAGTTCGAAGCTACGGCGCTGGCATCGATCGGCACGCGGAACGTCGCGCCACCGCGGTTGTTGTCGACGTTGTGCACCGCGTACTCGTAGTGGTGCGAGCTGCCGCCGAGCGCCGTCGTCTTGGAGGCGACGAAGAACCGCCCGTCGTCGTTGCCGTTCTGGCCGTCGTTGATCGTCGCGCCGGACCAGCGCTGCAGGATCGAGCCATGGGTCTGGCCCACTGCGTTGTTGCCGAGGCTCCAGGTGGCACCGCCGTAGACCGGGTTGAACCCGCGCGAGGCGAGGTTGTCGCCGCGGTTCGCGACGGCTTCGCCCTGGTGGATCAGCTGGATGCCGTAGAAGTAGGCCGCACCGGGCGTCAGCAGGTCCTGCTCCTGCACGGTGACGCGGTTCTTGACGCTGTCGAAGCCGGCTGTGTTCAGGCTGCGCACGCCATCGGGCGGCAGGACGAGACCGCCGGCCTGCGCCGGATCGCCGATGTCGAAGTAGCTGCCGATCGGGTTCCAGGTGCCGAGCCACGGGTCGATCTCGGGTGCCGGCCCGAGCCAGGTGCGGTCGGCGTTGTTGCCCGCGCCGTAGGTGTCGGCGCAGTTGATGCCCATCACCGAACCCGTTCCGGGATTCTGGCACGAGCCGCACGGGCCGCTGTAGTTCGTCGACGTGAACGCGTGCTTGCAGTACGAGCGATCGCTGATCTGCTCGATGCGGTCGCCGACCACGCGCACGATCACGAAGCCGAACTTCGGATGGTTCGGCTGCATCGCGGCCTGCCAAGGGATCGTGACCGTTCCGGGGTTGCACATCTCGTTGAGCATCGCCATGCCGATCTCACCGTTCGGATGCGCCGCGCCGCGGCGCCCGTAGTAGGTGAGGCTGTCGACGACCGTCAGTCGGCCGTTCAAGCCGGGCACGACGTTGGACTGAGCCGTCAGGGACGCGGCGGTTGCCGCCGCGATGCAGATGATTCGTTTCATGGATTTCTCGAGGCAACCGGGAAGGTCGCCGCGGGCCGTTGCCGCGCGACGAAGCTGGGCCCGGAGCGTATCTGACGGCCTCGGGCTTGGGAAGTGCGAGCCGATGCGAGCCAACTGACAGACGCCACGGCGTACTGCCTGGACCCAAGCGTGGCGTCGCGATGACGCCGCGAGGCCGGCCGCGCGCCCTTGCACTCGCATTCGCTTTTGCGTTGAGTGGCGCACGTGCCAGAACACTTCCGGCGGCTGCTCCCATTGGCTGCGCTCGTTGGTCTCCTGCCCGCCCAGACGCGCCTGTTGCGGTTTCCCGACCTGCACGGCGAACACGTCGTTTTCACCTACGGCGGCGATCTCTGGCGCGCACCGCTGGCCGGGGGCGCTGCGACGCGACTCACGTCGTCGCGCGGGGTCGAGTTGTTCGCGAAGTTCTCGCCCGACGGGCGCACGATCGCCTTCACGGGGCAGCTGGACGGCGACGAACAGGTCTACGTGGTGTCGAGCGAAGGTGGCGAAGCGCGCCAGCTCACCTGGTATCCGTCGCGCGGACCGTTGCCCGACCGCTGGGGCTACGACAACCAGGTCTACGGCTGGACGCCCGACGGCACCGCGGTGTTGTTCCGCAGCCTGCAGAACGCATGGACCCTGACCGGATGCCAGCTCTACACGGTCGCGCTGCCGGGTTCGGCAAAGCAGCGCGGGGCGCTGCCGGTACCGCTGCCGATGCCCGTCGCGGGCGCGGGCGAGTTCGCTCCCGATGGCAAGCGGCTCGTCTACTCACCGCTGTTCCGCGATTTCCGCACCTGGAAGCGCTACCAAGGCGGCTGGGCGCCGGATCTCTTCGTGTTCGACCCTGCCACGGGCGTCGCCGACAACATCACGAACCACGTGCGCACCGACCGCGACCCGATGTGGATCCAGAACCGCATCTGGTTCGCGAGCGACCGCACCGGCACGCTGAACCTGTGGTCCTGCGACCTGCAGGACAAGAGCCCGCGCCAGGAGACGCAGAGCACGAAGTGGGACGTGCGGTGGCCGAGCTCGGGCGGGCCAAAGGACGAACGTATCGTCTACGAGAAGGGCGGCGAGCTCTGCTGGTTCGACTGCAAGACGCGCGAAGAGCATCCGATCGCGATCACGGTGCCCGAAGAAGGCCTGCTCGTGCGCGAGACGACCGTCGACAGCAGCGGCCTCGTCGAGAGCTACGCGCTGAGTCCGGGCGGCCGGCGCGCGGTGTTCTGCGCGCGCGGCGACGTGCTCACGATCCCGAAGGAACACGGCGACGTACGCAACCTCACGCACTCGCCGGGTGCACACGACAAACACGCGGTCTACTCGCCCGACGGTGCTTCGATCGCGTTCGTCAGCGACCGCAGCGGCGAAGAACAGATCTGGCTCGTCGACCACCGCGGCGAGACCGCACCGCGCCAGCTCACGAAGGGACTGCAGGCGATGATCTACGAGCCCTCGTGGTCACCCGACGCCAAGTGGATCGCGTTCTCCGACAAGGAAGGCGTGCTGCGGCTCTGCAACGTCGCGACTGGCGAGCTGACCGTCGTCGCGGACGAACCGCGCGGCCAGCTTCGCGACCACGTCTGGTCGCCGTGTTCGGGCCACATCGCGTTCTCGATGACAGGCAGCACGGAGCTGCGCGCGCTGCACATCTACTCGCTCGCGGACCAGACGCTGCACTGCGTGTCGCGGCCGCTGTCCAACGACGCCGGGCCCTCGTTCGACGCGCGCGGCGAACGGCTGTTCTTCCTCGGGCTGCGTGGCTTCCAGCCGCGCCTGCCGACCGACTACGAGTTCGACTTCCAGGTCGACCGCTGTTACGGCATCTACGCGCTCGCGCTGCGCAAGGATCTGCCCGCGTGGTTGCCCGTGCGCACCGACGAAGCCACCGCACCGCCGAAGAAGGACGAGCCGGCGCCGGGGTTCGAACAGCCGATCGCGATCGACTTCGACGGGCTCGCCGACCGCGTCGAACCGGTGCCCGTGCCGCTCGACAACTACGCGGGTCTCGACGCCGCCGGCGACGGGCTGCTCTACCTGCGCCGCGGCGGCGCCTACTACGGCCGCGACAGCGACCAGCCGGCGACGCTGCACTTCTTCTCGCAGAAGGAGCGCAAGAGCGAACAGCTCGCCAGCGGCGTGTCGGGCTACGCGCTGTCACCCGACGGCACGCACGTGCTGATCCGCACCGGCAGCACCTGGGCGGTCGCCGAAGCGACGCTGAAGGGCAAGGACGGCCAGAAGACGCTCGATCTGCGCGGGCTGCCCGTGCCCAAGGTCCCGGCCGAGGAGTTCCCGCAGATATTCAACGAGGTGTGGCGCCGCTACCGCGACTTCTTCTACGTCGCGAACATGCACGGCTACGACTGGGAAGCGCTGCGCGAACAGTATGCGCCGCTGGTCGCGCACGTGCGCCACCGCAGCGACCTCAACTACGTGCTCGGCGAGATGATCGCCGAGCTGAACGTGGGGCACGCCTACATCGCGGGCGGCGACACGGGCGCGCCACCACGCCCCTCTGCGGCGCTGCCGGGTCTGCGTCTCGCTTTCGACGCCGCCGCGAGCCGTTACCGCATCGCTTCGGTGCTGCGCGGCGAGAACGACGACGAGATGTATCGCTCGCCCGCGAC
>Ga0075418_10000329_pt1 | contig 48433 bp, 69 predicted proteins | sample SoiMetdeltSBSDD2_FD_81776 | JGI IMG/M metagenome (GOLD analysis project Ga0075418, IMG submission 81776) | Bulk soil microbial communities from a Populus tree surrounding site in Tennessee, USA - Soil MetaG P. deltoides SBSDD2 | ecosystem: Environmental > Terrestrial > Soil > Tree plantation...
AAAAGCTCGAACTGGGTGAGCGTCGAGGCCTCACGCCCTCAGAGGCTCGTGACTTTGCTAGGTCCGAGCACAAGACACTAGCGGCTTGGCGCAAGGCGAAAGGCATTGAGGCTCCAGCACGCAGGCCAGCAGCCAAGAAGGCACCTGCGGCCAAGAAGGCTGCCCCCGTTAAGAAAGCAGCTGCCCCGGTCAAGAAGGCAGCCCCTGCGCCATCTCTCCGGAAGCCCGTCAGGTCCGAAGGCCCTGAGGCTAGAGCTATTCATGCATCGGTAGCTGGCGGCGTAACTGAGGAACGCCGCATCGGTGGGCTCAAGCATGGCAAGGTTTGGCAGGTCCGTGGTGCCGATGGTCGGAAGATGATTCGTAAGCAACCAAAGAGAGACAAGGGTAAGGCTTATGACTACAGTCCAGAAGACCAAGTAGACGCTGAAGTCCTAGCTAGCTCCTATGCCCGTCGACTGGGTGTTCGAGTCCCGGCTGCCTACAAGGCTGATCCAGAAACCGTGTACATGGACCGGGTGCCCGGACCATTGAACATTGCCTATCAGCCACGTGTACTTCGTCGCCTGGTACGAGGTGAGAGCGGTCGGAGGCTATACCTATACGACTTGGTTACTGGTAACCAGGACCGTCACGACGGGAACCTGCTACGGGAAGGAGAAGAGCTGGTAGGTATTGACCATGCCTCCAGCTTCCAGGGTGGTGAAGTTGGTAAGCCATCGTATCCAAGCCTTGATGACCCACTCGATGCCTACTACAAGGCGACAGTGATTGATAGCGATGGCAACATTGACTGGGCTGATGATCTCCCATTCTCGGCTACAGAACTGAGAGCTGCCCGTAGAGCACTCATTGCCATGGCCCCAGAGTTTCGTGCCTATGGCCGGGAACAGTGGCATGCCAATGCGCTGGAACGCATCGACGGGATGCTGGAAAAGGTATCAGCGCGTCGGCGCCCAGCAGCAAAGAAGGCAATACCGGAGACTCCCGCAAAGCCCAAGGTCACCAGGGCCAAGGCGACCAAGGCTCCGGCGCCTGTTGCAAAGGCTGCTGGCAGTAAGGCCCGTACACCGGATGTACAGATCGGCGACCGGATTATGGTCGAACCGGATTCTGAGGGTCAGATTGTCCCTGAAATGGTGCGCGGCAAGGGCGCATTCCCGGTCACCGTCATCCGGCACAACCGTGACGGCAGTCTGCGCGTTCGTGACAACGACGGCCGTGAGATGAACACCGTGCCCGATGCCCCACGTGGCACGTTCTACCGCAAGGAGACGGCTGCCGAAGCCAAACGAGCTGCTCCTAAGATCGCCAAGAAGGCCGCCCCCGCCAAGAAGACCGTCCCAGTCAAGGCTGTAACAACAGTGCCAACACGTGCTGTGAAGGTGGAAGACCTCAAGGTTGGCGATGTCATTGAGCCGGACCAGAGTCCTGGCTCGATGCCAAGGGAGTTGGTTGGTACCGGTCACGTTACCGATATTCAGCGGTCTGGTCTTGACGGCTATCTGGTGACCGTTGCATGGGGCGATGGCAAGGGTGCACCGCAGCTGCAGTCATACCGTAGGGGCGATGGGCTCAATGTTTCGTCCGGAGTCAGTCCAACGAAGAAGGCGACGTCGGGCAGACTAACTCCGGCACGAGCCGAACAGGAATTGAATAGTGCTGAGGACTGGGCTGACGCTGCACGGAATGGTCGGATCAGTCGTCCTGCAGCAGCCCGACGTATTCGGCAGTACGCCCAGGGCCAAGCGGACAGCGCTGGATACATCGGCCTTGGTTCCCCGCGAGAGACATGGACTCAGGAGCAGAAGGAACGGTACGACAGGTTCACTGCAGAAGCTGCTCGTCTGCGTGCACTGGCCGATGAGATTGAGGCCAGACCTACTAAGAAGGCCGCACCAGCCAAGCCAACGGCTCGTCGGCTTGCTTGGCGTAAAGCGGGCCCTGGCAGTATGGGCGTAACTACCCACACCAGCCGCAAGGGTCATGTCGCTGAGTTCCCGGCCGATGATGAAATTGACACCGGCCGCTTCCGGGCCTATCGACACATTGATGATGTCAGGGGTGGAGAGCCCAAGGACTTTGACAATTTGGCTGATGCCAAGCGTTATGTCGAGGACTGGGACGGGACACCAGAAGGGCCACAGACTGCTGAGATCAGGGCAACGTTAACAAAGAAGGCCGTACCAGCCAAGGTAACTGGCAGGGAAAGGGCATCGAAGGGAGATCTCTTCTACAAGGGCCCGAACCAAGCGGCTGACTTCATCATCACTCGAAACAATCCTGAGACCGGTGAACTGGAGATGATCCGGATCACTCGTGGAAAGAAGGTGAACGGCAAGAACCCACAGGCGATTCCAGGCGGATTCAGGGACGGAGACGAGTCTGCTGCTGCCGCTGCCAGACGGGAACTCCGCGAGGAGACCGGGGTTGATCTCACCACCACGGGTGCTCGCCAAGTCTTTGAGGGCAAGGTCAATGACCCACGGAATACTGATGAGTCCTGGGTCGAAACGACGGTACTCCACCGGCACCTTACTCCCAGCCAAGCAGCCAGAGTCCGGTTCAAGGGACCCGAAGAAAAGGGAGAGGTCCTGGAGTATGGCTGGGTCCCGGTTACACGTGAACTGCTAGATGACCTATATGCAGATCATGGTGACTTCGTCCGGCGTGCTATCAGGGATATGGCCAGTGACAAGGAGTCAGGACTAGACGACGATGCCCGACGTAAACTCCGGTCCCTAGCTGCAGGCCCTAAGCCAGTCATCAAGCGAGCACCCAAGGCTGCTCCAGCGGCGAAGGCTGCTCCCGAGACACCACAGTCCAAAGAAGAGCGTCGAAAGCTAGCCGTTGCTCGCAGGGCCGGACTCAGTGAAGCAGATGCCCAGAGCTACGCCAGCTCCAATCACCAGTCACTTGGTGTCTGGCGTACAGCCAGAGGTAAGGAGCTGGAGAAGAGCCAGGAGCTGAAGCGGAAGACAGCTGCCGCTAAGAGGGCGAAGCTTACTGAGGAGGAGACGGCGGATTACCTGAAGGCCAGGGAACGGTCGATTCCTGACTGGCGTCAAGCCAAGTACACCCGTGACGTGATACAGCGTATGGATCAGGACCGTCGTGAAAGCGAGCAGCGCGAACGGGATCGTCGCAAGGCGATGACGCAGAGGGAGCGGGACGCAGAAGACAAGCGGCATGCTGAGCAGGACGAAAAGGCCAAGAAGGAGCGCGAGGAGGTGCGAGCAGCCCATGAGGCTAGGGCTGTTCTGAGGCCTGACAAGACGGTCAACACTGAAAACCTGCGGCGAGCGCTATTAGACGCCCAAGGTTCGGGCGCTCGTGAACGTGTGATTGAACGTCTTGATGCGGCGCTGCCGAAGCCTAAGTACAAGTCGCATCTCGGCACTTCCCCAGTTATCTGGAGAGGTATTGCCAAGGACCTAGGGCTAAAGCCTGGGACCAAGAGCACCAAGGAGCTGAAGGCTGACATCCTGGAGCACTTTGCAGATGCCGACGAGGTTCGTAAGGCAGATCTGCGGGCCAAGAAGGTAGATACCAAGGACCGCACCCGAGAGTCAGGCCTGGCTGCTCGGCTCTACGAGCAGATTGAAACAGATCCTGACTACAGCAAACAACGTAGTGACAACCGGTACGGGGAGCGGCAGAGTCGTCGTGGCGGCGACCTGACTGCAGAAAAGCTAGCCGAGCGTCAGGGATTTGACGCGCTTCCTGAGGTTGTCTCTCGGGAAGAGTTCGAGCAGCGGCGGAAGAAGGACATTGGTCTGGTTCTGTACCGTGGAATCAATACATCAGGTCGCGATGCCAACGTCAGCAGCTACTACAGAACCAAGCCCGCATCCGAGGTCCATGCCGAATTCCGGGAAGGTCGCTACCACGCAGGACAGGGAGTCTTCGGTAACGGCACATACATGACCCGGAACAGTCAGCATGCTAAGGGTTACAGTGATCTGACTGATGGCTCTGTTGCTCGATACGGTCTTGCCAAAGATGCAAAAATCGTTGAGCTAGAAGACTTGCGTCAGGAGTATGACGACTTCATCAAGGGTCTAGACCCCAATAGTCCAGAAGCAAAGCTCTACGGATATGTCAGCGTCCTTGACAACGAGGTTCATGGCTCATCCGATGGCATGGGCCACTACGCAATCTCACGCGGATACGACGCTATCCATGCCCCTCGTGGGTCTATGGCATTTGGTGTTGACCCAGAGACCGGCGCCAAAGACCAGTACGTCATCCTGAACCGTGGCAAGGTCATTGCCGAAGCTCCAGGCACTGAGGGTCCGGTGCGTCCTCGCAAGGCACCGGCAGCCAAGAAGGCTGCACCTGAGGCACCTGAGACACCCGCCAAGCCAACTATCACTCGGGAGAAGAAGACCGTACCGGCTGCCAAGAAGACTGCGCCTGCCGAGAGCCCTGCCAAGAAGGCAGCCCCAGCGCCCATAACGGCTAACGAGGTCGCTAACGAGCTGCAGGGTCCAGGTGGTCTTCTCCAGCGAGTCCTAACTGATCTGGTTCAGGACCGTATCGACCGGTACGCCGAAGAAGCTGATACTCCTGCAGCCCGCAAGATGGCTGACAACAACCGGCGTGGACTACTTACTCCGGAGGACGTTGACAACTTCATTGCAGAAGATAGAAGGAGAAGGGCGACAGAGGAAGCTGGGATTGAGCGCGTTGCCACTGAGATAGAGAATGAAGAACCACTGCGTATGCGAGCACGTGGCAGTTTGCTTGATCGGGATATCCGGGATCTCCGACCTGAGCTGGTAGACGCCGAAATGCGCCGGCTACAGGAGCAGGATCGCGTCGATGAAGAACGGCTACGTGCAGCTGGTCCACGTCCCCCGGTAGATGAAAGTGTTCCACTTCGGGGTGACCCAGAGGGTGACAACAGCATCATGCACGGGGACTCACCAGCAATGAACCTGGCGCAGGCGCTTGCCAAGCGTAATCGGAATGGCTCAGCGAACAGAGTGATGGAGCTGCGGCGTGACTACAGCCGCAATGTCACTGATCTTGATGCCACTCAACGGGCAATTGACGAGCTTAGAATGATGCGAGCAGCGGAAACGGACCCCAACGTCCGGGCGCTGTACGACAAGGCATTAGCTCAGATGGACGCACCCGTGGCTGAAATCCCTGACATTCCAGTGAACACACCACCAGCACTACGTCAGCTTCTAGAAGATCTGAACCGGATCCCACTGGCCCGTCGAGTGGAAAATGGAAATCTTCCTGACCGCAAGGACCGGGTTTCCGCTGTGGAGCAGCTGGCGGAAATCTTCCGAGAGGCAGGCAGGGGCGAATTAACAGGTTCACGGCGCGAGCTTGATAGCAGGATCGAGGGCGTACTGCGGCGGTACCACGAAAGTCGCGATGGCGCCTATCCCATGTGGAATCTGGAGACACGCCTACGTGCGCCAGAGATGCGTGGACAATTGGCAGAATGGGCTCGTCGGGGCCAGACAGCTGAAGAACGTGAGCCGTTCCGTGGGCAAATCGATCCTGACCGGAGGCTGGCGGATATCTTCCGGGAAGCAGCGCAGGCAGCAGAACGAATTACCGCTAGCGTCTAGTTCTCTCTGAGAGCTTCCGGCCGGATCTTTCCCGTGACCGGATCGACTGGCGAACGTCCACCACCACGGCCCTTCTTGCGCATGATGGTGTGCTCTTCGATTCCGCCCGGAAGGGTCTTGGTCCGCTCAGCCATCACGGCCTTGGACCGATCTCTGGTCGGATTCCCGTCCTCATCGGCCATAATGAACTCGGTCTCATCATCCACTCGCTTTGCCATGGAGCCAGTATAGCAGGAGGTGCGTTGTGGCCCGTGTCCTGGAACTCATCGATGACACTGGGGACGAGTCGGTTCCTACCGGGGATACCGCCACCCTGGAGGACGGCAAGATCACGTACCAAGGCAAGGGGGTTAAGACAATCATCTCTAAACGCCTAGTGGACCTTCCCGCTGAAGAAGTGTTCAATGATTACAGCGGCTGGTCTAATGGCTACGCCTCACTGCGAGAGAGGGAATGAGAATGCCCTGTAACTGTGGCAAGAGCGGAGGCAATGCCGCTGAGAGCTACGTTGTGCGCAAGGCGAACGGACAGACAGAGGAGTTTGCCTCCAAGGTCGCGGCCGACATTGCTGTTACCAAGTACGGCGGCCGTATCGAGGTCAAGAAGAAGTAACATCTTCCGGGAAATTGTCCTCACTTGACTGGACAATTACTTGAATTAGATACATAATCCAATCACATTCGCTGCTGAGCTGGGAGCCGGGCGGAATAGCTGCGTGCTAACTACGTAACTTTCCGAAAGGCCAAGCGATGGAATTCGAGATTCCGGACGCCAACAGCCTCCCCCGGTTTACGGTCGCTGCCCTACGTGACCTTGGCCTTGAGGCTGCTGCAGCGTTTGATGCTCTCCGTGAAGCACTGACCCCTGAGACCGCCGACGATGAGGACCTTGACAACCTTGAAGACCTGAAGAACTTCATGGTCATGGTTGACGAGGAGCTGGAAAGCCGCAAGGACCGTCACCAGCGCTTCAACACTCTGACTAAGGTCACCGCTGTTGAAGCCGACGAAGACGACGAAGACGCTGAAGAAGAGGCCGAGGTTGAGGTTGCCCCTGTAGCTCGTAAGGCACGAGCCAAGGCAGCTGAAATGGCAATGGCCAGTCCTCCCGCTGACAAGGTTCCTTCTGTATCTGACATTGCTGTCTCCACAACTCAGGTCGTGGAGGGCACAGTGACATACGGCGATGAGCAGAAGCCACAGTTCAAGATCCTGGCCGCAGCCGACACCGGCTTCTCCGCTGGTGCTGAGCTAGATGGCTGGCTCGACGTGGCCAAGGCCTTCGTAGCCCGGTCCCACACCCACAGCGGCGGTACTGCTCAGCAGTCCACTGTGGCCACGATCAAGCGTGAGTTCACCAACGAACTGTCCGTCAGTGACGGTGACGACGACATCTCGATCATGAAGAAGATCGACTTCGCCAGGGACGAGAGCCGTCTTCCTGGTGGGTCACTTCTGGCTGGTGCCGGTTGGTGTGCTCCGTCTGAGACCATCTACACCACCTGTAACCAGATCACGACCGATGGTCTGCTCTCGGTTCCTGAGATTGGCGCCCGTCGTGGCGGCATCCGGCACAACCAGGGCATCCAGTTCGACACCATCTTCGGATCCGGTACAGGCTTCAACATCCTGACTGAGGCTCAGGTCATCTCCGACACAACCAAGACCTGTGTCGCGGTTCCTTGCCCCTCCTTCGTGGATGACCGTCTGAAGGTTGCCGCCCTCTGCTTGACCGGCGACATTCTCCAGAACCGTGGCTACCCGGAGTTCGTCTCTGAGTTCGTCCAGGGCGCTATTGCCGCCCAGGCCCACAACGTGAACCGGCAGATCATTGCCGACATGGTTACGGACTCCACCGCCGTGTCCATGGCCTGTGCCCCATTCACAACTGACGCTACAGTCGTGTCCCAGGTCATGTCGGCCGTTGAGGTCGCCAGCGTTGACATCCAGTACCGGCTGCGCCTGCAGCAGGCCCAGACGATCGAGTTCATCTTCCCGTACTGGCTCAAGGCTCAGATGCGGGCTGACTGGATCCGGCGCAATGGCCCGATGGATGCCAACCTGACCGACAACATGATCACGGAGATGCTCCGTACCCGCAACGCTCGTGCCCAGTGGGTCTACGACTGGCAGGACTCCTTCACTGGTACTGGTGTTTCCGGTGGCCCGTTCCCAGGTTCGGACGTTCCGATCTGTGCACTGCCGGTCAACGTCAGCTTCCTTGCCTACCCGGCTGGAACCTGGGTGGTTGCTCGTCAGGATGTTATCCGTCTGGACACCATCTACGACAGCACCAACCTGGCCACCAACAAAGTGACACAGCTCTTCTTGGAAGACGGCTTCCGAGCCATGCGCTTCTGCCCAGTTAGCCGTGTCTACACAGTCGCCATTTGCCCATCCGGTAAGACCGGCCTCCAGCGAGACGTGACCTGCTAATAGGCCTTATGGGGGTTGGGTCAACTGGCCCAACCCCCACTGACCTAACAGGGAGGAGGGGACGATGGCGGCACTCAACGGCCCAATTTATGTACCGGCACCCAATCCGGTTGTACCTAGGTACGGCTTGTTCCAGGCGGCCACTGGCCCCCTGGACCTTCCTCAGCATGCTCGTATCGGTGGACTACAGTACGAGATTTCTACCTGTAGCCTGCCTCTTGGCTATCAGGTCAACTGTCAAGATTCACATGCCTCCAAGACCCTTGAGTCCTCAGTAGCCATCGTTTCCGGTGGCCCATTCGTTGTCTATTCGGCCATTCGCTGCAGTGCGGTTGGTCTGGTCAATTGGGGTACCGAGCGGGTCAACAAGTTCCTCTACGACCAACTGGTCGCTGGCGAACAGGCTGCAGTCGAGAACATCTTCTCCACCTCCGCTTTCGGCTTATCACCAGGACTCGGGGGTAATCCCAACGTCGTCAATCTGGGCTCTGCCGCTGGCGTAGTTGCAGCCACTGGTGCATTGGAAGATTGGCTCTACACCCGGTACGGACTACCGGGTGTTCTCCATGTCCCCATGGAAGCGGCTGCCTACTACAAGGGTGCCCACCTGATTGAGAAGGAAAGCGGAGTCTGGCGCACGGACGTCGGTACTGCTGTCTCCTTTGGTAACTACGCTGGCACTGGGCCCACTGGTCAGGTTCCTACTACAGGAACTACTTGGGTCTACATCACTGGCCAAGTGGCTATCTGGCGCACCCCCGATTCGCAGCTGTTCACGCCGACAATGGGCGAAGTTATCAACCGGTCTACCAACGTCCTGACGATGGTTATGGAGCGTGAGTACGTCCTCACCTTTGACTGTTATGTAGCGGCCATACAAGTGACGCTTACAGATACGAGTCATTGATGAAGGAGTACACCGTCATCTCGGTTGAACCAGACCTGTTGCCACAGGTACTTCGGGAACTGTTTGCTATAGCAACTAACCCGGATCTCGTGGATGTACAAGAGTCTGACTATGGACGAGTGATACATGCTCATCCAGAGGTGGCCGAGGCGTGGTATCAGCAAGCCGTTGCTAATGGAAGTGCTCATTCGGATGAGGAACCGGAAGTAGTTGCTATAGCAAGTAACGAGGAAACCGAGCAGGAAAAAGTCGTTGCTATAGCAACTACCACGGAAGCAGAGCCAGTTAAAAGGGGACCTGGACGCCCCAGAAAAGAAGTAACCACCTCCGCTTCTAATGGCGAGGAGCCGAAATGACCGCTGTTTGCTTTACCCCCTTTAAGGTCCCTCGCGTCCGGGTAACACGGCTTAACTCGTGCGGACAGGTGGTGACCGGTAGCTGCTCGCAGGTCGTTAGCGATGGAATCATCTCCATTGAGATGACCAAGAACTACGAGGACCGTGAAGAGTTCTTCGTCAAGAATGGTGATGGCCTCTTCTGCGTCAGAGAGACCAACCCCCCGATTCTCAAGTGGATGGACCTGACGTTCACCTTCTGCAACGTGGATCCGGACATAGTCAATATCATGGCGGCTGAGCCGCTATATCAGTCCAATGATGCTGCAGCAACGAAAATTGGTTGGTCCACCGACGAGAACTCTGTAGTCAACGTCAACTTTGCCTTTGAGGGCTGGACCCGGCTCAGTGGCGCTGGTGTTGCCTGCACCGGAGGCGTTGAGTACGGCTACGTACTCTTCCCCTGGGTCGTTGAGGGCACGATCGGTGACATGACCTTCGAGAACGGTGTCATGAACTTTACGGTGACCGCTCGTACCCGTAGCAATTCACTCTGGGGCGTTGGCCCGTACAACGTCGACCTATCCGATGCGGCCGGTACGTTGAACAACCCGATCCCAATGCTGACACCGATCACGAGCACCCAGCACCACAGAATGTTCCTCACCAGGCTGGCGCCACCAGCTGCATCCTGTGGTTGCGCGGCCGTATAGTACTAGTTGCTATAGCAAGGAGATATTTGCAATAGCAACAACTTTGGGAAGGGGCCCAGGTTAAATGGCAATTGAATCTGGGCCCTGCACCTGGCCAGACCTCACGCAACTGTGCTGCCCAGACTGGGATGACGTTTCTCCTGAGCTACAGCTGCAGGCCCTTGACTATGCAAAGACGGTTGTTTGGGCCGCCACCGGCCGCCAGTTTGGACTATGTTCCTTAACGGTACGGCCCTGTGGCCGGCAGTGCACCAACTGCCCAAGTGGCTGGTTCTGGGACGGAGAGGGCACCTGGACGCCATATATCTGGCAGGGAGAATGGCGTAACTGCTGGTGTGGCAACGGTGGTCCAGGCGGTTGTTGCACCTGTGATCCGGCTTGCCAGGTATATCTGCCAGGACCAGTGCACTCCATCGTCTCGGTGCAAATTGACGGAGCAACATTAGCTGTCTCTGGCGCTGGTGGCTTCAACTACTTCGTGCTCGATCAGCAGTGGCTCGTCCGTACCGATACGGTTGCGTGCTGGCCACTGTGCTCGGATCAGAACCTGAGCCCCGGTGACCCGGATGTTTTTGAGGTTACCTATCTCCGGGGACGCGAGGTACCGGGCGCATTGGCCCAGGCCACGTCATCCCTGGCGTGCGAATACGCCAAGGCATGTGTGGGCGCACCTTGCCGACTGCCCTCAAGAGTCACGTCCATATCCCGCCAGGGTGTCACCATCTCTATGGTGGATATCAATGACATTCTCAAGAACGGGTTAACCGGCCTCTGGGAGCTAGACCAGCTCATTATGTTGTATAACCCACAGGGATTAAAGGGACGTACCAGATTTTATAGCCCAGATCTACAAGAACCAAGACAGGTTACCTGGCCATGAAGTCATGTGCGGTTGCAACATGTGAATACAGGGGACGCTACCTTAAACGTGGCTGGTGCCCAAAACACTATGTTAGGTGGAGGAAGCATGGTGATCCCCTGAAAACTTTGCGTCGCGAAAACGGCAGTAGTCCTTACTCTGCTCTTCTATTCCATGGGTACGAACGAGTTGGTGAATGCTTCCTTTATAAGGGAAAGCTGGATCGACAAGGGTACGGCCACGTTGGGGTTAATAGTAAACCTGTTGGCGCTCATCGGATTTCCTATGAGACATGGCACGGACCCATACCTGAGGACTTTCACATCGACCACATTTGTCACAATGATGACGCACATGCTGGACTATGTGATGGCGGCCCAACCTGCTCCCATCGCAGATGTATTAATCCAGCCCACCTAGAGGCTGTTAGTGCTCAAAGTAATGGCGCTCGGTCACCGCACTCTGGCAAGGGTCATCCCCCACGTGGTATGGGAGCAGTGCACACCCTCAAGACGCATTGCCCCAGGGGTCACATGTATGATGATGAAAACACTCGGATACATCATGGCAGTCGTGAATGTAAAACGTGTGCTCGTGAAAAGGCACGAGAGAGGCGTTACAGATTTAGGGCTCAAGGACTGACATGGGACGGTAGGCCGCGAGTGAAGCCTACGAACGAAGCGACCTTGGCCTTAGGGAGGGGAAATGCCCTTTAACGATGCTAGCAAAAATGTGATGCTGGATTCCTTAGACGAAAGCGTCACCCAGATCACTCACATCGCCATCTTCAGCTTGTCTGATCCTGGCACTGGCACCAACGCCAATGCGGTTGAGGCAACCGGTGGGTCACCCGCCTACGCCCGACAAGCAGTCACCTGGGGCGCGGCAGCTTCAGCACTCAAGTCGAATACCAATACCATGACCTTCGACGTTCCCGCTGGCACTTATGGGTACTACGGGTTCTTCAATGCTTCATCTGGAAACTCGGGCAACTACCGGGGCTATGCGCCATTCGGTGGCTCAGTCAAAGGCTTCGGCTGCGTAGATGCGGCTGGAGTTACCAGCAACACGATCACGAGCGCAGCTCACGGCCTTGTCAACACCGACCGGGTGATGGTGTTCAACGTCCTGGCTGAATCCTTACCCACTGGCTTGACTGAGGGCACGATCTACTTCGTTGTTGGCGCCACCACCGATACATACCAGGTCAGCCTGACCTCCGGTGGTGTCGCTGTGGACATCACTGCCGTTGGCGAGCTGTTCCAGCAGAAGGTGGTACCTGAGGTCTTCGCTGGACAGGGCCAGATTTCCCTAGCGATCGGTAACGTGACTCTTGACCTGACTGGGATGTAGCCATGGCCAGATGTGCAGTCGCTGGTCGGTCTACCGTAGCGGGCACCTCCGTCCGAGCCATGGCATCTGTATTCGCTACTGCTGCCGTCCGTCCTCGCATTGTCGAGATCGGGGTCTTTAACACAACCGCAGTCGCCCTTGCTGTTGCAGTCTGCCGATTCACCAACTCCACTGGTGTCGGTGCTGGTCTTACTGAAGTCTGCTTGGACGACCCGACCAAGACCGTCATTGCGACCGGATTCGCTGGACATACCGCAGATGGGGCCGTGGGCGCCTCGGTCCGTCAGGCGTCGCTAGGGGCCGCTATCGGTTCAGGTGTCATCTGGACCTTTGGCGACGTCGGATTCCTCTGTGACGATGGAACTGCCAACGGAATCGGGATCATCACACCAACTGGTACCGGACAAATTTGCGATTATTACATCGAGTGGATCGAATAGATATGAGAATCTGTCCGCACAGACTGGAAGAGTGATCCCCGGTGCCGGCGTTTTACCAGGCGTCGGGAGCGCTAACTGGGGCGCTAACAACCAACGATGTTACGCCACCGAATCCAGCTCATTTAATCAATGACATCTTGATCTGTATTACAGCCAACCGGGTAGTTACTAACACTTGCGCTACTCCATCGACCTGGAACCTGCTGTTTGGTCCGGAGGACACCACCAACTGGCGGTCCTATGTCTTCTGGAGACGAGCTGACTCTGCGGCAGTGACCGACCCTCTGTGCGACTGGACCGCCACCTCAGCAGATAAATACGCCCAGGTACACAGCATCCGGGGGGCAATTCAAACGGGTAGCCCGTTTGCAGCTCAAGCTTTCCTAGATGGCACTGTTGACCCGGCCGTAGCCACAGGTGTCACCACCACCCTGCCGTACCAGTACGTGTTTAGCCTTGGTATGGATGCCGACAACTTGGCAACCGCCGCGACAGTGACCGCGACAGACCCGTCAGCATGGACCGTTCGGCACTTCACCACGATTGCCACTGGTGCCGATGCGGGCGGCTTCTTCTACGACGGGGTCCGGACCGCTGCTGGCGCAACCGGCAACGTGAGCCACGACTTTAACGGGGTTCCACTCGCCTGGGGCATTCTGGTCGCTGCCATCCTTGAACCACCTCAGCCGTACTTGACCGTGGCCAGGCACCAGTGAGCCAACTCATTCGCTACAGCCAGTCAAGGGAGCGGCCCGACCGTCTCGGGCCATCGCGAATTCTCCTGGTCCAAGAGGTTGTACCAAGCTCCTCGGAGTCTGGCAATTCGTTTGGTGGCGCCTCTGCTCATGGCACCAGTATCAAGGTGGCCGTCCCCAGCGGCAGATCGGTGGCTGGCGGCCTGGCAGCTGGAGCCAGCACCAAGTTAGCTTCAGCTAGCGCCACATCGGTGGCCGGCGCCCTGGCCCGTGGCGTGGACATCAAGATCGTTGCCCAGTCTGGGTTCAGCTTCGCTGGCGCCCTAGCGCGCGGTACGGCCGCGAAGATAGCCCCGGAGTCCGGGCGTAGTGTCGCTGGGGCTCTAGCTCGGGGTGCGGTCACAAAGGTCGCGCTATCGTCCGGGGCCAGTTACGCCGGGGCCCTGGCGCGAGGGCTCGCAGCAAAGATCGCGGCCTCTTCAGGAGTGTGTGTTGCCGGCGCCTCGACCAATGGGGTGGCCAGCGCCTCCGGTGTCGTCTCAGCATCGGGAACTAGCTTTGCCGGGGGACTGGCGTCCGGATTTGCGACTAAGACTGCAATTGATTCCGGCGTTGCAGCTGCCGGGGCCAGCACGTATGGAATAGCAACTTCAGCTGGCGTAGTCTCGCCAATTGGCTCATGTTCTGCTGGTGTTTCAGCGAATGGTGGTACAGCCAAGACGGTCGCTTTAACCGGTGACTCGGTTGTGGGATCATCATCATCGGGAATTGTAACTATCCCCCCATTCATTCCACCCATCTCAGTTGCAGGCCTTTGTTTTGTTGGAGTTTCAGCTCAAGGACTGGCCACATTCGGAGGAGATCCCATGTTAACTGCGGACTTCTTTGTTGGTCCGTTGATGCTTGAGCTACTGGCCTGCATGTGCGAGCAGTCGGCCCAGGCAGCCAATCCCCCAGGCATCTGCTGCTTCCGCGTTGGTACGGAGATAGCCCATGACGCTGGCATCAATGAGGACCAATGCTGCGAGGGAATTGCTTACGTGGCCCTGGGCGATACATACCCCTCAGGTAGTTCGTTCCCGGAACAGGACTTTGTTCGCCAAGCGGACGCCAAGTGCCCACCCCCAACCTGGGCCCAGGTCTTCAAAGTAGGTATCATCAGATGCCTGCCGACCGTTGGAGATGCGTACAACCCTCCGAACTGCACCGACTGGAATGCGGCAGCTCTGCAGAACGTCATCGACGCTCAGACGCTACGACGGGTCGCCTGCTGCTTCCGAGACTTCATCACTCTCAACGATGAAAGGTTCTTGGGCATGTCCGTGGTCATCGAGCGCCAGAACCAGAGCACACCCCAGGGCGGCTGTGTTGAACGTTCAATGACCTTGATTGCCCAGTTCCCGAATTGTGACTGTTAATGCCATTTGTCACAAGAGTCCATCGTAGCCAGATCCAAGTCACGTCCACCAGGATCTCGACCCGGAAACTGCGCAAAATTTCCAACGAAATGGAGCGCGAGGCCAGGATCCTTGCCTCAATCGGACCGTACAGTACGGGTCGATTGGCTAAAAGTATCCATGCTAGGGGCCCAATTACATCTGGCTGGACGGTAACGGCATGGGTAGGATCACGACTGCCTTATGCCGAGTCCGTAGAACGTGGAGCCAGGCGTCATGACATCTTCCCAATGGGGGCGCCCCATGTATATAGGTTCTATGGTCAACCCGGATACAAGGACGCACCGCAACTGAAGTTCTTCTGGCGCAAGGCGGGCCGTACTGTTTTCACACCTCAAGTGCCCATGGCGCCAGGGACCGTTCCCGTGTCCCATCCTGGCCAAAAGCCTAAGCGCTTCTTGATCAGATCTGCGGGAACCATTGCAGTCAAATATCGCATGCGACTCATCATCTATGACTTGTGAGTTAGGATCACCACATGACAGCACCTGACCCAGGGCGCGAAACGCGCATAGTCCAAGTTCGAGATCGCAATATTGTCATCCGGCAACTGATCGACGCCCAGATGATGCTCATGGCGCGCGAGGCCAAGATGTTACAGCGGGACGACGTTCCCACTGACCGCAAGGTCGATGGCGTGGACCGGATGTTCCGGATCCTGGAATCGGCCGTAGTGCAGCCTGAGGATAGGGAGTTCCTGGAAGAGTTGATTATCACCGGAGACCTGGACCTTAGAGAACTCATGAGCTTCATCTCCGTATTCAAGGACGACGACGAAGACGAGAAGCCTAAGGTGCGCCGTGGCAGGCCGCCGACCAAGCGCTCTTAACCGCTCCCCGCTGTCGTCTGCAGAAAACACGCAGGTCGTCGTACCGAAACTGAACAAGGACCCAATCTGGTCCCTACAGCCCTGGCCGGTGACAGTCACCTTCGCCGGGAAAGAGTTCGAAATACCGGCCCTGTCCGCTGCTGACTGGCTCGTTTATCTCATGCAGCCGGTCCCGGACCTAGACGGCCTGATCAACGACCTGCTACCAGGCGCCGAAGATCTTCTCTATGAGCTGGAGCTGGATCCGGACAAGCTCTATGAGGCTTGCTTGGAGCTGGTATCCATGGTCTCTGCGCGTCCCTGGTGGGTGGCGCTTCGACAGATCTCTGTTGCAATAGATTCATGGAGCATTCTGGGCGCCGAATTGGCCCTGAAGCAGATAGACGCCAGCCGAATCTCGTTGGCCCTGTGGCTGGATGCATTGCTCATAGTGACACTGCAGTCCATGGACCCCAAGGACACCACCATGTTCGTCATGAAGCTGGAAGCGGTGCCGGCCGGCGTACAAGACAAGCCACAGGAGATGGAAATGTCGAAGGACGCATTCCTTTCCATGGTGGCAAGAGGTTAGCTATACTGCTTGCCAGTGGCGCCTAGTCCTAACTAACCCACTTCATCACTTGAGTTCTGAGGGGTGGTGTTGCTGTGACTGGGGCCATTCGTCCTGATGCTGAGCTTGTTGCCGAGCTGAGAGTCGACAGCAGCGGCGTTCCCAAAGAAGTCAAGGATGCGCTTGACCGGCTTGCCCGCAGCAATGACAGGGAACTCAAGCAAACCGGCAAGGAAATGGGAGACAAAATAGGTGAGGGGATAGACGACTCACTTAAAAAGCGGGGACCGTCGTTCATCACGGCCATACAGCGAAGTCTCTCCGGCCTCAAGATGAAATTCTCCCGAGACTTTGACATCGATATCGATGGAAATACCACCAGGCGCTGGGTACACACGATAGCCGATGGCCTTGAGAGAGAGGTTACGAGCGGAGCCGGCAAGAGCATCCTCAGTGCTGTTGGCGGGACCATAGCCTCAGCCATTGGGGCCGGGTTCAACGTCTCCGGCCGTTCGCCGTTGATTGCTCTCCTTATCCCCGTCCTTGGTGCTATCGGCTATCTCATTGGTGCCCTGGTCATGGAGGCTGGTGCCCTGGTCTCCGTTCTGTACCTGATCCCAAGCGCTATCGGTGCGATCATTCTGCAGGCTGGCGTCCTCTTCCTTGCCTTTAAGGGCGTGGGAAGCGCCATACAGGGAGCGTTCGCCGCCAAGAACGCCAAGGAGCTTCAAGAGGCAATTAAGGGCCTGACACCAGAGGCCCAGGAATTCGTCAAGTCCTTACTGCCCCTGAGGGAGATTTTCAAACTGTTCTCGGACAGGGCTCAAGGAGGATTCTTCGCAGGCTTTGAGGGTGCCGTTGCGTCCTTGATCTCGATGCTTACCAAAGGCGGATTGGCCGGCAAAATTGGGGAAGTGGCCTTTGCTCTAGGTCAGTTTGCTAAATCGATTGTCGCCTTCCTCGACTCTCCGTCATTCACACGGTTCCTCAACGAACTCATTCCAGCAACCGTGCGCTGGATCAATGACTTTGGCCCATCACTGACAACATTCTTGACGGGATTGTCTGACCTTGGCCATACCGTCATGCCGTTCTTTGAGCGATTCGGTGAATCGTTCAATGACATGATCACAAAGATTGGAAACTGGCTATCTGGTCTGGACAAAGACCCAGAATTCAAGGAGTTTCTAGAGGACGCCTGGGAAACAATGAAGAGTTTCAACAAGGCCCTTGAAGAGGCCGTTGACTTTTTGAAAGAATTCTGGCAAGCGTTCAAGCAGGCCGGTGGCGACCGCCTGATCGAAGGCCTCGTTGTATTCTTCCAGCAGCTGAAGCTCTTCTTCGAAAGTGACCTGGGGAAGAAGTCCCTAGAGGGATTGATTCACGGACTAGAGGCCCTCGCGTTCGCGTTCGCGTCCATACTGTTCTTCTTCTTGGCAGTATTCGGATGGTTTGAATACGCGCTTGAGTGGATCCGATTTGAATTCATGCCAGCAATGGACGACGCTGGTAACGCTCTTCGCGATGGGATACTTGCCGTCGTCCATGCTATTGGCGCCGCACTGGAATGGGTGTTCGGTACGGCAGTTCCTGCGGTGCTAGGGGCAGTCCATAACACCATTGACTTCATTGTCACGGGCATCGCGGACTTCATCGGGTGGCTGATCGGCAGAATATTTGCAGCGGTTGGGGCTATTGTTCAATGGTTCAGGGACGCTGGGAGCACCATCGCAAACTTCTTTACTCAGACCGTTCCCAATACAATCAAGAACTTCGTCAGTAACGCCGGAACAATGCTATACGAGGCGGGTCGCAATCTCCTTGACGGCTTGATCCGGGGCATCAAGACAATGTTCGGGCCGCTGGGTAATATCGTAAGAGATGCCGCACAAATGGTCCGGAACTTCTGGCCATTTTCTCCCGCTGAAGAAGGTCCCCTGTCCGGAAAGGGCGATCCCCTCTTTGCGGGACAGAAAATCATCCAAAGAGTTGCAGCCGGCATCTCAATGGAGACCCCCACTCTCCAGGCGGCTAGCAGTCAAGCGGCCGGGAGCATCTTCTTTGGACCAGGCAGCGTGAGCGTGGGCTTCAACGGAGCCGTACCTACGACCGCACAGGCCCAGACGACGGGCATGGCGGCCGGGCGAGGGATCGTGAACGCACTGGCGGCGCGCAATACCCAGCTGCAGATAAGGACGATGTGATATGGGTTCCTACAATCCCCATGCCCCTCGAATCCTTGGGCAGGAATGGGTCCCCATCCGGGAAGAGAACCTTCCATTTTCTCCCTCAGTCAACGCCTTTGAGCTGGGTACATCTTTCCGGTTGGATACCGCACGCCAAGTTCGTGACGCCCGGTTCTACACCAATAAGTTGCAGGCACCTCGAAATCAGTTCCAAACTGCAATGGTCAATATCTATCCTGCTGGCCTTGAGGACTTGACTGGTCCCATTAAACAGCTCATTATTCCAGTTAACTCTGGAACTGTCACTGGGGTGGGAATTACCCTCCTTAACTCGGCTAATGTAGCTGAGGCCGTGGCTCAACCAAGCGACAACAAGGGCATTACCATTCCAATGAACCCATCCGGTGCCCAGAGGATGGGGTTCTGGTTCAACGTCAGTTCTGCCAGTCCAGAGTTAGCCAACAAGCGTATCCTGAACGTCTCTCTGCTCTATGCTGGATATCTAACGGATGGTACCGGTGGCATCAGTATTCCTTTTGTCACCACTGACCCATCCCTGTTTCCGACCATTGTTGAACAACGAAATGATCTTGGTACAGATATAGACTTCGTTGGTCCAGCCTACATTAGTAACACTGGCGCATTGGCACAGTTAGCGACTATACCGGGAGCCGCTTCAAACCAACCATTCGCTAACCAGGTCATTGGCGTCTTGAATCTAGGAGATATCAACAACTTCTGGGATCCAGCACTTTCTCCAATCAGCACTACAGACTTCAGTCGAATGCCCTGGCGTTATGTTGACCTATTGAGATTTGAGCCAAGTTTTCCGAACGTCAATAGACAAATGATCAGGGTCACCTTTCAAATACCTCTTGCAATGGCCAATGCTCGTGGCTTTTTGGACTACATTGCGCTACGGGTCATCTACTGCGAAGAGACTCGTATTGCCTATGGAGGCAAAAGATTTGCCCCATATGAATATGGCACCAACATCATCACGATGCGGGACACATTATTTCAACCTAACCCAATACTAGCAGCAGGCAATTACACAGCAACGCTTTCCTGGGTGAACCCTGGCGAAGTTGACTACGATGACAGTCTCAAGACTGGCATCCCTCAAGTGAACGGTCTACGGGAGCTATACCAGATCCCTTCGCACCCAGGGATTGAGATCGACATCCCGTTCCCTTCTGCCGAGCGCCTTGGAGAGACCTTCACCAAGGTTGAGACGCACGTACTTCCTCAACTAACGCTCCATGCCACTGGTGGTGCTCCATTGACGGAGCCACATGTCTACGGTCGCCAGGCAATAGCTCAAGTCTATGGCAGTAAGACCGCTACCCAGGAAATTCATGATGGACTAGCTGGGGGCTCGGCATCCTGGCCCTGGGTACGCTATATCGCCCGTAGGTTTGGCGACACCACCATTCCTCTCACGTTCACCATCGCTGGACAGTCGGTAGCAATAACACCAGCTGAGTTCGACAGCCTCAATGAAATATTAGACGGTTGGAAAGAGATCACTCTCCGTTTTGTTACTGCACCCACGATGGGCGCAGGCACACAGCCACAGGGTGTGTGGTCCGCGACTGGTGAGCTTGCTGGCAACCGGTGGGAAGTCCTTGGAGCCAGTGCCCCAGCCATATCTGGCACCCCTGGCAACCTTCTGAATTTGGTACCATTGACTCAGCGACTTGATATTGCCACTTACGGTCAACCAGTATCAGGTGCTTCTATCAACCTCGGCTGGATAGTTCAAGGTGTGGGTTCGCCATGGGTCTCCGGTACCGTTGATGACACGACCTCTGACGCCTTTGTTATCTTCGCTCAGGACGCTCCATCGGTCTCTGGGTTCAGTATCACCACATTGTCTCAGGCCATCACCGGCATTGGCCAGGAGTGTGGTATTGATCCTTGTTGCATCCCAACTGACATCTTGTACAACCAGCTCCATTGGACAGCACTCGCCGACAATGGCGGACTCTCCCTGCCCGGCACCAGTGGTAACTGGGCATCCACACCGGACAATGCGGCGTTAGATATTGTCGGTGACATTGATCTACGTGCCGATGTCACGATGACTGACTGGACACCCACAGGTGATGCCACACTGGTCTCCAAGTGGTTTATTGCGCAGGCGTCATACGCACTCAATATCGCGCCAACAGGGCTTCTCACGATGCTTTGGTCTACTGACGGAACTGCAACGACACTGAGAAGCTCAACAGTTGCCCCAGTTGTTGCTAATGGCGGTCGACTCGCGGTGCGCGCAACGCTTGATGTGGATAACGGGGCTGCGGGTCATACCGTGACCTTCTACACAGCACCAACGATTAACGGGCCGTGGACTCAACTCGGTGACCCGGTGATTACGGCTGGGGTCACGTCCATCTTCTCAGGAACGGCAAGTGGAGAAGTCGGTGGAATCGCCGGTACAACGAATCTTTGGGCCGGTACGGCCCACGCCGCTCAGATTCGTAGCGGCATCAATGGCACCATAGTTGCCAACCCGAACTTTACTGCCCAGCTACCAGGTACAACGAGCTTCACCGACAGTGCTGGGCGTGTATGGACGGTCAATGGCACGGCCTCAATCGTCAGTGGTACTAGCAATGTTGCCTACTCTGCATTTGAACTTCAGCGCATGGATACTGTTGAACCCGGCTGGCAAACCATCATGCTCGCCAGCAACATGGGAGTTACCGGATTCGCTGACTACGAGGCACGAGTAGGTATCCTCTCCTCGTATCGGATCAGAGTGGTCGATGTCTACGATTTCCCAGGACCATGGTCCTCTACGATCACTGCCACCATCTCGTCTCCGGGCGTATCGGGAGGTTGCCTAAGCGGGGGCCATGTCCTTATCTTCACCTCTAATGAGCACCAGAATGGATCCATCAACCTGGCCTACTCAACGGCATGGATGGGGGAGTCCGTAGAAGAGGACTTCGTTTTCCCGGAGGCAGGGTTCGTGCAACTACAGCTCATGTACAACAAGGACTTCGTCACGGCCTTCCGGCCGTTGGAGCGTGGTGGTGAACGATTTAATCGAACCCTCCTTGTACAAGCTGCCGCCATTGCGCCCGAGACCTTGGCTGACTTCCGGAGCCTACGAGACATGGCCTGGGATACGGTGAACTACATCTGCGTCCGCGACGAGGACGGCAATCGCTGGTTCGCCACCGTGCTTGTTCCGGGCGGCCGGGTGCTCCGTGACCGGAGACTGTATCTAGCTCCAGTGGAAATCATCGAGACCAACGACACGCCCACCCCAGTGGACCCATAATGTCTCATCAGGTATTGACCACTTTCCCTCATGATGACCTATTGGACCTTGACCCATGGGTGGGCCAACGTTCAGCTAGTTTCCGATTTGAGCTTGTCAACGGGGTAACTGGTCAACATCTTGGAGACATCACGCCACTGCGTGGTGCCAGCCTTACCCATAACACCTCCTCAATGATCAAACGCCGACTTAATATGCCATTAGGAGTGACGGACACTGCAGCAGTGAACTCAATTACTGACCGAATCAATTTGTTCATGACCTTCCCCGGCGGGGTTGAATATCCTCTAGGTACATACATGTGGGCGAATGACACTCGCCAAGTATTCACTTCAGGAAAATTGGCTCAGCCAGCGCTAACTGACGAGATGCTCCTTGTAGACCAACAGATCACCAAGGGCATCAATGGAGTGGGCCAGAATGTTTCGACTGTTGTCCAGAATACACTTACTGGCCTACCCGTCATTTTTGACATGGAGCCATCTCCATTTACCTCAGCTGAGGCATGGGGTATCGGTGCCAACAGAGGATCAATCCTCGAATCACTGTCAGTCTCCGGCGACTGGTTCTCGCCGTGGTTCGGCAACGATTCGAAGATGCACTTCATCAGGACCTTTGACCCAGCTGACCGGATGCCGGATCTTGACTTTGATAACGGTAACAAGGTAATGAGAAACTCCATTGTAGAAGATGATGACCTGCTTACTGCCCCCAATGTCATCATCGTGATTTCCAATACGACTACTAGCACGAATGAACCGGCTATTGGTATCGCCTCGGTTCCATCCAATGCGCCACATTCAGTAGTTAATCGTGGCTTTGCCGTTCCTCAGGTACTGACTCTGCAGCTAACCGACCCTCCCCAGGCTCAGGCTGTAGCCCAGGGCCTGGTCAACAGACAAAGTGTCTTTTCTCGCGTTAACTTGGTCACAGCCCCAGATCCTCGTCATGATTCCTACAACGTCATTCGTTGGCAAGGAATCAACTGGATAGAGCTTGCCTGGTCCATGGCCCTAGTAGAGGGTGGCACCATGAATCATCTGTTGAGGCGTACCCTTGCAACCTGACCTTTCACCCGAGCAGACAGCCCCAGAACTTATTGGCGTTGGGGCTAAGAGTATTGTCGACAACGCCCAACGACTGGGACTTGAATGGACCCTACGCCTAGCCACAGTCCTAGATGGATCTAATGCTTCGGCCGTTAGTGCCGTCTATGACGGCGATGCAAATAACCCTATTGATATGACCTCAATGATTGGAACACTCCTCTTCGGCCAACGGATCTATGTCATCATTGTCCCTCCTTCGGGGAATTTCATTGTTGGCAGGCTAGGCAAATATGAAGCAAGGCAGACCTTAACGACCACAACAGCATCAATAACCTTCTCCGCTATTCCGATTGGACTCAGGGCACTGTCTGTGAAATGGCGTGCTCGTAGCACCAACGTTGCCGCGATCGATGAAACCAGGATGCAGGTCAACGGCAGCTCTGCCGCTGTTTACGGCTCTGAACACATACAAGCTGTTGGAGGAGGTGCGGCAGGAGGCACTTTGATCACTGGTGCAACGTCCATGTTCGTGGGCACCCACGCTTCGGCAGGCGCTGCGGCTGGCATCTTTGCTACCGGGGAACTTCTATTCACCGGCTGGGACCTGACCGCTACGGGATTACCACTGAACTGGGAAGCGGGGGCATTCACATTCAATGGTGTCAAGCAGGTCGGTACCGGGTTTTTTGGAGGCTCTAGTCCCTACACAAGCCTCACGTTCTTCCCTCTTGCTGGATCATGGGTGGCCGATACCGACTTCCAGCTTGAAGGGTGGCCTTCCTGATGGCTACCTATAGATCGTTCGTAGAGGCGGTGCAATGGACTGGCACCAATGTCATTGAGATACGCCAATTCGTCCGAACCAATGAGGGCTACTTCAACGAGGCAATAATCCGAGATGGGGCGCTGTACTTGACGACCGGCACACCGCACCCTGTCGTCGGTGCGGCCGAGATCGCTGTTCCACCCACCAACTGGGTTGTACGATCCGGCGACGACGTCACAGTTATGACCAATGCACTGTTCATCAGTCAGTACACGCTACAGGTGTAGGTAGGAATCCCGTTCTACGAAATTGTCCCTGAGAGCGTACCCGAGATTGTCCCGGAGACCGTTCCCGAAATCGTGCCAGAGACGGGGCCACCGCTACCGTCGCCACCCTGAAGAGTGGTGACATCGACACCAAACGCAGCCATGTCTACCTCAGTAGGTACCTCATAGTCCCATGTTGTCTTTCCATATGCTGCGGCAGCAATTGGATACGTTACCCCAGTGAGATGCCAATATGTGGTTCCGTTCGTAACGTAAATCGCACCGGTCGCTTTCACACGAATAAGTGTTGGCACATCTTTCTCCTCGGGTAGTGCGCCCTGTAGCAGCGCCATAAAATAGTCCCATGGAAAATTAATCCCTGGATCGGTGTGGTCCGTAAATCCGAATGCTTTTCCAAGATCATTGTGTGACGTAACTCCTGGCTTATACGCCTGGAGTTCGGCAATCGTGCGCTTGGTCGGAGGAATTCCGTACTTCAATCCATCAGAGCGCATGATCGGGACAATGCGATTGAGCATTGCAACACCAAATGGATCAAGCCACTGCTCACGAGACTGGGCAGCGAACCCGCAAAGTTCCCAATTGATGCCACGATTATTTCCGGGTCGATTTCCCACAGTCCAGGCTGAGTGCTTGAGCAGTACACACTGAACAATGCTGGTGTCATCAACTGTGTAGTGTGACGAGACGGAACGTCCCCCAGCCCCAGTATGGAAGTAGTTCGCAGTCCACTCAGCGCAGTCCGTTGACTCAGTCTTCTCCATGTCGTGGATTACATGCCACAGGGGTGGGCCATCTGGGCGTCCGATCGTGTACATCGGCTTGCCATCAGTTTTGAGCGCTTCGAGATAGACAAGTTCAGGATGGTCCGGGCTCTGCATCGTCAGGCTCCTCATACGGTTCCACGCCAGGCTCAACCTGGTTATCATCAGGTGGCGTACTCAAATCACCCCGACGGTCACCATGACCAATCTCTTCCCTCGGTACTTCTTCGGGCTCTCCCATGGCATTATCCTCCCATAGCCAAGGTCCAAGGAGAAGAATGCACAAGAGGTTAACCGCTCCTGTAGGTGAGGCCCAGTGAAGGTTTTAGCAATCCCAGCAGACGTTGCCGGATGTGGCTATTACAGGATGATCTGGGCTGCCCAGCATCTGGCCAGTCAAGGACATGACGTCGAAGTCCAGTGGCCAGAGAAAGGTTCGGGGCTGGAAATCCACATACAAGAAGACAGGATCGTTGACGTTGTCGTGCCCCAGGGCGCCGATGTCATTGTCCTGCAACGGATCTCCCACAACCTACACAGCCAGGTAGTCCCACTCATCCGCGCAAAGGGAACGGCCGTTGTCGTTGATATGGACGACGACCTCACGGCCATTCACCGACTGAATTCGGCCTACGCCAACTACCATCCCCGGTCCAACACGCCGTACTCTTGGAAGAACGCTGAGCTTTCATGCCGGGAGGCTACGTTAGTCACAGTGTCCACTCCAAGCCTGCTCAAGGTGTACGCCAAGCATGGGCGAGGGATGGTCCTAGATAACTATGTCCCGGAACGCTACCTGGACGTCCAGCCTGAGCCCGATGACGTATTCGGCTGGGCTGGTACCACCCAATCGCACCCCATGGACTTACAAACCTGTGGCCGTGCAATCCAAGAGCTGGTAGACGACGGCTACAAGTTCCGGGTGGTCGGTCCTCCGTCTAGTGTCAAGCAGGCCCTGCGACTGACAAAAGAGCCCGAGGTCACTGGCGTAGTTCCCCTTCAAGATTGGGCAGAGGCTGTCTCCAGGCTCAAGGTAGCTATTGCGCCCCTGGAGGTATCTGCCTTCAATCACTCCAAGTCACGTCTAAAGGCAATTGAAGCATCAGCCTGCGGTGTTCCCTGGGTGGCTAGCCCTCGGACCGAGTATCGGAGATTTTTTGCTGAGTCTGGTGCTGGTATCCTCGCTGACCGACCCAAGGACTGGTATAAAGCTGTGAAGCAGCTCATGGACGACGACACCTTACGCAAGGACCTTGGAGAGCGAGGACGGGAGTTCATGCGAACCCAGACCATTGAAGCTAACAGCTGGCGCTTCCTGGAGGCTTGGACGCGGGCGTACGAAATCCAGCAGGGGGCCAAATGACTCGACTCAGAGGAAGCTTGATCATCACCCATAACCGGCCCGAGCTGTTAGCTGAGGCCATCGCTGCGATCAAGCCCCAAGTAGATGTGGTCCTGGTAATCGACAATGCCTCGAATCCACGGGCCACCGTCGAACAAGATGTGCATCTCCTCTATGTTCCGGACCAGCCGCCCAACATCTCCAATCTCTGGAACCGTGGCTTTGACTGGTTTACCAGGTTCAGTCACCAGTACAACGGACACGACGGCCTGGACATCGCCATGCTCTGTGACGACGCCATAGTTCCCGAAGGCTGGTTCGCCGCAGTCACTGAGGGGATGCGAGAGACGGGAGCAGCGGCCGGGTGTAGTAGTCCCTGGGGAACAATGCATCCAGCCCATATCAAGACCACGATAGACAGGGACATCGCGGGCCGAATGGTTGGCTGGGCATTCGTCATTGATGCCGACAAAGGTCTCCGGGCGGATGAGTCTATGCACTGGTGGTGGTGCGACTCAGATCTAGACGTCCAGGCTCGTTTAGCTGGCGGTATGGTCACAGTCGGTGGCTACACGGTACCCAATGCCCGATACGGTGAATATACCAACATCGTCCCTGGGCTCGGGGAACAGACGGGCCGTGATCGGGAGGCGTTCGCAGCCAAGTGGGGACAAGTGCCTTGGTAGCCATGGTAATTCTCTGATGAACGTTGTCTACGGAGTCTGTGTCGGGTCCTGGGGCAAGCTCCAGGCCAACGTGGTCCCGCACGTGGGTGCCCGCCCCCTGGTCGCTGTATCAGGGCAAACCTCCATAGCCACCGCCTACAACGCCATCATCGACGCGGCCATGGAACTGGACGCGGACGCACTGGTACTGCAGCATGACGACCTGGAGATCACCGATCCCGATGGAGAAGCCAAGCTCCTGGCCATGCTGGAGGTACCCAACACCGGCATCGTGGGTATAGCTGGCGGCCTGTACGGAGCTGGGATGGCCTGGTGGAACAACAGTCCAACGGGCCACCAGAGAACTGATGTCATGGACATCGACTTTGGCAGGCACAGTGGATCCACCATGATGCTGGAGGGCAGCCTACTCGTACTTTCCAAATGGGCCATTAACCATTTGCAATTCGATACCCGGTACCCAGGCTTCCATGGCTACGACGTAGATATCAGCCTTCAGGTACTGCATCACGGTAAAGACGTAAGAGTCGCTGACGTCGAGACGCATCACCACACCCAGATGGGATTCAAAACTGACGAAAGTCACTTAGACTGGCTCCGAGCGGACGAGCTTTTCCGAGCCAAGTGGTGGGATGGTCCCATGAACACGCAACAGGAGCTGTCATGAGACGTGAGGTATGCGGGAGCTGCTATTCCACGAATCTCCACACAGTTCTGGACCTTGGTGACAGTCCCCTGGCAAATGAATTCCCCTTCTCTGCCAATAAAATCCAAGAGCGCTATCCCTTGGAACTCTTACGCTGCTTTCGCTGTTCATTAGTACAGCTGGCTGAAGTCGTTCCAGATGAAATTCTCTGGGGTGGAAACTACGACTTCTACACCGGCAGTTCCTGGGTGGCCGCAGAGCATCAGAAGCAGTACGCAGCTCAGATCATGAAACTGTATCCACGCCTATGTCGTCAGGGTGTTCTGGAGATCGCCTGCAACGACGGGACCATGCTGCGACATTTCCAAGATGCTGGATATCCGACCCTGGGCATCGACCCAGCCCAAGGTCCGGTCGCTCAGGCTCGCGCCAGGGGATTGGACGTGTGGGCAGAACGGTTTGGCTCAGACGCTGCACTACGCATCGTGGCCCAACATGGGCACCAGGGCGTGGTTATCGCCAACAACGTCATTGCCCATGTCGCCAACCTCGATGACTTTATCGAGGGCATCACCATTGCCCTGGGTCCCAACGGGGTAGCGGTCGTTGAGTTCCAGTACGTTGCCGACCTGATTACCGGGAACCAGATTGACCATGTGTATCACGAGCATCGCCAGTTCTTCTCCCTGTCCTCACTCAAACATTCACTGGAGCGTCACGACTTACGACCAACCTCCGTCAGTCAGGTGAACCCCCAGGGCGGCTCCCTGCGCGTCGTCATCTCACGTAGCAAGTTCTGGGATCACAGCGTCAATCTCCTGTTGAAAGACGAGGAGTGGCTCCTGAACGAACATGCCCTGGCTGGGCTGCAGGGACGAGCAGACCGGATCAAGTCACGGCTGCGAGACATGCTTTGGGAGCAGAGACGGACCAGTAAGCGAGTAGCCGGCTACGGCGCTTCAGGCAAGTCAACAACCCTGTTGAACTTCTGCAACATAGGGCCAGACCTGGTGCAGTACGTGGTGGACACAACACCCAACAAGCAGGGCCGCTACACCCCTGGTACTGGTATCCCCATCATCGATCCTCGCTCGGACAGCAGAGCACCAGACGTCTACCTTTCCCTGATTCACAACTACCAGGGGGAGATCATGCGCCAGGAGCCGGCCTTCCACGGCCATTGGATCGTTCCCATCCCACTGCCCATGATGCTTTAGGAGCGTGCATGAAGCTTGACTGGCGACCGATGCTCCCAGGCGGGCCTCTTGCGCCTGACGCTGGACCACCGATCAGTACCTCACTGACCAAGGAGGAGACGGACCAGCTGCGCTGGATGGGCACTGGCGCCGATGTACTGGAAATCGGGTCAGCGTACGGATACAGCACCATAGCCCTGGCCTCTGTATCAGCTCGGGTGACCGCAGTTGACCCACACGTAGACCTTGGCTCCCTCACCATATTGGCCGGGAACCTCGCCGCCTATGAGGTGGCCCATCGCGTGAGTCTTCGGGTTGCCTACAGTCAAGATGTACTGCCCGCACTGGTCGCCGAAGGGCAGCAGTTTGACTTGATCTGGATTGATGGCGACCACCAGGCGCACGCAGTAACCCATGATGTGCAATGGGCCTTGAGACTGCTTCGTGACGATGGAATTCTGGCCTGTCACGATTATGACGAGGACACCTGTCCTGGCGTGCGACAGGCGCTAGATGCTTGGAAGAAGCCGCCCACATTGGTTGACACCATGGCCATTTACCGGCCAGGTGAATGGTGAAAGTAGCTGTCATTGGTGGTGGCATTTTTGGAGCTACCGCAGCTGTCGACTTAGCTAGATCTGGGGCCCAGGTCGATCTGTTCGAGTCCCGCTTTGATTTGCTAGAAGGGGCTACTTCCCGCTGCCAGGGTCGCTTACATTCTGGCTATCACTATCCTCGCAGTGACCTGACGGCAAAGACCGCACGAGAGGCAGCACCTGAATTCAGGGCCCGCTATCCAGAGGCCGTGTGGAGCGCCGACCAGCACTATGTCATTGCCGCTGAAAGCAGGGTCTCCGCTGAGGAGTACCTGTCATTTCTTGACCGGCTCGACTTGCCATACGAGATAGTGGATCCACCGCAGGTGCACCATGCCCAGCTGTGTGTACGGGTGCCCGAGGCCCTCATCAATACCGACGTGCTGCGGCGTCTGTTACGTAGAGACCTGGCCATGGCCGGAGTACGGCTGCACTTCAACAGCCGTACCGATGCCCCGGTCCCCGGATACGACCTGACCATAGCAGCAACCTATGGGCAGCCCTGGTCCAGGCCACTGCGGTACGAGCTATGCGAGGTCGCCTTGATCGAGGTGGCCCGCTACGACGGCCAGTCGTTTGTGGTGCTCGACGGCGACCACGTTTCCCTGGACCCGTACGGGCGCGGGCACATGCTCTATGACGTGGTCAACAGTGTTCATAGTGTCAGTGACCGCCCTGATCGCGTGTGGCCGTATCGCGGTGAACCGGTAAGCAGGTGGGAGAAGATGCTGGAGACTGCTGGTCAACACCTGCGCGGCCTGCGTGCCGGAGGACAGGGCGTTGTCATCTACCACCGCTCCCTGTTCAGTGTCCGGGCCGTGTTACCAGACGTAGACGCCACGGATGAACGACCGACACTGTTAGAGTCTCATGACAATGTCATCTCAGTACTATCCGGGAAGATCTGCACTGCAGTTTCGACCGCCAAGTTGATCACAGAAATGGCTCTGGAGACAGTCGCCTGATGAGCACCCCGTTAGTGACTACGGTGACACCAACGTGGCAGCGACATCATCTGCTGCTGCAGCGTGCGATCCCCTCCGTGCGTGCACAGAGCTATCCCAAGATTCAGCACATTGTCTGTTCCGATGGCCCTGACGAGACGCTGGCAGACCTACTCCTCCTGGAGCCGGTGACCTACGTCCAGGTCCCCGCGCATAGTGACCATCCGTTCAATTACGGGTCCATAGCTCGCAACCATGCACTCAGCTACGCCACTGGTGAGTACATCGCCTACCTGGACGATGACAACGCCTGGCGCCCTGACCATCTGCGGCTCCTAGCTGAAGCATTGGACGAGAACCCCGAGGCCAGCTTCGCGTACAGTCAGCTGATTACACACCCACAGGGCCTGGTCATTGGCTCTAATCCACCCGCCTACTGCGGAATTGACACCTCTGTGATCATGCATCGACGCGAGCTACTAGAGCTGGCACGATGGCCCGACCCTGATAATATTGCTGGTGATCAGCATGCCCCAGACTGGGCCATTGTCGCCGCGTGGCTTGAGAAGGGCGCCAGATGGGTGCACGTGCCCACCGTGACAGTCGACTACCACTTTGCAGGAAGCTGACAACATGGCCAGACGTCGTACAGTCTCCGTTATCACACCCGCACACCCTGCACGAGTAACCAATGGATTACTGGCGCAGGCGACAGGTTCTGTATACGCACAGACTCTGTTACCGGATGCCCACATCGTTGCTATTGATGTGGACCGAGAGGGTGCCGCAGCAACCAGACAAAGAGCACTGATGTCGGCCTCAACGGACTTTGTTGCCTTTCTGGATTCGGATGACATCTTCTTCGCAAAGCATCTGGAATGGCTGATGAAACATCAGCAGGAGACTGGTGCAGATTTCTGCTATAGCTGGTTCAAAATTCTTCAGCAATTCGCGAATGGAAGCACCCGGCTCCTAGAAGATGACACCGTCTTTCCGGTTACTCATTACCTGAACCCATTCAATCCGGACGATCCAATCGAGACCACGATCACCACACTGGTCCGTACCGAATTGGCGAAAGAGGTGGGATTCAAGGAGCTGGACCGGGGACATGACCAAAACTCTGGTGAGGATCGGTACTTTACAATCGAATGCCTGAAGGCCGGCGCCAAAATCTCTCACCTGGTACGTAAGTCATGGGCATGGAGGCATTGGCAACTGCCGAATGGGAGTCCTGGTAATTCTTCCGGTCGCGCCCATAAAGGAGATGCTGCATGACCACGCATGGTGTGCTCACCGCCAAGACCTTCTTTAAGGCGCCAGTGGACGCAGGGATTATTCAAGACAACGTAGCCAGAGTTATCATCGACCTGAACCGGGGAGATGTTCCCATCCTCTACATCGAGCAATACGGAGACACTCGACTCCTGAACCTGGTTCGTACCTTGGACGGCATTACGATCTCTAGAGACAAGGAGCCAGATGTCGATCAGTAGAGAGCGGGTCTTATTACGAGCCAAATACGGCTGGCCCACCGAGACGGTACCGTTCGACAAGGCATCCTTCCATGCACCTGACGGCTACCGTACTGATGCCGCTGGCTTCGTCTCCATGTGCTGGGACATCCCGTTGACCGCTCCCCACAGCTGGGGCGGTATGTCCACCGTGACGCTGGAGACAGACGGCTGGGTCAAGGAGATCCCGGTCAGGGACCTGCTACCGGGCGACGCTATTGGGCACTGCGGCCCAGACTCTACCGACGCTGACGGCGGCGTTGTTGTTATCTTCGAGGGCTGGCTCAACGGGGACATCAACCTGGGCTACGCCCTGACCTGGCAGCAGCTTCCCAATACCTCGCCCGGACCAGCGAGGCGGGCTCGACCACTGGACTTCCGACGCTGGCATGCGTACCGGTTCCGTGACATCTCCGATTGAGGTAAGCTGAGAGCGCCACCTGTACGCTCCAACTCTCAAGGTCCTGACTCTCCCGATGGGAGTCCGGACCTTGATTGTTTTGTCGAGGAGGATGTGCTTTGTTCCCGTGATCCCGCATACTGTGCGCTATGAACACACTCAACTCTGTTGCCAAAGCTTTAACGGCTTTGGTGGTGGCAGCTTATGCGGTATATCAGACCGCTACTCTTGCTAGCTCTCCTGGTGGAGCCACGGTAACAAGTAGCGAGTGGGCCAGTGTTATTGTCGCCGGAATTGTCGCTGGGTTTGCCGTCTGGGCGATTCCTAACACACCAACATCAACAAAGTAGTAGCTCGTTCATAGACAGTGATGGTCAACATCATCTAATATCCTGCTCAACGAAACGAAGAATCCTCAACATGATTTGAGATGGTGGAGGGTAGAGCATGGGCGGGATTGAGGTACTCATACCCGCCGCAGGCGCATTCAGTGGATTCGTTATTGTCGTTGCCATCTGTCTGCGCACACTAATACTCGAACAGGCGCGACGACTGGACGAGGTCAAGGCCCACGAACAAACGATCAGCCAGCTTGATTTACAAATTAGACTGCGTCGTGAAGCCGAAGGACGTGAAGCTCGTGCAGTCCTTGCACTGGAACGAGCGAACGAAAAGATTGCCCGTCTCACCGAGCGGATAAATGACCTAGAAGCGTCGGTACGGGATCTGAGGGGCTATCCCTGATGGACGACGTAACACGTGAGCAGCATGTTGGGCTCCACCGACTTCATCATGCCGCAAGTCAACTGGGTCCACTGCGGTGGCTCCTACTTGCGATGATACTGGGCACGGTCATTGCCCTGGGTCTTGGCATCTACTCGTTCGTAGAGATTCAGCAACAGGCTGAACGGGAGAGACAGCGAGCGAATGAGGCCGTAGCGACCGCTGAAGAGCTATGTGAACAGGTACGGGCCCTGGGTCGGGAGTGCGTGAGAGACCCGGACCAGCTGCGTGGTGATCCCGGCCCAGCTGGAGAGCGTGGTCCCGCTGGACCGCCGCCATCTGATGAAGCGGTGCGTGAGGCCGTGGAGGCATACTTCCTGGCTCATCCACCTGCAGCTGGACCTGCACCGACCCCCGCTGAGATCGCAGCGGCAGTGATCACCTACTTGACCGAGAATCCCCCTGCAGCGGGTCCTCCTGGTCCTCCACCCTCCAGTGAACAGATTGCCCAGGCCGTGGCCAACTGGTTCATCGCTCATCCATTGTCAGCATGCCCACCGGGCGCCTCGACTAGGACAATTACAGTAGTCACACCAGGTGGACACCAGACCATCACCACCTGTGTCGGAGGGTGACGTGCCCGGATCAAGGAGGACCTTCACTTATCGCCTGACACCTAAGCCCGAGGACACCGACAAGGTCTTGAAGCAGGCTCAAAGAGTCCTGGGATGGGCCTGTGAGGGCGACAAGCACATTGAATGTCACGGTGTCAGTGGCGAGGCCCTGGGCGTGGTGGAACTGTCTCTCACCATCGTCGGCCGTGACCAGTGGTGGTCCCGACAGCTAGCCCAAGATATCCTGAATGTGGTCACTTGGGGCATTTCCACCAATGCCACAAAGCTGGAGCTGGCCTCACACCGGCAGGAAGCTCATACCCACCGGGGATACCAATGGGGTCGGACTAAGAGGTACCGGGAGCCGAAGACGCCATCATCGACGGCTTCGTAGGTGCTCCCAGATTCAACGGCCGCGACGGCGTCACCGTACGAACTCCGGATGGAAGTGGGAGCTGCTCGTCGGGACCAATGGAGCCCTCGATCTTCACTGCGTAGGCCCATTCCCGGAAGACGGCAACCAGCTCAGTCCCATTGTAGACCTCCAGCATGTAATCCTTGTCGATCAGGAAGTGGTCAGCCGTCTCTAACCTGACCCGCTCCACGGAATCCAGGGCCACCCGAACTGCAATCATGCTTCAACTCCATCCAGCATCCGGCCGACGTAGCCAACCGTCTTGATCGGCTCAGCTTGTAGTTGTTCGTACGCATCCCGTGTCCAGCGCGCATCCCACATGGCATGGTGCACATCTACAGGATCCGGGGGCAGTCTCTGCTCTGGCTTCTGCTCCGCGAGCCACTGTACGTCGTGGGTGAACATGGGAATGCCAGCCGGCAGCTCTCCCATGGAGCCAAACAGCTGGCACAAGACGACGTGATCGTAGGCTCCGTAGTAGGCCCACAGCTCGATGTCTGGCACTTCGGTCAGGAACCGCTGCACATGACGTACGAGAGTGTCCAGGGACATTACGTAGGGATACTCGGGGTGCTCCCGGTCCCATTCATAGATATAGCCCCCGTCCTCACGAATCGGAAGGCCGGGGCGTACGTTGACGGCTAACCACGGATGTTTCATGACGTTGGATAAGCACTCTTCGTTGATTACGTATAACTCTGCGCCGTCTTCACGGACAAAGCCGAAAGATACCGGCTGGATTGGTAATTGGGAACCACGTTCCACGAATTCTGCGTCATAGAAGATTCTCATCTTCCCACCTTCCTGGTCATTGCAGAAATCCAGTGCTCTGTAGTGCGTACCAGCTGTTATGGATTAGAGCAATGTGACGAGCTGCCCTCTTGGACATGAAGGTGGCGACTTCGGGCCAACCAGAACTTGGTGGCAGGTCTACCGTCATGACGCTGTAGCCGCCAATCAGATCATTCGGCTGCGCGTACCACTCCCGGAAGAACATCCAGTCCTCTAGCTCGTCGCCCCTCAACTGGCGTACGCGCTCAAGCTCGGCTCCATCGCTTCCCGGCACGTCAAACACACTGGCTCCCCTCTCAGCTCATGGAGCTTGTACCTCTGCGAACTGCCATGAGGCGGGTCGTAGATCACGCTGATCCGTACTATGTCCTCGAACTTGAACCAGGCCCTGCCACTGCGCCTGTCTGCTACGGGCAGTCGACGGCCCACCATGCGCCGGACCCGTTCCACGTCTATGTCCAGGTACGCAGCTGCCTGGCTCACGTCAAGCAGCTCGTCAACTGGCTCCTGGAACTGGCCCTTGCTGTTGAACCAGCCACCCCCAGCTATGGTCTCAATGCCCTGGTATTGCTCCCGGCACACCCGTTTGACGGGACAGGAGCGTTGACACACCATCAGGGCCCGAGCCCCATCTCCCTGAGGCCTGCCGTTGATAACCCCGGACCAAGCATCCGGACCGAGGACTGGATGATTACGACAAGCCGCATCATCCAGCCAGGTGTTATCAGGCACTAGCGAGCCGTTCCACTCCATCACACAACAATCTCAGAGCACTGGGCATCCGGCCAACAGCCATTGGTCCCATAGCGGACTCGCCATTTTCGTCAATGCTGGGCTCGGCCTCCATCAGCTCTGGCACTCCCCCACGCTGGCGTGTGAGTGACATGAACCGGCCATCGGTGGTTACCACATGAACCATGCGCACCTCAACCCGATCTGGTCGCTGGCTTGGCGAAAGGGCCGTACCGTTAGCAATGGCTTGTGCTTCATCCTCTCCAAGGCCATACGCCATCCAGCCCTCATGGAGTGCGCCTATGCCGTAGAAGTGGAACTCGGCAGGCGGGAGCTGGTCCTTAATCAAGGACTTGGTCAATTTTCCAAGAGGACCCTGGAGAGGATTCTCTACATGATCATCATCCTGTCCAACGAGCTGAGCAAGGAGCGGGAGCCAAAGACTGGGATCAACGTATAGAGGTCCCGGCAATGACAGAGTATTCGCACCAATGCCGTCGCCATTCCTGAACAACATAAAGTACAGCGGCTTTTGGTCCCAACCCATTTCTGCTTCAAAATGAGCCTCGAACATTCGCATGATCTGCTCAACAGGGTCCATGACTGGAGCGGCTATCTCAATGAACCCTTTACCACTAAGGTCGATCCTCACAACGACTCATCCTCCTGAAGTTGAAAGTAGCTGGTACGCAAGACATGCGCACCAGCTACCTCGACATAGGGCCGATCCGCTTAGCCTCTAGGTGAGGCCTGGTTCAGGCCATGTATCAGGGAAAGCACAGCCTCCCTGGACACGTAGCCGGATCGGATGAGCGCAGCATCAGGACTCATGCTCCCGAACAGCCCCGGTGCCGGAGCACCGGGCAGAGCCTTGATGTCCTGAGCCAGCCGGCCCAGTCGCGCCTCCTGGGCGTAACGCACCCGCTCCAGGAGCTTGCTGGCCGACCGCAGGGACAGCTCCACAGCCAGGGTCTGCACATCGTGCACGAACCCGGTGATGGCGCTGCGCTCCATGCCCACGGACGCGGCCTGTGCCCCCAGGTCCGTCAGCTGCACTGCTGACAGGGCTGAGGTGCCACCCAATGGATGCGGAGGCATCAGGCGTACAGAGGGATCTGCCGGACTGTAGTCGACAGGAGAAACGTCAGTGCTCACATTGCCCTCCAGGGTGTAGAGGATGCTGGCGCAGGCGCCGGGGTCTCCGGCTCCGTGTCGCCACCGAAGGAGATGTTGTTGCTGACCATGAAGGCCAACAGCTTGTCAGCTGCGGCGCTGCCCAACTCGGCCAGCTTCTTGTCCACCTCGTACTGCTGCATGATCCTGACGGCGACATAGCCGGCGACTCCAGCGACGCCCGCCTTGACCAGGAATCCGAACATTGACTTACCTCTCTCCAGGATGTTTTCGATTGGAACTAGGAACTAGCTGGTGTGGACTTGCACGTTGCCCGAGGAGTCCAGGACCATCGTGCACTTGGCGCTTGCAGCGCAGGCCTGGGCAATCTCCAACTGCTTCTGGGCCAACTGCAACTGCACCCACGCCGGATTCTGATACAGGAGCTTCTGTGCCTCTGCTGCCTGCACCTGGCCCTGCGCCCGAGCTACGTTCGCGGCAGCCTCCTCCAGCGCCTTCTGCTTATCGTTACGAGCAGCCTGCACGCCAGAATCCGCGTAGTCGGCATCCTTCAGCAGAATCGCGACCTGGGAGCACTCGTTCACGGCCCGATTGAAGTCCGGACCGCAGAAGAAGTCACCACCGCTGACGCGCTCCAGCTCCGAGGAGAAGACTTCGGCGAACTGTGTCTCAGCCTCAGCGAACGCTACTCCTGTCACAAGCTGGTCGGCAGTGTAATTGCGCAGCGTGTTCTTGGCCTTCTCCAGCGCTGGCACCACGGTATTGAGCAACATGGCCTTCCAGCCGTCCGGCCCATCGGCCTGGTAACGGGAGCCAAGCTTCTGCCACCACTGAACGAACGGGGAGTTGCCGTCCCTCTCGTCCGTACCGCAGTACGTATTCAGCATAAAGTTCACCTGTGGCCAGACGTTGACCTCTAGACCGGTGGCTTGACCGGCCTCAGGCTTGGCCACAATGGTCAGAGGCTTGTCCGTGTCGCCACCGCTGGGCGCAACGTTCCAGGTACGCAGACTGTTGGGTAGCCAGTACACGTGGTCATTGACGGAGACGTCGTCCGATACACCTGGCTTGACACAGTGATCGAACGTGTTGCCGTCACTCTGGCCCTGGGCGTACCAGATGCCGACCTTGTCGAAGTCAGCGATCTCGGCGCACGCCGCTGTTCCGGTCAGCAACAGCGCCGCCATGGCCACCATCGCAAGGAGCTTCTTCACTTCTCTCTCCACTTGTTGTAGGTCGCGAGCCAGCCCTGGATTCTGGTACTGGTCTCGGTTGACAGGAAATCGATCTGCTCCGTGGCAGACATGATCTGGGGGTTGATGAGCCGGTCCATGATCTCGGCACCGTCGCGAAGCACCTTGGCCCCACCGAGCCCAGCCATACCGTCCTTACGGACCAGGTTCTCATGCGACTTGGCCCCGATGCCGAACCACATGAAGGTCCATCCCGCGAAGAACACGAGAACGAAGGCCGTAGCAAGAATTACTCTCCACATTAGATACTCCTCACAAGCCTTCGGGGATATAGAGCCCGGCTACTGTCGACAGTTGCTTGATCTCCTCAGCCTGTCGCTGCAGCTTCTCAGTCAGTGCCTTATTCTTGGCCTCTAGCGCCTTCTCCTTGGCGTTGGCTATTTCAGTCCTGGTCCGTACCCCACGTGGGAACAGCATCTTCCACCAGAGCCATACGGCAAGCACTCCGGGCCAAAGGAGCGGCACCCAGACACGCCTCTTGCGACTCTTGCGTATCTCTGGTGTGTGCAAGGCGCAGTAGTATTGTGCACCGTTAGCTGAACAAAGCCTGCACCCCCCAAGGAGCCGTTGCCCACGCTCTCTGTTCTGCAGCACCGTTCGCCGTACCGTGTAGCTGGCACCAACGAAATAGATCAACGCAATCCACAACCACATTGTTGATCCTCCTGTCAACTTGCCGTTGGGTAACGGGTGTAGCTGCAGGACACCTGGGTCGATGTCATCCCTTCCAGGATCTGAGCCACATGTACGGTCTCAAGAGCATTGGGCCCAGTAGGCACATCACCATCCACATAGATCTTGCATCCCAGGATGTCACCCGGCTCCCCGGCCAAGATGGCATCCACGTAGTAGGTCACTGTGGCGCTGGCCGGATGTGTGATGCCTTCGGTGTGTGGCGTGCGCCGCATGTGCTCAGTCGGGTACAGCTCAGAGGTAAGGATGCTTACGCTCGGCAGGCCAGAGTGATCCCTGGCATCGATGCGAACCTTGGCGAGAGCGCCAGAAGGGTGAGAAGTCACCTCGATCAGTGTGACAACGCCAGCTGGAACCCCTCCAGCGGGTGTCTTGTCACCTGGGGGTTGAAGTCCGCAGCCCTTGTCAGCCGTAAGCACGACCAATGCCACGGCGGCTGCGATGAGTCCTTTCATTGACCGTCTCCAGTAATGTCGTAGGGGGATGTACCCCTACAGACTAGCCGGAGACCGGGTCCTTCGTCAAGGGTTCATGATCTTGAACATGTAGGGTCAGTAGGTCTCGGGTCGCTGACCAGTATGGATTCCACACCGAGCGCATGCAGATGCCACAGTCTCCGTACCAATTCTGGCCGTACTTCGAGATCCTGTGACGGTGCCGTTCAGGCTCCTGCTGGCTCATGCTCCCGGACTCCATCTCCGTACCCTGCGGCGTGTAGCAATCGTGTCATCTGTTCCAAGGTCATCACCCGGTACCAAGCCTCAGGCTTGTCTTTCGTACCCGGTGGGCGCAGGGTCAGGACCATGACCTCGCGCGGGTCCTCCAGCCCACGTACCTTGGCGTAGAGCTGCCACTTCAGGTGCTGCTCGCTGTACGTCTCAACAGGATCATTGACCACAATGACCGAGAACTCCGGCGCCATCAGGGCCTTGAGCCACAGCCGGTTGAAATCCTCTGCGGACATGGCGGCCAGCCACTGGGCCACCTTCCGATCGCCCATACCAGCCGGCTTAATGACCAGGATGCCGTGATCCGCTCGCGCGTTCAGGCGCTCGATACCAGTCTCAGCGAGCCAGCTGCCCATCCGTATTCCGGCATTTGCATACTTCACTTCAATGGCCAGTCCTGGCATCCCGGTCAGGTCGCCTCGGTCGAGGGCACCCTTCAGGGCCCGACGCTCTGCGTACGGAAAACCGTGTTCCTGGAAGTAGCCAACAACGGCGGTCTCGGCAGCCGTACCTTTGATCCTGGGGACGTTCACCATGACTGTTAGTCTAGGCGTTGAACGTTGTCCTCATGGCCCTGACTTGGAACTTTTCGTAGAGGTCCGGACGATCGTGTTTCAGCCAGTCTGGATCGAACTGCTTCTTGGTGAAGTCCCGACTGTAGAGCCGATAGAAGTCCGGATACTTCTTAGCGAATTCAGTTGTCTGGAAACGAGCCTGAGCCTTGTAGAAAAGGACCTCTTCACCATTGATGGTGCCTACCTCGGCGTCACCCATGATTTCAGCTAGCTCAGCCTTTAGCCGTTCCCGTCGCTTGGTCCAGAATTCAATGCTGTTCAAGCACTCGACGTAGTCAGCGAGCTTGCTGACGTGAGCATCTATCGCAATTGGTTCAGCCTCTTCGACGGGCTCGGTGGTAGCTAAGACCAATTCCCGAGCCACTTCAGCTGGCTCTAATTCACCGTTGCTCATATGTCATCAGACCCCCATCTTCCGATGTTGTAACAAACACTTCCGGTAGCACCCAGGGCCACAGCCCACCAACCGGGCCAAGTAACTCCTACCATAACTCCGGCAACAACGACCACCAGTACGAGCAAGAATCTCATTTCGTCAGCTTCGTCTTCCTTGGGTTGCGGTCCACGATGCGAAGTCCGTGCATCATGGTAAAGCCGGTAACGACACCCACGCCAAGCACAAGCGCCCAGTGTCGGGGCTGATCGTTAAAGGACCAGATCGCGTACAACAGAGCCAGGAACCCGATCCAGGCCAATATCCAGCCGGCAAGTCGCTTCACTCAGAACCACTCCGATCACATGATCTCGTATACCGGGTCTTCGACGTCGTCGCAGAAATGATGGCAGTAGCCGCAGTAACGGTTCTCTACGTCCTTGGATTTGTACGAGGTCCGGTTACAGTGCCTGCAGTAGAAGCTCTGCAGGCGACGTGCGTGTCTGGCCTTGGGACTGTACTTCCAGGCCCGTACCAAATCACTGGGCCAGAACCAGAGCCGCAGGCTAGCTTCATGCAGGCGACTGATCACAGGACTCGGGCCCTTCCCTCACGTGGAAAGCCCCCACCCAACTGCACTACAGGCAACTGGGACGCCTCCGGGAGCTTGAAGGTGCACATGTAGCACAGGACCAGGAACACAGCCGGATCATCCTGGTACTGCTTCAAGCTGCGCGGACCGATCCATACGTCCTGGCCGCAGGCCTGACAGATGGTCAGGGTGTAAAGGTCCGTGACCACGATAGCGTCCAGCTCTGGAATCTGCGGAAGTTCAGAGCGGTCGACAGGAACACATGCAATGACCGATTGTGTCATTCTGGCGTTGCCTCATTGCGCAGGTTCTTTGCAGTACGCCGCATCATGTCGATGACTTCGTACTTAGTGCGGCCGGGCTCGTCGTTCCATTCGACAACGGTTGCTGATCTAAAGCCAATGGGCCACAACAAATGACAGTGGTCGCCATGACAACCAACAATTTCACAGGCCATCGCACTCATGGCAGATTCGTACTCAAGGCCACTGACCCTGTGAAGAGCGCCAGATGCACAGTACCCAACTATATGATCGATATTCCCATCGGGACCATATCCATATGCAGTTGAAGATCCCTGGACCCAGCCGATTGTTTCAAGGACATCGGCCGCCTTTTCCAATGTGTCGGCTATATCGCTCATGATGGCACCGCCTCATTCCTCAGGTCCTTTGCCGCGTGCCGCATCGCATCAATGACCTCGGACTTGGTGCGGCCTCGGGCATCGTTCCACGCGACCACGGTATCCCTGCTCGTGGTGGCAACGAACTGCATACCCTGCCGAATTTTGCAGCTCAAGGCTGCCATAGCAGCCTGGTATTCCACACTGTTACTGGCGGCCTTTACAACGGCCCCAGATGCACAGTAACCGACTACCTGCAACAGTCTTACTGGGTCACTTTCCTTATACCCATACTGCATAGCAATTCCCGTAACCCAGCCAACCGTTTCAAGGAGATCGGCCGCTCTTTCCAGTGCACCGGCTGCATCAGTCATGATGGCACCGCCTCATTTCTCAGATCCTTGGCGCAGGACTTCATGGCGTCAATGACTTCTGCCGCCGTGCGCCCAGGAAAGTCATTCCAGCGTGCCACATAGCGGAGGTAGAGCATGCTCTTGGGCCATGAAGAAGTGAGCCAGTCCTTGAATACTTCTTCGGCCGTTATCCAAAGTGACTCATTGACGGCCTGCATGGCTCCAATAGCGCAATAACCAGTGATGCCACCAGTTATCCCGTAATCATGCTTACGTCGACTCCCCTGAGTCCAGCCGACCGTCTCAATGAGATCAGCAGCCTGCTCCAGTACGTCAATGACGGCATCCTGCAGCACCTCGGCTGATACCTGCATCATGTTCATGCCGGCACCTCAGCCCTTTCACGCGGAGCCATGGCCGCCACCTGCAGACGCAGGGACATGGCTGCCACATGCACGGCGTCCAGAACCTGTTGCTGGGTCCGAGTGGACATGTTGTTCCAGGTCACGACCCGGTTCCAGTCAGGGTTTCCTCCCTGATCCTCCGGGTCAATAACCGAAGCCAGCCGTGCAATTGCAGTGACAGCAACAGGATTTTCCCTGGCCCACGGCATCCCCACGTAGCGACTGGGCTCCAGTCCAGCAACGGCCATCAGGCCACCCATGACACAGCGCTTCCCGCTGACATCGTCATGAAGCACCCAAGGCATCCAGCCGTCGCGCTCCAGGATCTTGGCGCCCTGCTCCAACAGCTCGGCCGCCTGCAGCTCTACGTTCACAACTCCTCCAGGGTTTTGTTTGCCAGGTTGCGGCATACCGCCTCAACCCAGAACTTCATTGCCTCGAACATCTCGGCCGGCGTTCCATCCACCCGGCCAAAGTAGTGGGACATGAGCTTGTTGGGGCTCTGTCGCCCAAGACGCCGATACAGATCCTCGACCGCAGTGACCTCGATGTTGTGCCGACGCTGCTGTGTCAGTAACAGTTGTGCGTGATCCAGCACCTCGGTCAGCGACAGGCCTAAGTCTCGGGCCCTCTTCTCTGCGACCAGGTACCGCTGGTAGGTATCCGGATCAATTGCCATCCGTACCGCACGTCTCCAGCGCCCAGTTGATTCTCTGGACGCAGTCCTTCAGCTCCTCCGGAGAGCCCTGGACAAATACGGTAGCCTCGCCATCGTCATCGGGGCCCAGGGTGCTGTACACACAGCCAGCGGCAACAGCAGCCGCCTGGACTGTGTGAAGCTGGGGACCTTCGTGGGTGCAGTACACGACCTGCTGCAGGTCTGCGGTACGGCCCTGCGCCAGGCGCAGCTCAATGTGTCTCAGGAGCTGATCATTGGTCACTGTGTCCCTCTCCTCCAGAAAACGCAGACACCGGCCGCGACTCACGGGGTTCAGCGGCCGGCGCCGCTCTACCTACCAGGGTACGGGGGACATGGGGGTGTCGTCAACAGTCTCCAGGAAGGCCGGATCCCACTCCACGGTACGGACCAGGACCTGGGCCTTCTCTGCCTTCTTCATGCAGTCGACCGTGCCCTTGGACATTGGACCAGGGAACGCGAGGCAGACATCTGGGCCCAGGGCCACCATCTCGGCGTTCCGGAGGGGACCAGCAGCCTTCCCATGCCTGGCCCAGTTGGCTGGATGTCGATCTGGCATCGTGCGCGGACGATTGAGCGCTGCCCACTCATAGGCATAGTCATCAACGCCCCCGTACGGGGACTCGCCCTCGGTCACGATGATCAGACTGGCGTCGGCAGCCAGCTCCTTGACGGCCAGCTCCAGTTGCTCCCATACCTTCCAGGCTGCCGCTCGGGGCCAATCCCGCCAGCCAGTGACCAGGATACGGAAGGGTAACCCTGGGAGAGGGGTCTGGATCAACTGTCCGGCTTCCTGGTCCACTGCAGCCTCCCCTACGGGTGTCTTGCTACCGGGCCAGTGTGGGATCCCTGCTTTGTCTCCCACTCGTAGATATCGTCTCCTGGGTCATAGTCCATAGCACTGGCAATACTGGCCCAGGTGTCGGCTATGACGGTCCAGCTATACGACAGATCAGAGTTTCCTGCCTCCAGGTATTTAACGGCCTCCTGGATGGCAGCGACGGAATTGGCCAGAGCTTCGTTCCTGGTCATCTACACGTTCCTAGCCTCGGTTAGTAGTCGTGCGATCGTGGGCCTTGTCTGTCCAGACGCCTGGGCGATGGCGGCCGGCTGCATGGTTTCCCTGGCCTTGGCGGCTGCGATCCGGCGCACTGTCGCAGTGCCGGTAGACAACTGATCCCGCATCAGTGTGACAAGATCCGAACAGATACGAATAGTGTCCACTTCGTTGTGCCCGGTCAGAACACTGGTCAAGCATGCTCGCAACTGGGCCTGTTCGGGGGTATCGGGCTTACCCTCTGGAACCCGTAAGGCCTCTTTGATAAGGCCTGCGTCAATCATGTGCTACCTCCCGTGGGTTGGCGGATACGATGATCGTAGCGCACGGGTACGTCCGGGTAACCCCCACGACCAGGCGAATCATGAGACATCTTCACTGGCATCCTCTACCAGGACCGCGTCCTTTAGGGCGACCTGGAGTAGGAGCAGAACGGCCTCATGGGGAAGTTCATGGAGAAAGGTCGCCATGCTGCCGGGGATGCAGTAGACCTGGCATTCGTGGTCCTCTTCTTTGTGTTCCGCGATAGCATCCAACATGCCAGAAATTTGCTCTCGGGCCCACGCCACATTGGCGAACAAGTTGTCCATTTCCTGCAGAGAAAGCTCACTATCCAGTCTCGGCTTCTTTTCCTCCCGTGATCCGGACATAGGTGTAAGAGTCCTTTCCTCTGAGACCGTAATCGGTCCATTGCTGCTTTCGTATTTGGTGAACTTCATCCACAGTCAGTACTCCATGCCGGGAGCACCATCGGCATTCTTTTCCAAAGTTCATGCCCACGAAGAACAAGACGTCTTCGTGCTTATTAAGACGACAGTTCAAGCGTCGCCACCAGTTGTTGTTCTGCAGATAGGACTTCACAGTCGCTCGCGGAACATCTTCTTGGTATGGTCCACCAACGTCATGGTCTGGCCGATGAGATCCTGCAGAGTCATTGATCCCGTGACGGTGACCTCCAGCACCTTGGCCAGCCGCTCAATCGCCCGCTGGCGCTCGGCAATCAGGTCCTGTACATACTGCTCCAGACCCTTGACGGACGTCTCCAGCTCAGCAATGCGCTGGTCCCGTGGGGCAGCGCAAGTAGCCAGCTCATTGGTCAGGCGTGCGATCTCTTCGGTGTAGGTGGCCTCCATCCGTACGCTCATGGCCTCAAGCGTGCGGACCTTGGCCTCAAGCTCGTAGACGTTCCGGGACCAGGTCTCCAGGTACTGCTTCATGCTGTCGAGCGACGGCCATAACTCAGACGACGTTGGTGTGCTCACTGCTGCTCCTTCGCTGGGCGTACTCATCAAGACGCCGGTCCAGGTCCCGATAGGCGGTCAATGACATCTCGTTCGGCGGGCGACAATCGTATGGCCACCCTCCCACGCGGAGTCATGGCAGTACGAACCACTCGCCGACCTTGGCCTGGTTATAGACATCCTTTGAGACCTTCTCGCATCGGGTCTGATTCTCGCTGGTGAAGCAGACTTCGTAGTACGAGATTCTTGTCGGCGGTATATGGAAGCCCTTCTCGGTGACCGTGCCCTCAGTGATGGTGGGTTTCGGATCGCAGCCCGCCAAGATCAGTGCGAGTGTTGAGATGACTACGAACAGGCGTGGTCTCATCGCCGTCTGCCTCCCATGTACAAGATGAGTGCCATGTCTCAATGCTATTCACCAGGCCCAGGATTAAGGAACTTGTCGACTCGGTCCAGGTCCCTCTGATGAAGACCTGCGTACGCATCCGGGGCAATCAACAGCACCCGGCCAGGGTTCTCGCCCCGTAGCCATTGGCGCTGCTGCTTGGACATCTCGTAGTGGATGTCATCATCTGTCCAAATGAGAGCACGCTCCTCCAGCTGGATCAGGCGACGTGCGGCCGGCAGTTTCCACCAACTGTCCGTACCGCGCATGCGGTGCCAAAAGCCAGGATCGTACTCGGGAGCCTCCTGGATCGGAAAGTCCGGCAGTCCAACGGCGCGGCCCACGTTCAATGCGTTCTGCTGCCACGTGGTGTGCCAACGGATCTCGGCCAGGCCCGACTCATGGACCTTGCGGATGTACTCCACTACCGGCGTTGCCGTTTGAATGGGCCATACGCTGGTACCACTGTCAGCCTCAGTAAGAATCCAGGAGTCCTCTGGCCACGCAGCATGCAACCGCTGCTTGGAAGTAGAGATGGCGTTGATTACGCCATCCACGTCCAGTAGCCAGATCGGTATCGGGTTATCACTCACTGAGTCTTCTCCAAAATTTACGTTCCGAATAACCAGAAGCAAGGCCCCAGAGCGAACATAGGGCCATTGCTATGAAGCAGAGAACCGTCATCAGCATGTATCCAGCGATAGCCCAGGAAATGGCGCACACAGCCAAGAAGCCAACCGACAGGAACGCCCAAAAGGCCTGTTGCCGAAGGCGACGGGGAATGGTAAGGACCATGCCTACGATCCAAAAGCCCATGATTACGCCTATGACCTCAACCATTCGCTCCATCTTTCGTTGGAATGTCGTAGCGACGGGCCAATGATCGTAACTGGCGACATGGGTATTCCATGCCGCAACGCTTACAGTCACCACCGACGCAGCCAGGGTCGCAGAACAGGTGCGAGCTGTTTGGGTCGAGCGCATGCTCGTTGAGCAGCCATAGATCTTCAGTACAGTCGCGGATGATGCGGTCCGGACCGTTGTCAGCAATGAAGGCCATGTCGTCTTTCGGTGAGTAGCCGGACCTCGGATACAGGTCACCACTGGGTGCCGCAATAGCGCCACCCAGAACATTTTCGCCCATTGTGATGACCGAGCCGCAACCCATGAACGTGCAATCAGGATCCCCGCTGCCGGCGTAGTCGACGTGCATCCACGGTCCGGGTGTAGCTGCTTGTGCCAACGTTAACCGCTGCTCAACCGCAGCCTTGATGCGCTCGTGCAGGATCATTGCTCGGGCCCGTAATAGATAGCAACACAGTCATTCTGATTGGCACCATTGCTATAGGCCGCGCGCAGGCATTCCTTGAACAGGTCGTGGACATCCATAGTCGGTGCGGGCGCGGCCGGAGGTGGGGGCGGTGTCCGACGTGGGATGAGAACAACGCCCAGCATCATGCCGAAGACTGTTACAAGGAGCAGGAGCACTATGCCACCCATCCAGGTCCCAGCTGAGGTCGATTCATTGGTCGGTTCGTCGCTCATTCGTCCTCTTCCCTGCCCCTGACTTTTCCGCCGCAGCAGGCGCCATACTCCGGATGACATATCAGGTCACACGGGTCCTCCCATTGGATCTTTCCATCTTATGCCGACAGCATGAGCCCCGTTATGGTTCCTTTGGCGGGTACAGACCAATAGTTGCCCACGTCGGATCCTCTCGGGCGGTAGCGCTAGACACGGCCTGGCGCCAGGAAAAGCCGTCCATGGCTGGACTACGGCCTCAACCATCGCCACTCTCCCCACCCGTAGCCGCCCCAGCGTCAAGGGCGTCGACGGCTTCCTCCAGCGCGACTTCGGCGTCCGTGGGTTGCCATGCGTCGCGGGACTGTCCAGCTCCGCCAGCGGCCTCCCACGCCTTCGCCGCCTCCACCACCGCCCGCATCCGTGCCGTCTGCTCAACCAATTGCGGGAGGTTGCCTTCGGCGCCACCCAATGCCGCGCTCAGGTTGCGCTCCGCTTCATCAAGGGCGCGGTAAGCGGTATCTCGACTGGCGAGGGCGGCGTCGCGCTCGCGCATCACCCTGGCGCTAGCCGTTGAAATTTGGTCGATGACCAGGTCCCATTTCTTGTCGTCCTCGGCCAGCTGTTCCCGCAGCTGGTCTCGTTCGGCGGTAAGGGAGACGACCTCGGCGCGCACCTCTGACACGTCGAGATAACCACAACCGCTGCATCGTTTCGTCCAAACGCGCGGCAGGCCAGCGTGATTGGTGCTCACCCACGAGTGGCCCTCTTCGGGCCAGTGCTCGCAATAGTCAATGGTCGACCCCCGTGCCGGTTCGTCGCTCATGGTGCATCCCACAGTTCTTTCTCAATCACCCAGACCGAATCGCTCTCGCCGGAATACCGGGCATGATAAAGCCAGCCATCAACCGGCTCTTCTTCTACATCATCCGGACTGGAGGCGTACTCCAGTGCATGTTGACGGGCATACGCAATAGCTGCCTCGGCGGTTGAGAACACGTAGGGTTCAGGATCAGCATGTCGGTCTTGGATCATCACCACGTATACCGCTGCACGTACTTGCTCTTGTTCGGTCGCCACGTCATCGTCAAGTACGGCAACGAGATCAGCTTTACGTAGAAGCTCATCGCGTGCCTCGTCCCGGTCCTTAGCAGCCTGGCGATGTTTACCGGACATTTCTACAGGGTCTTGGCGTAGTCGATCCCGCTCGGCCTCGGCGGACTGGGCTCGTTCGTAGAGTTTTTCCAGTGCCGCGCAGGCCCGCTCGTAGGCGTCGGCCGTTGGATGTGGCAGCCGGTCGTCGCTCATGGCGTAGTCCTTTCGGATTGGGGGTCGGTGGCCAATACCGAATCGGATGCAATGGACCACGAGACACGTGACACGAGGCCGTGGAAGCCAGAGGGGTTATCGGCCCCATGCCATCCCGGATGATTGGCTGGCAAGTCGCAGGAGATAGTGGGAATCTCCGCGCCCCCCATCACTGTCGGCACCGTGTCTCCACAGATGCCGACACTATCCAATACCTGGCGTACCTTTTCCCACTCGGCGTGGATCCTCTCGTACTCCTGCTCATAGATATCAAGCGCATCTATAGCAGCACTGAGCCGAGCGTCAGCTGGATAGGCCCGGTTAATGGCCACACCGTGCAGGGCGGCTGCCTTCTGGGTCCCGGTCAGTTCTTCGCCCATCACCCACCT
>Ga0075418_10000332_pt1 | contig 48165 bp, 47 predicted proteins | sample SoiMetdeltSBSDD2_FD_81776 | JGI IMG/M metagenome (GOLD analysis project Ga0075418, IMG submission 81776) | Bulk soil microbial communities from a Populus tree surrounding site in Tennessee, USA - Soil MetaG P. deltoides SBSDD2 | ecosystem: Environmental > Terrestrial > Soil > Tree plantation...
GCCGGGCTCAGCGCCAGGCTCAGGGCGAAGCTCAACCGCCGCAGGCCGGATCGCGGCTCGTCCCGCAACGCCTCCAGCTCCGCCGTCCACTCACGACACTGGTCCTCACGCAGGGCGGGCGGCCAACGCTGGATGGCGGTCCGCAGCAACACCCCGACCATGCCACGCGCCTCCGCGACACTCATGCCGGACCCGGCCTGCTACTCGGATGCAGCGCCGTCCCGCGGGTGCGCCCTGCGGCGGCGATGTCGAGTTTCTGGTACAGCTCTGCGACGCCGTGGCGGGCCGCGACGGCGCCTTCCGGGGTGAGGCGGTAGTAGCGGCGGGCCGGCCGCGACGCTTCGGGATCGGTTTGCTCCCAGTCCGCCTGCACCCAGCCCGCCGCCCGCAGTCGCGCGAGGATCGGATAGAGAGTGCCGCTGGGCATGTCGGTGGCCTTCATGAGATCCAGGCCGTACCTGTCAGCAGCCGGGTCCTCCAGAAACGCGGCGAGCACCTTGGCCACACCCGCCGTCACACGCACGTCACCAGGCATGGCGGCCACCTTGTCGAAGCATACTCCGAATCCGAGACATGTCGCTATTCTACATAGCCTCCTCTCGCGCGCAACCTGATTGTGGTGACGGACATCGATCGGATCCTCGCTCGCGAGCACCCTCTTCGGCGTGGAGAATCGCGCCGCAGCACCGCCGCAAGCTGCAGGGCGTGGCCGTGGGTGAACTCCCGCAACAAGATTCCCAATGTGCGTTGGCGTACACCTGCCGAAGAGCTTTCTCATCCCACCGGCCCGGATGACATCCAGGTCGTCGATGCCATCCATCCCGGCCACGATCGCGGTCAGCTTCGGTGTCGAGTTCGCCGTTCAACACCGCGCGCGGTCCGGCGTAGCCGGTGAGGCAGACGGCGAGACCCCGGCTCGCGGCACGGCGGCGTCCTGCGACGATGGCCGGCGCCACCGTCAACCTGGTTCCCTTCTCGTCGCGCGCTAACAACCCCGTCGATTGGTCACCCACGAGCACATGGCAGGGCAGTGGCCGGCACAGCTGGCTCCCGCTCGGTAGCCCTCACAGCAGTTGTACCTGATTCCATTGACACAGTTGCCCGCCCAGCACCAAGCGCACTCCAATTGCGGGCCGCAGCTGGTAGTAGGGGGATTGCACAAGGTGCAACCCAAACCAACCCATGCTTCGGCTTTCGTGGCGAACACCGCTTGAAGGCCGAGGAATCCCAGCGCGCCCAGCCCCAGCGCGCCTGCCCGGGTGAGGAAGCGCCTACGGTCGACGACCCCACCGACATTCTTGGCCAGATTCTCGAGTGACATGAAAGTCCCCTTCCGATACGAAAAATCACGTCGGTGTACCGACTAGCGTCCATATGCCGATGGCGACCGCCGACCACGCCAGGGCGGCCACGTGAACCGAACGGAACAGTCGCTGCTGGTCGTCCAGGCTCGCCAGTAGCGCGGGTGTATCGGCCGCGCTCGTCATGAGCAGCGGGCCAACCCAGACAGACAATGCTCGGCCGAGCCAGTAGCCCACGAACAGAGCCGCACCGATCAGGGGTCCACCGGCGAGGAACGCCACCGCGGCCAGCACCCATGGACCTGCCATGCCGAGCCACGTGGTGAAGGTCAGCCCCAGGTCGAGCCCCCACATGGTCGCCGCGGTGGTTGCGCCGTACCGCTTCGCCCACATGCCTTGCGTCTGCCGGCCGATCTGCGGCAACGGGACGGCAAGGTAACCCAGCTCTCGCGCCAACGCGACCAAGGCAACCGCCAGTGCAATCGCCATGCCGACCCGCCCGAGTCGCTCGGGCAGCAGCGCGGCCCCCGCGATACCCAAGCCGCCGCCCACGAGCGCACTCGTTACGACGCCTGCGAGCGTGTACGCCGTAACGTTCATGAGCCACTTGCGTCGTTGTCCTGCCACCTTCCCGAGGGGCACCAGCGCTCCGGCCAGCGACCGCCCTCAAGCGCCGCCGATCTTGCTCCAGCCGAGAACGACCGCCGCTGAAAGGAGTGCCCACCTGGGATCCCGGATGCTCGCCACGATGCCCCCGAGAAATACAGCGCTCGCGACGATGAAGGTGACCTGTCTGACGCGCATGCGACTGTAGGTGAACTGCGGCGTGAGTTCGATCAGCGCCGCCTCACGGCTCCCGTCCATGCCAGCTCACCTCTTCGCCGATCCGTGTCCGTCGCCGGCCAGCAGTTGCGCGAACTCGTCCGCGCCCATGGGGTGGCCGTACGACTGGATGACACCGCTCGCACCCACCAGAACGGCGGTCGGGGAGCCGTGTACGTCGAACAGTTTGCTGAGCTCGTGAGCCTCGTCGATGACCACGGGCACGTTTTCGAGGTTGTACGTCTCCTGAAGGAGTTTGCACTCCTGAGATCCGGCGCGGCACACGATGATCAGGTTTCCGTTCACCTTGAGCCGGAGAGCGGAGACCTCCGCGAGCGTTGCCATGCAGGACCTGCAGTCCGGCGTGACGAACAACAACGCGCTCACGCGACCGGCGAGGGACTCGTGGTCGAAGATGTTTCCCGAGACGTCGACCGCGGTGAAGTCGGGAATCCTTTGCCCGACCAGGTGTCCGCTCGTGGTAGCCGAGCCGTCAGGCGATGGATGGGCATTGAGCCGGTACACCGTCCGAACCAGACCGAGAAGCACAAGGCTCTGGAAGACAACAACTAACCACAATGCCGCGTACGAGACGTAGAAGATCGCAGGCATGCCACTCAGCCCCGTTCCGTGTTCGGGTTTCGCCGTAGATGGCGCAGCGTGAAGCTGACCTCGGGCAGGCTAAGCGTCCAAGTCGCCGCGAGGAGGAGGAAGCAGGTCGTTCCGCCCACTTGAACGAGGTACGTCGCTCCTGCCAGACCTCGTTCCGTAAGCGTCGCAACGGTTGTCGTAGACGCCGGCATGACCGCGAGCAGCACGACAGCGGTCAGCAGGATTGAAAGGCGGACAAGGCTACGTGCCGAAATCGGCTCGCCGCCGCTGCCGAAACATCCGCACGCGATCCGTTTCCCGCGCCGTAGGTTGATCGCCACGCCGATCGCGAAGACCACCAGGATGAACATGGCCAGCGGCAGCGCGACTCCTCTCATCCATCCGGAAAGGAAGGCTATTGCCAGGAAGGACTCGACCGCGATCAGGCCGGTGGTCGCCACGGCGATGAGGCGGCTCGGTAGAAGCTTGTACCCGGCGACCGTCCGGGCGAAGTCGGTCGGGCGGCGCAGCTTCGGGACCGCCGCCACCGAGAAGACGACTCCGAGGCCAAGCTGGAGAGCGTAGGCCAGTTGCTGGACCAATGCCACATCAGAAGCCATCGCGATGCTCCCCTGTGGTACGGGACTGATCAACGATCAGTTGTCGCAGGTCGAAGTCTGCCCAGTTCAGGTTGTTCGTGACCGAGACCAGGCGCCACTTCGTGGACCAGAGTTCCGGGCCGCGGCCCGGCTCGAAGGAGATCCGGCCCATGACTCTTCGCGCAGCGGCTACATGTGGCTCTACATGTGCGGAGAAGGCCGGCTCACCAAGCCAGATCGAAAAGCTGTACCAGGTCGTCGGGTTCTCGATCAGAAACGCTGAGCGAAGGAGCCCGGGTGTCGGCGACTCACGGGCGGCTCGTCTGACGTCGCGATAGTCGAGATAGGACGGGAGCATCGATCGTGCATTGCGCAGACCGAACCGCGTTATGGCGCACATGATCGGGACGTCGACCGCGTGATCGCCGGGCTCCGTCAGCAAACGCCACTGGTCATCGCTTGACATCGGAGAGACCACCCTGCTGCTTCAAGATTGCGATCTGTAACCGGACTGTACACGATACGTGACGAGATATTTTCAGCAAACTTCCAAGAAGTCAAGGGTCATCGATGGATCACGAGACCGCTAGGAGGCACTTTGCCGTACCTTAACTGCGGACATCTATGTTGACGGTTCAGGTCGCGTCCGCTCCTCGTCGACGCCCGGCCTGCCCTTGCATCGCCAGCGGTTTCGGGTTCGGCGCCCGCGCCGCGGACCTATGCCTTGCCGGCCGGCTTCTGCGCCGCATTCGACTTGACACCGTTCACCGATTCGTATCCGGGCGAAGGCGGACAAGCCTTATGGGCTAACCGTATCGAGGATGCGACGCGCGTGGCGGCGTACGCGCACAGCTACAAGTATGTAGTCAAACTGCCACCGGATGTCCTCGAGCGGCTGCGGTGGATGGGCGAGTACCCGCTCGACCACATGTGACGACGATCGCCGTCAGGCTTCTCAAGTGGCGTTCCGGTTCGAGCATCTGCAGAGCTGTCCAATATGGAGCGTCAAATGAGACGCGTTCGGATCAGAGGATGGTTCGACGGACAGAGGGCGAGATCGATCGCCATCGTTGGGACTGTCGCTGTAGCGGTTCCACACCGGACAAGCCGTGAGCACGCAAGATCCTGTGCTTGCTTCGACCAGCCCATTCTCAATCGGGCAGTATGGAAAGAATTCTCAATCATCCCGGCTATCCGTACCTCTCGGAGCCTCGTCGTGGCGCTGCCCGAAGTCCGAATTTCTCCAAGAATCCGTCCGAAGTGGATCGGTCACCTGACGTGCCCGATTTGCCCTGCCATCTAGCGTGTTCAATTACCGTAGTCATGGAACGAAAACCGGCAGAAGGGACGATGAATTCACCCGGCCGCCCCGGGCGGGGGTGATGGGACAGCATGGCGGCGGTGGCTGCCGAATTCCACGGACGAATCTACGGACGGTCGTCGGTCATGGCGACACGCCGATGTGATTGCCGATCGTGTCGCTGGTGTGGCCCGCATCGCCGCCATCTCTACAGACAAAAATTCCTCGCGGGCCGGCGAAGGGCCGGGCTGATGACTGCTGATGACCGCCTCCACCTCGAAGACGTCCCGAGTGAACTGGCTCGCGTCGGGCGGAGCGGCTGGCTTCCCACCGGTACACGGGGATAGGCCCGTCGACGACATCCAGGTGCGCGTGCTGCCGGCCAGTCGATCAAGCCGACTTACATGAGCGATACTAGGGAGCATGGATACGAACCTGCCCGGCCCATTCAGCGTCGCGGACGTCAAGCCGTACGCCATGCCGGCGAGGCTTGACGATCTGCAGGGACCTGAGCACGGCATCGTCACGCTTCCTGGCGACTTGGCCTGGAGCGGGCGTCGGGAGTTCGACCTTGACGACGAGTATGATCGTGCCGCGATGTACAAGATCGTTCTAGAGGAGGGGCAAGAGGCCGACCAGCGGCGTCTGCTCAACTGGCGGCTCCTCCGCCGCGGCTGGCGAGACCTCTTCGCGGCGCGTCAGGTCCGCGCGCTATGGGAGAACCGCTTCCCCGAGCTTCGCCACACCTAATGGATGCTTTCCAGGAACGGCTAGCTCGGATCGCGCTGGATGCGATAGGCGACCGCGGCTTTGTTCTGGGCGGAGGTCATGCGATCCAGCTTCACGGGATGGCCGCACGCCCTTCAGAGGACATCGATCTCTTCAGCGCGGACCGTGGCGGGCCGGCGAAGGTCGAGGCCGATGTGGTGGCGGCGTTCCGCAGACACCAGTTCAGTGTCACGGTCACCCGTCGCACATCCGATCTCGTCCAGATGATGGTCGGCGGACCGGACGGCGAAACCTGCAAGGTAGACCTCGGCATCTTCTGGAGGTCCAGGGACCCGGTTGTCCTCGATGTCGGACCCGTCCTGCACCCGGACGATGCGGCGGCGGGAAAGATGGACGCGCTCTTCAACCGGTGGGCCCCACGCGATTTCCTTGACGTGTATGCGATACACCTCAGTGATCGTTACGACCAACGGCAACTCGAAGCGCTACTCGTGGAGCACAACCCGGGGTTTGATCCGGCGATGTTCGCAGAGTCCCTTGGTTTTCTCGCCCGCATTCCGGACCGCGAGTTTGAGGCGTACGGTGCCGACAAGGAGCATATCGCTGCGATGCGGGCCCATTTTGCGCTCTGGCAGCGTGAGCTCGGCGGATAGTCATCCCAACCTCGCGTTGCAGGCGCACTTTCACCAGGGGCGATCCCGGCAACCGAAATCCAATAGTCCAACCTGGAGCGGGTCTGGCAACCAAATGTGACCGATTTGCCCTGCCATCTAGCATGTCATTTGACGGTACCCAGGGAGCAGCCCAGCACGTCGGCGGTCTGCGACTCGCTCAGGTCCTCGTAGAAGCGCAGCACCAGCACCGCCCGCTGCTTGGGCGTCAGCGTCTCCAGCGCCGCCTCGAGCACGATCCTGGTCTTCACTTCGCGTTCCACCACCAACGCCGTCTCCGGCGGTTGTCCCGTCAGCGCCTCGGCCGGCCGCCTCCCCAGCCGACGCCGGCGCGAAATCGCTTGTGTATAAAGGACTTTTCGCGTGTACGCTTCCGGCTCGTCGAGCGTTTGCCAGCGCAGGGCGACCCGCTCGAGCGCCGACTGCAGCAGATCCTCGGCGTCCTGCCGGTGGCCGGTCGGCAGGAAGGCGACGTGGACCAGCGCGGACCAGCGCGGACCAGCGGGCGGCGACGAACTCCTCAAACGACGCCCTCCCCCGATCCCTGTCCATGGCTACCGGAACCGCCTTCTCCGCCGCAGCCGGCGCACGATCAGCACCCAGGCGAGTGTGATGGTAGCCAGGACAGCGAAGGACACGTGGGGAAGCAGCGCGCGGTACCGCGCCAGCAGCGGGCCGGCGTCGATACTGCCCTGAGGGCGCGACTCCGCGAAATCGATCGTCTCGGTCGCCACCAGGAGCCTGGTCGCGCTCTCCACCCGCATCAGGAAGCGCGGATCGCCGGCCAGCGGTTGGAGCCAGTCCTGGCCCTGCACCACCGGCAGGCCGTCATACCAGGCGATGACCTCCGCCACGCCGCCGTTCGCCGTCGGGATCGTGCCGACGGAGTGCCCGTCCTTGACATCGAGCAGGAACAGTTCGCCGTAGTAGACGTCGTCGTACCGGGCCCAGGTGACGATGGTCCGGCCGTCCGGCGCCCACGCCTGCGGCCCGGCGACGTCTCGCCCCTGCCGGTGCCAGTCCAACCCGGTCGCGCGGCGGTAAAGGTACGTCCCGGATTGCTGGCAGCCGACGGCGACGGCCTCATTGTCCGGCGACAGCGACACGTGGTGCGCACCGCACGGCGGCACCACCTCGAAGCTCCACGCGATCTCGCCCGAGGGCACGCTCACCACGCGCATCTCCGTCTGCCCGTCGGTGTCCAGCGACCGGCTCAGCACGATGAAGTCGCCCTTGCGCGACCACGTTATCGGCTCGCCCTCCGACTCCATCGCGATCCTGCCCGTGGACACATCGAGCAACTTGGTCATCTGCCCCTCCGGATAGGCCAGAAAGCGCCCGTCGGGAGACAGGGTGCCGCCGAGCGCGGCCTGGCGGTACTGGTCCCCGCTGACCACAATTAGACGCGCGTCCTTGCCGTTGCGGTCCGGCTCCACAAAGGCGAATTGAACCCGGCCCAGCGGCGCGTCCCGCAGATCAGCCACCCACCTGGGCGCCCGCCCCACCGTCGCGGGCGGATGCCGGTCCTCTTTTCCCGTGGCGGGCCGCGGCGCGACCACGCCCCTGACCGCGGCAACCGCCAGCGACGCCATCCCGGCCAGCACAACGATAGTCATCAATGCAGTCCCGACCACCCGCACCCGCCTGCGCCGTCTGGCCCGATCGAACAGACCCTCCGGCACCCACACCACCGGCGACGCCTCCGCCACCTCGGTCATCGCCTCACGCAGCCGCACAGTCATGCACCGACCGCCTCTCCACCGGCCACGCCAAGCCAACGCGCCGCAGGACATAAGCGAATCCCCTGCCTCATCGCTCAGCCACCTCCCGTGGCCGATCGGCCAACAGCTGCGCCAGGTGCGGGCTCAGCACCCGCAGGCGCTCAAGCGCATGCCTTGTCTGGCTTTTCACCGTCCCCACCGAACAGTCGAGCATCGCCGCCGTCTGGGACTCGCTCATATCCTCGTAGAACCGCAGCACCAGCACCGCGCGCTGCTTCGGCGTCAGCCGGCGAAGCGCCTGGTCGAGGACGACCCGCGTCTCCAGGTCCGGCTCCTTGCCGCCCTCACCCAGCGGCTGATCCGTCAACACCTCCGGCCGGCGCCCCCGCCCCCGCCAGCGCGACACCGCCTGCGTATAAAGGACCCGGCGCACATACGCCTCCGGCTCCTCCACCCAGCTCCACCTCATGGCCACCTTGATCAGCGCGGTCTGGAGCAGATCCTCGGCGTCGTGCCTATGGCCCGTCAGCAGGTATGCGACCCGGCCAAGGCTGACCGAGCGAGCGGCGACAAACTCCTCGAACGACGCACGCGCCTCTGCGGTGTCCACGGCACCTCCCAACTAATACTCAGACGCCAAGCGGCACCGCATCGGAGGGAGGCAACTTCACCCCAATCTATGGACGGAACAAGAGCGAACCTGGGCGCTTGTGGACGTTATCCGAGACCACGATGCCCCCACGCCACCGGCCCGTCTCATCCCGGTAGCGATATTGGAGCTTCCGTAACACCTCTCCATGATCTTGCCGCACGGCCTCGTAGCGATCGGACGAATGCACAGAACCCGTTGGAGCGCCGTAAGCATAAGCGGCCATTGGGGACACGATCGAGGAAGCGATCAGATCGGCGATCTGCAAGCCAACGTGATTGTCGCTGTGGGCAAATAGCGGCACCTCGGCCAACGGTGGGTAAGGGTACCGCCGGTGCGCCACTTCTGAGTAAAGATCGAATGCGCTACCTCGATATTCGGGCCTGGGTTGCGGCTATCGGCGATAAGCAGTCCCTCGGATCGCTCGTGTCCATTGAAGAATCTCGTTATTAGGCCAAGGATCACCATCGCCTGGGTGGCCGTGGCCGAGGCATCTGGGGGTTTCGCACGCACCCGACTCATCTATGTAGCACAAGTGCATTCGGACACCACGTGAAAGCCGGGCAGAAACGCTGAAGCCGCCCGTAGGCGGCTTCAGGATGTGATGCTCAGCTTTCGCCTCGCACCGCTTCGTTGTTTCTCCGCAAAGTTAACATCCGGAGCCGCACCGGGGGTTACGCCAGGCCGGCGAGGAGTTTGGCTCGCGTGAACACGGCGTCGAGCATGGGTGGGGTGAGGCGGCCGGTGAAGGTGTTCTGCTGGCTCACGTGATAGGAGCCGATCAGTGCCAAACCTCCCGGGCTGATCCAGGTGGCGCCGTGGCCGAAGGGCGGTCTCGGGCGGGGCGGGCTTTCGTGGTACACGAGGGAAAAAACGGGAAACCACGAAGCCCAAGCGAAGGCACCCAGAGCGACCACCACCCGCAGCGTGGGTTTTATCAGTGTGACCTCACGGACCAGCCACTGCGAGCAGGTGTCACGCTCCTGCGGGGTGGGTTTGTTGTCGGGCGGGGCGCAGCGGACCGCCGCGGCGATGCGGACTCCGCGCAGCTTGAGGCCGTCGTCGACGGAGACGCTGGTGGCCTGGTTGGCCAGGCCTACCCGGTGCAGCGACTCGAAGAGCACGTCGCCGCTGCGATCGCCGGTGAAGATCCGGCCGGTGCGGTTGCCGCCGTGGGCCGCGGGCGCAAGCCCCACGATCAGGATGCGGGCGTCGGCCACCCCGAAGCCGGGGACCGGCCGACCCCAGTATTCCTGGTCGCGGAAGGCGGCCCGCTTCTCGGCGGCGACCTTCTCCCGCCACGCGACCAGGCGGGGGCAGGCTCGGCACTCGGACACCTCAGCATCCAAGTCGCGCAGTTGGCGCGATGGTGACGAATCGCTTGGCGGATCTGCGGTGTGGGCAGTCCGCCGCGACTCGTCACTTTCGTTGCCGGTCACAGATGGGTACGGAAGACCTCGAGCGTGCGCGCCCACGAAGTCTTGGCCGCCTCGGCGTCGTAGACCTCGGGCCGGTCGTCGTTGAAGAAGGCGTGCTGCGTGCCGGGGTAGTCGTAGGTGACGGCCTTGCCACCCGCGTCGGCGATGGCGCGGGCCGCTGCCTGCACACCGGGGTGCACGCCGGACAGGCCATCGGCCTCGCAACAGTGGATCACGCCGATCTTGCCGTCGTAGTTGGCCCAGGTCGGCGACATCCGCTCCCACGGCACGGGCGGGTAGAAGCCGACGGCCGCTACGATGCGGGGGCTCAGGGTGGCCGACCAGAGGGCCAGGCTGCCGCCCATGCAGAAGCCGACCGATCCGATTTTGCCGTCGACCTCGGGCCGCGCGGCCAGGTAGTCGGCGGCGCCGGCGATGTCCTTGGCCGCCTGATCCATGGCCAGGCCCATCATGAGTTTGCCGGCCTGGTCGGGCTCGGTAGTCTGCACACCGTGGTAAAGGTCGGGCGCGAGGGCCACGAATCCCGCGTCAGCGAAGCGATCCGCCAGCGTCTTTATATGGGGTACCAGACCCCACCACTCCTGGATCACGATGACAGCGGGGCCACTGCCACTCTTGGGCAGTGCAAGGTAACCCTGGCTGGTCCCCCCATTGCTGGCATAGCTAACAAGCTCACCCACGCTTGTCCTCCTGACGGTCAGTCTCCGCTGGCTTATCGCACAGTGACGGCGGTACCGCGTAGCCAACCACACCGGTCCATGCCAGGGAAAGGAGGTGCGGCGTGGCGTGCGTTACGGCTTCCTTAACCCGCACGCCACGCGCCCGTGGTGCCAGCCTTACTTCTGGTTCGGCTCCAGGCAGAGAACCTGGCCCTTGGTGGTGTCGGTGGCCTCGGAGGTCCCCTCCCACTGGAACAGATAGCTCTCGGCGGTCGGGTACGCATCGCACGACGTCTCCGCCTCGGCCTTGGTCTTGTTGTCGACGACCCCGGCCACCTTGAACGCGGCCTCTGGCTTGGTGCAGTCAACGATCTTCATGTCGTTGGCGTTGGGCGTCTCGGTGATGCAGTCGCCGACCTTGGCCTTGGCGGTGTCGCCGGTGATGAAGGCCATGATCTCGCCCAGCCCGAACTTGACTACGGCGACGATCGCGATCACGACGATGACACCGAGGATCGTCGCTATCCACTTGCCAATGCCGCCCTTTTTCTCCGGTTCTGGCGGGGCGACCGGGGTAACCTGCTCGGTCACTGGTTTTTCCTCCCGTGAGGGGTTGAAGTCTCGAGGACCGAGTCACGGTAGCTGTTTCCCAAAAAGCCCGCAGCTCCGCGTTACCTATTCGTGATGTCACTACTCTGTACCCCGTGACACGTGAACCGGTCGCCGCCATCGACTGCGGCACCAACTCCATCCGCCTGCTCATCACCGCCGCCGGCCATGACCTGGTGCGGGAGATGAGGATCGTCCGCCTGGGCCGTGGCGTGGACCGCACCGGCCGGCTCGACCCGGCGGCCCTGGAGCGCACGCGCGCCGCCCTGGCCGACTACCGCCGGCTCATCGACGACCACCACGTCACCCGGGTCAGGATGGTCGCCACCAGCGCGACCCGCGACGCCGAGAACGCGAGTGACTTTCACAACATGGTGATGGCGACGCTGGGCCAGCCGGCCGAGGTGATCACGGGCGAGCAGGAGGCGGCCCTGTCCTTCGTCGGCGCGGTGGCGGGCCTGTCGCACCACCATCACCGGTCCTATCTGGTGGTGGACATCGGTGGGGGTTCGACCGAGTTTGTCCGGGGCACCGACCTCGTGGAGCGCTCGATGAGCGTGGACATCGGCTGCGTCCGCATGACCGAGCGGCACCTGCACTCCGACCCGCCGACCCCGGGCGAGCTCGAGGCCGCCGTCGCGGACATCGGCCGCGCCGTGGGCCAGGCACTGTCCTATGTGGACGGCAAGGAGCACCATCTGGTGGGCCTGGCGGGCTCGGTCACCACGGTCGCCGGCATCGCGCTCGACCTGCCGCACTACGACGCGAACCGGATTCACCACTCGATCCTGACCGCGGAGGCCGTGGAGGAGATCGCCGCCCGTCTGTCTACATTGGACCACGAGCAGCGGGCTGCCATCCCGGTGATGCACCCCGGACGGGTGGATGTGATCATCGCGGGCGCGCTCGTGCTGCGCGAGATCATGCGCCAGACCAAGGCCCCGGAGATCATCGTCTCGGAGCACGACATCCTAGACGGCATCGCCAGTTCCATCAACACCGATGGCCCGAAGCGATGAGGTGCCAATTTCGCCGTTGACAACTAGGCTCTGTCCCGATGATTGACGACCTCGACCTCCCGTTCAATGACGATTCCGGCGATCACGACCGCCGCCGGGGGCGTCGTCGCCGTCATGCGGACGAACGCTACGGTCCCGGACCGTACAGTCACGGCGCCCAGGGACACGACCAATACGCTCAGGATCCTCACGGCCAAGGCGGTTACGGCCAGGATCCCCACGCCTATGGCCAGACCCAGTACGGCCAGGATCCTTACGCCTACGGCCAGGCCCATTACGGTCAGGACCCCTACGGGCAGGATCAGTACGCACAGGACCCTTATTACGCGCAGGACACCTATGGTGGGCCGCGCAGCGGGCCGCCGCGCGGTGGGTCGCGCAGCGGGCCCCCGGCAAAGCGGAAAAAGAAGAAGAAAAAAGGGCGCTCCGGTCTCGCCCTCACCATCTCCATCCTGCTGCTGATCTGCCTGGGCGGCGGGGTCTTCTTCGCGTACCAGCGCTTGGCCGACAAGTTCATCACACCGGACTATGAGGGCGATGGTAAGGGAGAGGTCACCGTCGTGATCCCCGCCGGCGCCAACGGTTTGGAGATGGCCAAGGTCCTCAAGGCCGCCGACGTGATCAAGAGCGAGAAGGCGTTCACCACCGCCTTCGAGAAGGACCCCAACGGCAAGTCCATCCAGCCCGGCACCTACAAGCTACGCAAACAGATGAGCGGTGCCGCCGCCGTGGCGATGATGCTCGATCCCAAGAGCCGTCTCGTCAACGGCATCACCATCGTCGAGGGCTGGACCAGCTTCAAGATCTTCAAGTTCCTGGCCGAGAAGCTGAAGCTGCCTGAGGCCGACTTCAAGACGGCCGCGGCTGACCCGATCAAATTGGGCGTACCGCCGGAGTGGTTCAAGCGCAAGGACGGCAAGCCCGAGTCCAAGTCGATCGAGGGCTTTCTCTTTCCTGACACCTATGAGTTTCCCAAGGACGTCACGGCCGAGAGCGCGCTCAAGATGATGGTGAAGCGCTTCATGGACGTCACCAAGGCGTTGAACTTCACCACCCGGGTGGAGAACGAGCGCAAGCTGATCTCGCCGTACGAGGCGCTGATCGTGGCCTCGCTGGCCCAAGCCGAGGCGCTGCACCCCGAGGACCTGGGCAAGGTGGCACGGGTCGCCTACAACCGGCTCTTCAAGAGCAGTCCGGACATGCAGTGCAAGTGCCTTCAGTTCGACGTCACGGTCAACTACTCCCGCGAGATGGCGGGTCTGGAGCCCAAGCCCTCCAGCGGCCTCACGCAGAAGGAGCTGACCGACCCGAAGAACCCGTACAACCGCAACGCTGCCATGTTCGTCCCCACACCGATCAACAGCCCTGGCAAGAAGGCGCTCGAGGGTGCCATGGCGCCGCCCGAAGGCGGCTGGTTCTTCTTCGTCGCCGTCGACAAGGCCGGCACGACGAACTTCTCGGTCGACGGCAGGCAGTTCTGCACGGACAAGAGGCTCGCGGTGAAAAACGGGGTGCTTACCGACGCGGGCTGCTGAGCAGGCGCAACTGGACAAGGACAGCGGCGATCGTCAACAGCAGCATGACGACGGTCGCCGCGGCTGCGTAGCCGTAGCGCAGGAACTCGAAGGCGTTGCGGTAGACGAACAGCGACAGGTAGGTCGTGGCGTAGGGCGGCGGGCCGCCGTTGGTCACCACCAGCGCGGGCGTGAACGACAGCTGCAGGCTCAGGATGGTGTCGCGCACCAGCAGCAGGCCCAGCGCCGGGGCCATCAGCGGAAGGGTGACCCGGCGGAAGATGTCCCATCCCGTGGCGTCCTCGATCTCGGCCAGCTCATAGACGTCGCGGGGCAGGGCCTGCCGCGCCGCGATCAGGATCAGGAACATCTCGCCCATGGTGAAAAGGCTCATGATGATGATGCCGGCGCGGGCATCGTTGGGCAGGGTCAGCCAGCCGGGCGGGGTACGGCCGAAGATCGTCAGCCCGTCGGATCCGCCCAGAAACTGGTTGATCGGACCGAACAGCGGGTTGAACAACCACAGCCACAGCAGGCCGTAGGCGATCTCAGGGATCGCCGCGGGCACCGCCGCGGTGGTCCGGGCGGTCCCGCCGAGGAAGGCCCGCCGGTGCAGCAGCAGCGCCAGCGCCAGCGCGATGGCCAGCCGCAGCGGCACCGCTATCCCGGCGAACACCAGCGAGTTGATCAGCGCGGTACGGAAGACGTCGTCGCGCAGAAGCTCCTCGAAGTTGCCCCAGCCGATCCAGCGCGGCTCGTTGATCAGGTCGTACTCGGCGAAGGCCATCACGGCGGTGATCCCGAAGGGTACGAAAACCAGCACCACCAACCCGATCAGATAGGGCGCCAGGAGTTTCTTCACAGCCGCCGGCCCGTCGCCGCGTCGAACACGTGCGCCGCCCGCACGCCCACCGGGACTGTCTCGCCGGCCGAGGGCCGTTGGGCCGTGGGCACGCGCGCCACCACCGGCGCGTCGAGACCGGCCACGCCCAGATAGACGTAGCTGTCCTCGCCGATCACATCGACGCGTGTCACCGTACCGGCCGGATCGCTTTCCTGCCCGAGCACCACCGCCTCGGGCCGGAAGCCGATGAGCCACGCCGGTTCCGGAAACAGCTCGGGCGGGCGCACCGGGCCGTCGCCCGGCAACAGGTTCATCGCGGGGGACCCGACAAACCTTGCCACAAACGTGGTCTCCGGTTCGTTCCAGAGTTTTTCCGGGGTACCCAGCTGCTCGATCAAACCGTCCCTCATGACCGCGATACGATCCCCCATCACCAGGGCCTCGGTCTGGTCATGGGTCACGTGGACCATGGTCCCGCCCACCCGCCTGTGCAGCGCCTTGATCTCGGCGCGGGTCTCGACCCGCAACTCCAGGTCCAGATTGGACATCGGCTCGTCGAGCAGGAAGACGTCGGGCTCCCGCACCAGTGCCCGGGCGAGCGCGACCCGCTGCCGCTCCCCGCCCGACAGCTGGAAAGGCTTGCGGCTCAACAGGTGCTGGCACCCGATCGCCTCGGCCGCCTTGACCGTCCGCTCGCGGGCCTCGGCCTTGGGTACGTCGCGCACGATGAGCCCGAACGAGATGTTCTCGCCGACGGTCAGGTGGGGGAACAACGCATACGACTGGAACACCATGGAGACGTTGCGCCGCCCAGGCCGCAGCCCGGTCACGTCCTTGTCTCCAATGTAGACACTGCCCCGCGTCGCCGGCATCAGGCCGGCCACCACCCGCAGCAGCGTGGTCTTGCCCGCGCCCGAGGGGCCTAGCACCACAAGCAGTTCGTCCTCACCCACGGCGAGGTCCACGCCGTTGATCCCGAAGGCGGCGTGGACCTCCTCAAGCCTCAAACCCGCCATCTACGGGGTGACACCCCGGGCGAACATCGGCTTGGTCTGCTTGTCGATCTCGGCCACGACGGCGTCGAGCTTGTCACCGCGGTTGACCGCGTTCTCCAGGATGCCCTCCACCGCGGCCTCGATCTCGACCCAGGTCGAGATGGTCGGCACCGCGCGCACGTGGGGCACGGCGTCCAGCCACACCTTGGAGTTCTTGGGCGCCTTGGTCGGGTCGAGGTAGGCGTCCGACTTGGAGACCTCGATGTGTGAGGGCACGGTCCGGCCCGTCGCTGTGATGATCTTCTGACCGTCCGGGCTCATCGCGTACTCGATGAAACTCCAAGCCGCGTCCTTGTGCTTGCTGCCCGCGGTGATGCAGTACGCGTCCGAGTGCAGGATGCCGGCCGGGTTGCCGTAGCGGGGAAGCGAAACGACGTCCCAATCCAAATCCTTGGCGTTGCGCAGGGTCGGGGTGACGCGGCGCGACTCGAACAGCATGGCCAGCTGGCCCTTGGTGAAGCGGGACACCAGGTCCGCCGCCTTGACCTCTTCGTCGGTCGGGGTGACGCCGTAGGCGATGCGCAGGTCGATGAAGTTGCGCAGCGCCTCCAGCGAAGCCTTGTCGTCGAAGGTGAACCGGGTCGGCTTCTGGTCGTCGTCGACGAGCTTGCCGCCGTTGGACCAGACGAGCGGGGCCACCCGGATGATGACCGGCTCGACGCCGGCGCCGTGCACCGCGGCCTTGGGTGCCGGGCCGCCCTCGGTCTCGCCCGCCTTGATCTGGTGCCCGGCGGCATCGCGCGTCATCTGCTGCGCGGTGCCGAGGAAGTCGTTCCACGTCCAGCCGTCCTTGGGCAGCGCCACACCGTACTTGGTGAAAAGCGCCTTGTTGTAATAGACCTGGAGGCTGGAAACGTTCTGCGGCATGCACATCTGCTTGCCACCCCAGCGGAAGGCGCTCATCGCCTGCTGGTAGAAGTCGGAGGCCTTGATGACTTTGGAGGCCTTGAGCCGCTCGTCTACCGGCTCGACCGCGTTCTTGGACGCGAACTGGCCGTAGAGGCGGTAGTTCATGAGGAAGGCGTCCGGCGGAGCGCCGCCCGCGATCGAGGTGGAGAGCTTGGTGGTCAGGTCGCCGGAGCTGCTCGCCTCGAGCAGCTGCACTTCCGTGCCGGGCTTGGCCTTCTTATACGCCTCGATGAGCGTCTTGTAGGCGGCGATCTCGTCCGGGCTGCCCGACACGAGCACCTGGATCGGCCCCAGGTCGGGTGCGCCCTGTGGCTGCTGCTTGGTGCAACCGCCGGCTATCACAGCGATTGCGGCAAACGCCGCAAGCACCTTCTTCATTGCAGGAACCTCCGCTGTGCGATCGAATAGACAACAACGGCGGGCAGGGTGGCGAAGACCGCGCCCGCGAGAAAAATCGGAAAGTCCGTAGGGTCAAGCGCGGCAAGGGATCTCAGCGCCAGTGGCAAGGTGAACAGATCCCGGTCATAGACGAACACCAGGGGATCGAGGAAGTTCGACCACGTGGTGACGAAGGCCAGCGCGGCGATCGCCGAGGTCACCGGCCTCACCTGGGGCATGGCCACCCGCCACCAGATCCTCGCCGGGGTCAGGTCCTCGATGAGGCACGCGTCGTACAGATCCCTCGGGATCGCCCGGAACGCGAGATAGAACGCCAGCACGTACAGCGGCGACATCCCGATCAGGGCCGGCGAGACCAGCGGCACGAACGTGTTGGTCAGGCCGGCCCAGCGGAACAGGGCGAACCTGGGCACCAGCAACGCCGTCGACGGCACCATGAGAGCCGCCACGGACAGTCCAATCACGACTATGCGGGCCCGGCGGGACAGCAGCGTGATGGCGAAACCGGCCGCCGAGGCGACAAGCACGCTCAGCGGGACCGCGATCGCGGCGACAATGAGCGAGTTGAGCGTCGCGCGCAGCAGCCCGCCCCACTCGAAGGCGAGCTCGTACCCGACAGCCGTGGCCGGCCGCGGGATGAGCTCCGGGGTCTGGCTCGGCGGCCGCCCCGGCGTTTGGAACGAGCCAGAGACCAGAAGCAGCAGCGGGGGTACGAAGACCAGAAGCACGAAAAAGGCTCCAACGCTGCGAGCGGGGCCGCCGAAGCGGCCCCGCAGCATGGCGCTTTCTTCCCGGTTAACCGCCATCAATCCTTAAACGTCAGTTTCCAGGCTCCCAAACCATGTGAGGCTGCATAGAGAATGCGCTCGGCGGGAAGGATCGTCAATCCGGCCACCTCGACGTTGGGCATGCCGGTGGCAGCCTCGGTCCAGGTCGCCGTGCCGGAGGCGAGCCGCAGCACACCGAAGTCGGTGGAGGCGTACAAGTCTCCGGTGACGTCGTCGCGGACGAGATCGGTGATCGGCAGATCATCGAGGTCGCCGGACATGTCTACCCAGGTCGACGTTCCGGTCGCCGGGTCGAAGGTCACCTGGAACACGTGGCCCGGCGTGGCCGGGGTGATCACGTTGAACCCGCTGAAGGAGACCCAGGCCCGGTTGGGATTGGTGTTGTCAACATAGACACTGCTGACGAAGCGGTTCGGCGCTCCCGCGAAGTCGTCGTCGAGCCGCGTCCACGCCACGGTGGTCGCGTCGTCGGCGTCGGCGTTGTGGGAGACGAACAGGCGGCCGGTGGTCGTGGCCGCCCAGGCCGTGCCGGTGTTGGCCTTGGTCCGCTCGATCGCGGCGACCGCGCCACCGGCGCGGGTGCCCCAGAACGCGGAGGTGAGGCGGTTGGGGCCGAGTTCGACCCAGTCGCCACACACGTCCTCGAACGTACCGGTGAACTCGTTGCAGATGCGGTTGGCCTCTTCGAGGGTGCGGGTACCCAGACCCGCCGTCTTCGTCCGGTAGGCCGTGCGACCGGTGCCCGCCCACAGCGTCTTGGAGACCACCGGGTCGCTGATGTGCGGCGCGTAGAACTGGGTGCCGGCGTGCCCGAAGATCGGGTCACCGATGAAGATCCAGTCGTCGAAGTCGCCGTTGTTGAAATTGACATCCGGGGTGGCGTCGAAGAACGTGTGGAACCTGAACTTCGGATCCGCCACGTCGAAGCCGGACTGGCCGCCGTCACCGATGATGGTGTTGCGCCAGAGCGACGTGCTTCCGCGGTTCTCCCACGTCCCGTTGTCCTGCGTTCCACCCTGCAGCCAGTTCTTGTTGTGCGGGCTGACCGACAGGCTGATGAACTGGAGGGTCGTCAGACCCTTGTTCACACTGTCCAACTTGGACGGGATGGCCGACAGCATCTGCCGGCAGCGGTCAAGCGCCGCGCCCGCCAGGGCACGGTTCGGGTCGTCGCACCACGACGCCCGGTTGACCAGCTGGCCGCTGGAGCGCATCACGCCGCCGTCATTGGCCTCGAAGAACTGGAACGGGTTGCCCGGGTTGGTCACCAGGAAGTGCTGATCCGGGTGCAAACCGTTGGGGTGCAAGATGTCCGTTCCATCGAAGGTCATGTCGGTGTAGCTCACACCGGCGTCGAGCGAGAGCACGACCGCGCGCTTGTTGGCCACGACCTCGCCGTAGGTGTAAGAACCACCGACGTAGACCATGTCCGGGTGCCCATCGGGCGTGGTGATGAACGCGTCATACCAGCACTGGCCGCCGCAGAAGTTGACCGTCGCGAACCCGGGGTCCGCAACGTTCGAACTGGTCAGCTCGGTGTAGGTGGGCGTGCCGGTGGCCACGTCATCGCTTCGGGAGACCCGAGCGAACGGGGTGCCGGTGTTGCCTTCCGCCACATACATCCGGGACTTGCCGTTGGGCAGCAGGGTGACATCGAAGTTGGGCCGGGTGGTGATGACGGCCGGGTTCAGCGACGCCTTGATCTGTGCCCAGGTGGCGCCGCCGTCGGGCGAGCGCCAGATGCCACGCGCGTACGAGCCCGCGTAGACGATCTCGGAGTTGGCCGGGTCCAGTTCCAGCGAGCGCACGCCGCGAGGCGAGCAGGCCGCTTGGTTGGTGAACTCGGCGAGCGTCCCGACGCAGTCGGCCGCGTTGGCCGTACCGTTGTGGATGAAGGTCCACGTCGCGCCGCCGTTGGTGGTCTTGTAAAGACCCCACTTGGCCGCGTCGGGGATCGGGCGCGTGACGCCGGAGCAGCACGTGCTCGACATGCCCGCCAGGGCCGTCGTGGTCGCGACGTAGATGGTGTTGGGGGCGCCGGGCTTCACCACTATCTGGCCGATGCCCTTGCCACCGAGTTCGGCCTTGCCTATCGGGCCGCTCCAGGTGAAACCGCCGTTTGTCGACTTGTAAAGGCCGACACCGGCGACGCAGCCCGATCCGCAAACGTTGGCCTCACCAGTGCCGACATAGATCGTCAGGCCCAGCGGGTCGTTGGGGTCGATGCTCACCCGGCCGGCGGAGTTGATGCCCAGCGGGCCACCGAGGTAGCTCCACTGCGGCTCGTGGGCGCGGATGTTCCAGGTGCGCCACACGCCTCCACCCGACGGGGTGATCCAGGCCGGACAGAAGATCGCCAGGCAGAACTTACTGATGGCGATCGATGTTGTCCGCCCACCCGCGACATACTCGTTCGGGACGTAGTTGAAGGAGTTGCGCAGGTCCTCGAACGGGTATAGCGCCGTGCTCGGGCCGATGTTGGTCCACTGGCCCTTCTTGCCTCTCCCCGTCGGGAACGGGCGGCTGAACGCCGACAATGCGGCGTTCTTGGCCCGATCCATCTGGGCGACACTGATGGTTACGTCCGGGTATGCCCGTGCCAGGAATGCCGCTTCATCGGCGTATCCCGGACCGTCGGGGGCCATACCCATGTTGCCGACCGTGGCTCGGCGCAGTTGCTCCAGATGCGCTCCTAGCGCCGGGGGCATCTCGCCCCCGACCTGAGCTGCACCCGGGGTTGCCGTTCCGGACAGGGAGACCGCGACGGCGGTGATCGCCATGACGACCACCGCGCTTAGGCCTCCGGCCAGGAACTGACGACGACGTCTACGCGTCATAGGGTGGTCCTCCCCTTTGGAGTGTCGTTGCCGCGCAACGGCACTGGGTGCGCAGGCCGTCACTGGCAGCTTCCCCTTGAGAATTTCAGACCTCTGTAAATATGTATAGAGACGATTAGTCAATTCGTCCATCAACACGTGATGGTCTAGAAATGGGTTAAGGTACCGCGGGGGGTGGGCGCCATTTTCGGGGTGTTGGGGCCGCTTTCAGTCGAGATCGAACCGCCGTCGCTCAAGGCGCTGATGGTGCGCAGGCTGCTTGCCGCGTTGCTCAGCCGCCCCAACCAGGTTGTCCCCGTTGATGAGCTGATAGGTGCCCTCTGGGGTGAGCGCATCCCGCCGAGCGCCCGCAAGACGCTGCAGGTCTATGTGCGCCGGCTTCGCGCGGGGCTGGGGGCCACGTTCGTGTTTTCATCAATTTCGGGGGTACCGGGTAGAGGTTGCCGAGTCGCAGCTGGATTCCCTTCGCTTCGCGAGCCTGGTGAAGGCCGCGGCCGGCAGCGAACCGGCCCAAGCCATCGACCACCTGCACCACGCCTTGCGGCTGTGGCGCGGCGCCGCTTTCGAGGACCTGCGCGATAACCTGCACATCGCCGGCGAAGCGGGCCGCCTCGACGAGGAACGGCTGCGCGTCGAGGCGGATTATGCCGCGCTCGCCCTGCGCCTCGGCCGTCACCACGAGGTGGTGCCGTACCTGGTGAAGCTGACCGAGACGCACCCGTATCGCGAGGACTTCCGCGCCCACCTGATGGTCGCCCTGTACCGCTGCGGACGCCAAAAAGACGCCCTCGAGCTGTTCCGGGCCACGCATGAGCTGCTCAAGCATGAGCTGGGCATCGAACCAGGCGCCCAACTGCGGCGAGTTCAAGAGGCGATCCTGCGCAACGATCCCGAACTGGAGCTGCCCGAGCGTCCATATACGACTGTCCCCCGCCAGCTTCCCGCCGGCATCGCGGCTTTCATCGGTCGCGGGGAACACCTGCGGGTGCTCGACGGCATGCTTCCCGATCCGGCGCGAATGCGCGCCAAACTGGGGCAGGGCGGCTAGAGCCTGAGCAGCATCCTGGTGTTGCCCAAGGTGTTGGGCTTGACCCGTTCCAGCCCGAGGAACTCCGCCACACCCTCGTCATAGGAGCGCAGCAACTGCTCATAGACGGCGTGCGGCACCGGCGCCCCGTCGATCTCGGCGAACCCGAACGAGGCGAAGAAGCCCACCTCGAAGGTGAGCACGAAAACCCGTTTCACCCCAAGGGTTTTGGCGTCGTCGAGCAACGTATCCACGATCCGGTGCCCGATCTTCTGGCCGCGCCGGGACGGGTCCACCGCGACCGTGCGGATCTCGGCCAGGTCCTCCCAGAGCACATGCAGCGCACCGCAACCCACGACCATCCCGTCCGCGTCGGCGGCGACGCGGAACTCGGGCACGTCCTCGTAAAGCGCCACGGTCGCCTTGCTCAGCAGGCGGCGGTCGCTGCTGTAGACGTCGATGAGCCGGCGGATGCCCTTCACATCGGAGGTGCGCGCCTTACGAATGACGACCTCAGACACAGGGACCTTCGGTCCACCAGGGTTCAAGCATCTCCACCACCTCGTCGCCGAGCGGGTTCACGCCGGGGCCGGCGGCCAGCGAGTGTCCTAAAAGGACGTGCAAGCACTTTACCCGTTGGGGCATGCCGCCCGCCGAGATCCCCGCGATCTCCTCGACGTGGCCGATGCTCTCCCGCCGGGCCAGATAAGCCTCGTGCGCTTTTTCATACGCGGCAAGCAACGCCGAGCCTTCGGACAGGCGCGCGGCCATCTCCTTCATCACCCCGGCCGACTCCAGCCGGCTGCACGCCGCCACCGCCCGCGGACAGGTCAGGTAGTAGAGCGTCGGGAACGGTGTGCCATCGACCAGGCGCGGCACCGTCTCCACCGTATCGGGCCGGGAGCACGGGCAGCGGTGCGCGATCGCGCGCGTGCCCCGGGTCGGCCGGCCGAGCTGCGCCCTGACCGCGGCCAAGTCCTCGGGTGTCGGTTCCTCGTGCACCGGCGGCGGGACCAGGCTCCTATCCATTGGTGTCCAAATTGGACCATAGGGCGTCGTACCAGTTCTTCGGCGGCGGCTGGGGCGGCGGCTGGCCGGTGTCCACCTCGTCCTCCCAGATCGGGATCAGCCCGATCTCGCCCTTGCGCATCCAGTAGAGGCGGCTGCGGACCTGTATCTCGAGATACCGGTCATCGTGCCACTTCGCCTCCTCCTCCTCGAGCGAGGCGATGCGCTGGCGCTGCTCGGCCTGAGCCTGGGCCAGCGCCTGGATCTCGGCGCGCTGGGTGAGATACTCGCGCAACGGATAGGCGTAGCCGAGGGCGAGCGCCGCCAGGATGATCATCAGCGCGATGGCCCGGCCCGGCATGCCGCCCTCGCGCGGGGCGCGCGTGCGCTTGGCCGCGCCCTGAGGCGCGGGGCGGCGCGCGGCCGCCGGGCGGGAGGCGGAGCGGGAGTCCGACGGACCGCCGGGGCGCCCGCGACGGCGCCCGGAGTCTGGCCTTGGCATCCCACTCCTCCTTCGCTCGCTCTCGCCTTGCTCTGCTGAGGCGGCAATATCCCGGATAATGCTGGGTCCGCCGCGCTTCGAGGCAGCAATATCCCCGATAATGCGTCTTTCGGTGCAGAGCAAGGATGGCTAGCTCTGACGGTAGCGCGGGAAAGCGCTCGCGCCCGCATAACGGGCCGCGTCGCTGAGCTCTTCCTCGATCCGCAGCAACTGGTTGAACTTGGCGACCCGCTCCGAGCGCGCCGGGGCACCCGTCTTGATCTGCCCGCAGCCGGTGGCGACGGCCAGGTCGGCGATGGTGGTGTCCTCGGTCTCGCCGGAACGGTGGCTCATCATGCAGCGGTACCCGTTGCGGTGAGCCAGCTCCACGGCGTCAAACGTCTCGGTCAGGCTGCCGATCTGGTTCACCTTCACCAGCACCGCGTTGGCGGTGCCGCCCTCGATGCCGCGCTGGATGCGCTGCGGGTTGGTGACGAACAGGTCGTCGCCGACGATCTGGAGCTTGCCGCCCAGCAAGGTGGTCATGGTGCCCCAGCCTGACCAATCGTCTTCGGCTAGCGGGTCCTCGATGGAGACGATCGGGTACTCGTGGGCCAGTTTGGCGTAGTACGCGATCATGTCGTCGGCCGACTTGGGCGCGCCCTCGAAGACGTAGGCCCCATCCTTGAAGAACTCGGTGGCGGCCACGTCGAGCGCCAGCACGACGTCGCGGCCCAGCTGATACCCGGCCGCCTGCACGGCCTCGGCGATCAGGTCGAGCGCGGCCACGTTGGCCGGCAGGTTGGGCGCGAACCCACCCTCGTCGCCGAGGCCGGTGCTGTAACCCTTCTGCTTCAACACACTCTTCAGAGCGTGGTAGACCTCCGCCCCGCACCGGATCGCCTCGCGGAAGGTGGACGCGCCGATCGGAGCGATCATGAACTCTTGAATGTCCACATTGGAATCGGCGTGAGCGCCGCCGTTGAGGATGTTCAGCATCGGCACCGGCAGCACGTGGGCGTTGGGCCCGCCCAGGTATCGGTAGAGCGGCAGGCCGGCGCTGATCGCCGCCGCCTTGGCCACCGCCAGCGACACCCCGAGGATGGCGTTGGCGCCCAGGCGCGACTTGGTCGGCGTGCTGTCGAGGTCGAGCATCATCTGGTCGATGAAGCGCTGCTCGCTCGCGTCAAACCCGACGATCTTCTCGGCGATCTCATCCTCGATGTTGGTTACCGCCTGCTCGACCCCCTTGCCCGAGTAGCGGCCCTTGTCGCCGTCACGCAGCTCGTGCGCCTCAAAAGCACCGGTGGAGGCGCCCGAGGGGACCGCCGCGCGGGCAACAGTCTCGTCATCGAGACCGATCTCGACCTCCACGGTCGGGTTGCCGCGCGAGTCAAGGATCTCGCGAGCGCTTACTACAAAGATGGTCGCCATACCGGTCAGCCTATCGAGCGGCGCCTTCAAGCCTGACGGAGGTCCACTACATCGGCATCGGCCGGGACCGCGAACAGGGTCGGGTCCGGCGGGCGCAGCGCAAGCTGCTCCAGCGCCTGGTCGACGTTGACCCCGTCGATCTGTCCGGAGAAGCTCGCCAGCACCCCGTCAGCGGTGACGCAGGCGCTGAAGCTCGACGAGATGGCATCGGCCAGGTTCAGTATCTCCAGGCAGCTCGCCGGGAGCCCGGCGACGGTGGTGTCGTGGCCTTTGACCAGGGCCCGGGGCTGCCCGGTGGTGACCCGCAGCAACTCCGAGACGACGGGCGCGGCCACCAGCCCCTTCCGGGTGACCGTGGCGAACGTCTCGGCCTCGCCGTTGCCGCCCTTGGCCCGGATCTCGCACTTGGGCCGGGCCGCGGCGACGTCACAACTGGTCCGCTCGCCTTCCGAGACGATGAGCAGACCTCCCGGGTACCCATAGAAAGTCTTGGCGGGAGAGATCTGCTGCCCCACCGTGGCCCGCAACCCGCCCGCGAGCTGATACTCGGCCTGGAAACGCACCTGTGCGCCGCGCTGCAACTGCTTGCTCATGTCCTCCACGAGCCGATCGCGGCCGACATGAGCATTTCCCTCGTTGACCACCTCGCAGCCGGTGAGAAGCGCGGCAAGCAGCAGCCAGATGAGGGGGACGGCCGCACGCATCCCGATAGCTTCTCACATACTTGTCAGCAATATTGTCCTGAGGTGCCTCGGCGCGACCCGCGACCCTTGGGCCAGCATCGCGTCGTGCCAGCCTCGCAGCGATATCCCATCGGGCCTGGCCTGGGCGATCTCAGTCACCTCGCTGTAGCCGACGAAGTAGGTGGACAGCTGGGCCGAGGACAGCAGCGCCCGCCGCCACTTGCCCGCGGCCTCGCCCTCCTCCTGGAAACCCTTGCGCAGCATCATGTCCATGGCGTCGGCCTCGGTCAGGTCGTCGCAGTGCACCAGCTGGTCGAGGATGGCGTTGATCGTCATGCGCAGTTGCATTTTGAGCTGCTGGGCGCGCACGGGCAGGCCGCCGTAGCCATGATCGACCATAACCTCCTCGGCATACACCGCCCAACCCTCCACGAACGGTCCGGAAAAGCCGACTTTCCGGGTGGGATTGTTTCCTTGGTACCGCCTGCCGTGCGCCAGCTGTAGAAAGTGCCCCGGCATCGCCTCATGGACGGTCAAATTTCGGATCATATGGTTGTTGTATTCGCGGTAGAACGAGACCACCCGTTCCGCGGTCCAGTCCCTGGGCGTGGGCGAGATGCAATAGAACGTCGGCACATCGGCGGTCTCCAGCGGCCCGGGCGGATCGCAGTAGGCCACGGCGACACCGCGCGCGAACTCCGGCATCTCCTGGACGACGCAGGGATCGTCGATGAGGGTCACCAGATCGTGCTCGGCGACGAAACGCGTCGTCTCCTCAAGGCTCTCCTTGGCCAGCCCGATGATGGACTCGTTATCCGGGTGCTCGTCGGCGATCTCGTCGAGCGCTCCCTTGACATCCCTGGACATCCGCGCGGCCACCTCTTTGAGGCGCTCGGTCGCCTCGTCGAGCTGGGCTTGAGCCCGCCTGAGCACCTCGGCCGCGGGAAGCTCGGTCTCGAGGGTGTGCCAGAGTTTCGCCTCCCACAGCCGGCGGCCCAGGCGCGGGTCGCGACCGTCGGGCTGCACGTCGCACCACGCGCCGAACTCATCCAGCGCCGTGATCGCCCGCTGGGCGAGCGGCTGAATCGGTACCGTCAAAGAAGGCTCATCGGCCAGAAGCCGCGGCACCTCGTCTCGCACCAGCGAGGCCGCGCCCGCGAACTGCTGCGCGGCCGTCTCCAGGTGGATGCGCGGGCAGTCGCGCAGGACCGTGCGGGCGGTGGCGAGCGCGTCCGGGATCTTCTCCAGCCGCCCGGCCAGTGACTCGAGCCGCTGCGCGACGGGCGCGAAGGGCCGGGCGATCAGCGCGTGCAGCAGCCCGCCCGGGTTGTGCTGCAACGGATTCCAGCTGTGCGTGCGCAGCTCGGTGAGGTCGAACAACTGCGCCTCCACCATCGAGGTGAGCAGGTTGTGATCCACGCGCTCGGCGGGCGGCAGGGCGTCGACGTCCACTTGCGACAGTGCGTCGCTGGCGTCGCGCAGCATGGCGGTGCGGGCCATGATGCCATCGGGCGAGTAGTCGGGCAGCTCCGCGTCGAGCCGGTGATCCCCGGCGCTGGTCGCGGTCTTGGGGTCGGCCTGCAGCAGCGCGTCGACGATGCGCCCGGCCAGGGTTACGAACTCAGCTGGCATCCATGTATCTTCTCAGGGCCAGCCGCACCTCCGCTTCCGCGTCGGCATTTTCATCGCCGGCGACCACGCGCAGGATCCTGGCGCCCAGACTGTCGTCGTCCTCCGGGATCGTCACCTTGGGCAGAATTTTGGCCGCGAGCACCAGGGCGGGCAGGGCCCAAGTCGTCTTTCCCGGCTCGTGTTGCCTTTCCTCGCGCTTGATGCGCTCCCAGTTGTCGATGATCTCCTGCGTGCTTTCGACAGTCACGCCGCTGAACACGTGCGGGTTACGTCTGATCATCTTGTCCACGAAGTCGCCGGCCACGTCGTCGATGCTCCACCGCTCGTCCTCGGGCAGCTCCTCGGCGAGCCGGGAGTGGAGCAGAACCTGGAGAAGGACATCGCCCATCTCGCCACGCAGCGCGGCCAGATCCCCTTCGATGATCGAGTCGTAGGCCTCGTAAGCCTCCTCAAGGAGGTACCGGGCGAGGCTGCGATGCGTCTGCTCGCGCTTCCACGGGTCCTCGACCCGCAGCCGGTCGGTGACGGTGACCGCGTCCAGCAGCCGGGCACCAGACGGATCCCATGAGCCATACATCAGCTCAAGCTCGGCGAGACCGGGCTCGCGCGCCAGCCTCAGCCCGAGGTCCCGGGCCAGGTGCTCGTCGCTGGCCGGGCCCGCCAGCCAGACAGCGGCGGGCTGGGCCTTGGCCAGGATGACCTCGGCGGACGGCTTCTCCACGATCTCCACGCTCGCCCCGGCCGCGCGCAGCGCCGCCGCCTGGTCGCTCTCCTGCGCCGCGAGCACCGGATGGGCGCGCACTATGTCCCAGGCGTCTGCGGTCAGCAGTCCCGCGGGCAGCCTCGGCGAGGTGACGAGCAGGACGACACGCTTCACCGGATCTGAGTCTTCACTGGGCCGGCTGCGGCGGCGCGCTCGGCTGGACCGGCCGGTCGTTCACCGGACCGGGCTCGCCGAAGGCCAGCGAAACGGCCGGGATCCCGCCCTGGAAACTGGCGAGCGGCATCTCGACCACGCCGTACTTGGGGTTGACCGTCACGTCGATCCCGGCGAGCGCGTCATTGAGCGCCTTCTTGCGGCCCAGCGCCTCGGCCACGCCCGGGTCGTTCATGAGCCCGGGGATCGCCTCCGCCTCGGATTCGGGGGCGAAGATGCCGTTGGCCACGCCGATGTCGAAGATCTGGCGGACGTCGGCCTCGGTCGGCTTGACCGGCTCGCCGGCCGGAAGGGCGCGCTCGCACGCCAGGGTCTGCGCGGCGACCACGGCCAGATCGCTCTGCTCCGGCGGCAGGTTCGGCTGCTCCACGTTGAACTTCAGCTTCCTGCGCGCCTGTTCGCAGAGGTGGCCACGCACCAGATAGTTGACGACCTGAGTGCGGTTCGGCTTCTCCACCTGCTCCGGCTTCTGCCCGTTCTGGACGGCCTGGGCCTGAGCCCACACCATGTAGCCGTCGATCAGCTCGGTCACCTTGTCCTCGGTCAACGTCTGGTCACCGACGTAAGCGGCGACCGTGGGCGAGGAACGGCAGCCGGTGAGGCCCAACAGGGCAGCGGCTATACCGATACCGGCAAAGACACGAATGCGCACCCGAACACCTTCTCACGCCAAGTGACTAGGGGAGATCTCAGGGTCTACTCCGCCGTTCGTCGGGTCACGCGAACCGCCGTTACACGGCAGAATGCCTGGCGTGACCATGCAAACGCTTCGGCGCAACTCCTACTCTTTGGTGAGCCTCGCTCGCTTCGGGCCGACGGATGCGCAACGACCGGCCGTGATAGCGATGGTTTACCGCCTGTGGCTGATCGCCTTCGCGCTGAAGATGACCGGGTCGACGTGGGACATGTCGTGGCACTTCAGGTGGCTCCGCGACACCGCTGCCCCGCCGCATGTGCTCAACACCATCGGCACCGCCACCGCCGTGGCGCTGGTGCTGTTCCAGGCTCGGCACAGCGTCGGCGTCGACGCCTGGGCCAAGCGACTCATGGTCGTCGGGACGGGCATCTTCCTCATCGCCATCCCGATCGACATCATCAACCATGAGATCAACGGCCTGGACATCACCGCCTGGAGCCCCTCCCACGCGCTGCTGTACCTGGGCACCGCCCTGATGCTGCTCGGGGTCTTCCGCGGATACTGGCTGTCGACGGCGCCGGGCCGGGCCCGCACCGTCTGCAGCGCGGTCCTGTGGGGCTTCTTCCTGGAGAACGTGCTGTTCGCCGCCCAACAGATGGAGTACGGCGTGCTCTCCCTGAAGGCTTGGCAGAACGGCACCCCGACCGCCGAGCCGGATCTGCTCAAGTTCGCCGCCGACCAGATCGGCCGCCCCATCGACGAGCTCGCCGTGAAGCACTTTGCCCTCCCGGTCGATGCCTGGGTCTATCCATTTTGGATAGTCGGCGCCGGCCTGCTGACGCTCGTCGCCGCCCGCCTGTTCGTCGGCGCCCGCTGGACCGCCACCGCCATCGCCGGCGGCTACCTCGCCTACCGCATGTTCGCCTGGGCGCTGCTGACCGGGACCGGCTTCCCGCCCTCAATCCCGCCGTTCTTGATGCTCGGTGGCGCCATCGCCATCGACCTGACCTTCCTCGCCCTCGCCAACGGCTATATGCGGGCCATCATCGGCACGGTCCTCGCCACCTGCGCCACCGCCGCCGCGCTCACGGTCCAGCGCTTCGTGGTCGGCTCCCCGCCCATCGACTGGCTGGCGTTCGTGTGGGGCGGCATCTTCCTGACCATCGCCTGGGCCGGCCTCGCCGCCGCCAGCCGCACCCCAGCAGTGGAGCCCGCAGCCGAACCGGTCAGCTGACACACTCAAAGACCGACTCCGGACGGCGAGCCCTCCCACTCGGAAACCTCCCCGCCTGCACGGCTTTGGAAGTCAACGTGACCGCCGCGCTCGCCCCGACGGATGACTCCCCGTGGATGAACCCGGAGTTGTTGTACTTTCGCGACCCCAAGGCGGCCTGGGCGCTCGACGACACCGGCCTGCGCAGTGATTCCCAAACGGATCTGACCAATCTGCAACTGCTTGCGAGCCGCAACAAGCGCGGCACCGGCGTTGGGCCGGGCGAGACGGCGCGCCGGGTTGTCGGCGCGGACGAAAAGCACCGTACGCTCCTCCGGCCGCCCGGCGAGCAAGGCATCATGCAGGCGGCGCGCATACCCACCGACGTCGCCAATTTGGCCTTAAGGGCGATCGCTTCATCAGCGAGTGCCAGCAGACTCTCGAGTCGCCGGTGTTCGTAGAGGCCACCGATAATCTGCCGTCCGGTGACCCACATCCTGACCTCGCTGTCCGCGGCCTTGGCGGCGGATCCCCGGGCCACGCGCCACCAGCGGTGACTCGCGCGAGCGTTTCCCAAGTTGCCCAAAGTGTGCGCCATGAAGACCGCCAATTGCGCATGACCCGCAGCAGATCGATGCGTAGGCCCTCATCGCGTAGACCACGCAGCCGTTCACGAGCTATCAACAAATCCAAGGCAAGGTCTTCGGCCAGCACGGCTGGAGGCGCAACCCCGAAGGTACGACCGTATTCCCACGCGATCGCCTCCCAATCAGCGACATCGGCGGGATCCCCACCGATCGCGGTCAACAGTTCGTGCCGCAATGCTTCGATGCCGGCCGCACCGAGTGCTCCGCACGCGCCAGCCGCCGCAAAGGCTCTGAGGAAGGTCCGACGCCGCACGTCTTCTCCCTCCGTGTCGTCGCCCGACCCCGTTCTGCCGACGGCTGATGAGTCGCTGTCTGACAGCAATTGACCAAGCTCCGAGGTTCTGATTACCGCTTACGACGGGGACAACGTCGTGTCCGCGACGAGTCTGACTCCAGGCCGGGCGAAGACGATCTTCACGACCGAGGATGCCGACGGACAGTCGACAGTGGACTCGGTCCTCGAGGTGGTCACTCCTGCCTTTGATCCGCTTCTCCAGATCTTGGATGATCTAGGGGCTATCAGCCGACTCTCACCCGCGGTAGCAACGAAATGACATCATTGGGTCTCCGCACGAGGGAGAGGTCATCTGAACAGCGGCCGCTTGTTACCGCCGTGGCGCGAGCACGATCCCTGGATTCCGCCGGACTTGCTGAACATGTTGTCATCGCATTGGATGACGTACCCCCTGCCGTTCCAGAAGTTGTCGATGCAGTCGAAGTATGAGCAGAAGTCGTCCGGCGGGTCGTCAATCTTGGTGCCGCCGCTACAGAAGTTGTAGTTCCAAGGGTTCTGCGGCGCGCCACAGAGGTTGATGGGCTTGGGTTTTGTCGTGGTAGGGGCGGGCGGCGGCGACGCGGCTTGGGTTGTCGGCGGGACAACCGGCTCGGGTGACGGGGTCGGCGATGGCGTCACCGCTTGGGTCGCCGGATCGGTCGACGCGGTCAACGCCGACCCCGCCGCGGGAGGCCGGCGGTCGGCCGAGGTGCCTTCACGTCCGGCCGGCGCAGGCAGAAGCGCACCGCACAGGCACAGCAACCCGACGACCGTCGCCAAAGCCGGGGTGAGCTTGCGCCACAACGGCGCGCCCGGCCGCCCGAAATAGAAGCGGGCCAGCAACCGGGCGCCGGACGGAGCCTGAGCCGGGAGCACCGGAGCCGGCATGAGTGGGGGCCTTGTGCGATGGCGGGCGAGCAGTCCCGCCAGGTGCGCCACGAATCCGGCGCGATCCTGGCGATATTCGGCGAGGGCCAGGCTCAGATAGAACTGGAACATCGGCGCCTTGTCGGTCGGAAACATCAATCCCGACAGCCGTTGCCGGTTGCCCACGCGCATCACGGTCATCGGCGCGTGCGAGCCGTGGGCCACGCCATTCAGTTGGGCGAACGCCCATTCGCGGTTCGCCCGTGCGCCAAGGAACAGGACCCGGGTGTCGGTGACCGCCACGAAGCCGGTGTCGCGCACGGAACTGGGCGCGTATGTCAATGGCGCATAGCCGCCGGTGTCGCGGGTCGGGGAGTACACCTCGTGCACGGGCGAGAAGAGGCCCGCGGTCTCTGGCACCTCCACCATGCCGACGTTCGCGGCGGTCCAGAGCACTCGCTCGTTGCGGCGCAGCTTCAAACCCTCGACCGGGCTGACCGGCTGGGCCGACCGGGCGCGATCGTGGTACCACTCGAGAAGTTGCTCATTCTGCTTCCAGGCGGCCAGTGCCATCTGGTACTCGGCGGCGAGCCGGGCATTCTCACGCTCGGCCCACCTGATGCGCCGCCCACTCCCCATCGACCGGCTCCTCGCTCGCTACAGATCAAGGAGTAAGCAGAACACTACAATGCGTGAATCATGCTCGGTCGGACAGCCGATTCGACATCAACTTCAGCGCCCGTTTTCAGCACCGGGGGGGTGCCCATTTCGCGCCGGTGAAAACTCTCCACACCTCGGACGAGGTGTGGAGAGTTGTGAGCAAGAAAATTCACGGCGCCTCGCGGGAGTTTCCCCCTTTTCATGATCGGCATTGGCATCTGCCCTGCGCCGTGGCCCTACGCGGGCAGCACGAATGTATTACCCAGACGGCCACCCGGATCGATGTCTACGGGGGCCACGAATAGCGCCATAACGGAACTGTACTCGACCACATGGCAAGGCGTTCTGGGTAATACGCCCGGAGGGCCCAGAACCCTTACGGTGCAACGGAAGTAGCGCTTGTCGATCACGAAGGGGAAACTCCCGCTAGAGATGCGGCGTGGTTATCTCGATGTCGTTGAACGCGACCTCGTAACGTGGTGCCGGCCGCGCCCCGGTCGGCACCACGATGCCCAGGACCACGCGCCCGGAGGCGTAGGTCGTGCGGGTGGCCGAGAACAGCTCAAGTCCATTGTGGACAAACTTCAGGGCGGAGCCCTCGGCGACGATAGTCACGCGGAACCTGGTGTTCAAGGCGATCGGCGCGGGCAGGGCCGCGCTGCGGACCACCGAGAGGGTCTCTGCATGCTCGTAGAGCTGATAACGATCCAGGCAGACCATCAAGAGGTACCCCTTGTTGGCCGCGAAGCGGAACCAGATCCCGCCGCAGGCGTCGTTGGTGCGGACGGCCACATCGACGGAGGCGGCGAAGTCGGTCAGCGGGTCGGGGTGGGTGGTGCAGCGGTATGTGCCGAGCCGGGTCTGGGTCACCACAAGCGCGCCCGACAGCGCGCGTTTCGCTTGCAGCGCAACCGTTTCATCGCGATCGTACCAGAACGGGCCGGCCTTGGTGAGCGGGTCACGCACGAACACCGTCCAGGACGGCCGCGGTGAAGGCTGCGATGAAGGCTGCGATGAAGGCGATGGCGAGGCCTCCAAAGTCGGCTCCGAGACGGAAGTCTTGGCCACGCCTCCAAACGGTTGGATCAGACCGGTCAGGGCGCCGACCATCGCCGCGGTCACCAGGACCAGCCCGGACGCCAGCAGCGGGACCACCACGCGCCGCGCCCGCCGGGGTGGCGGCAGCGGCTCCGTGTCGGGAATCGGCGGCTGGGCCACCACCTTTGTAGTGGACGCCATGTCGACCACGGCCAGTTGCTGACCCGCCGCGATGAGCTGCTCCGCCTCGCCGCGCGCCTCCTGTGATACCAGGCGGTCCAGCAACGCGCGGGCGCTCGGCCGCACGCCGGGCTCCTTGGCCAGTGCCCGCTCCACCAGCTCGCGCAGCGGTCCCTTGACCCCGGTCAGGTCGGGCGGCTGGGTGAGAATCCGGGCCGCCGCCTCGACTCCACCCTCGCCGAAGGGTGGGCGTCCGGTCGCGGCATACACCACGACGGCGCCCCACGAGAAGATGTCGGACGCGGCGGTCAGAGCGGTTACCCGCTTCGGATCGAGGCGCTCCGGCGCCATGTAGGGGATGCTCCCGATCAGCTGGTTGGGGTCGGTGGCCGTGCTCTCCATCGGGTCGCCCAGGCGCGCTATCCCAAAGTCGATCACTTTGGCGCTGCCCAGTGCCAGCAACACATTGGAAGGCTTCAGATCCCGGTGGATCACTCCCGCGCCGTGGATGCCGGTGAGCGCCGTGGCCACCCCGATCGCGAGGCCGTGCACGTTGGCGTCTCCGAGCGGGCCGCGGTCGTTCACCACGTCGGACAGGCTCGGGCCGTCGACGAACTCCACCACCAGGTATGGCGGGTCGTGCTCCGGGTCGGCGTCGAGCACCTCCGCGGTGCAGAACGCCGGCACCCGGCGCACCGCGGTGACCTCGCCGCGGAAGCGTCGCCGGAAGTCGGGATCGCTTGCGAGGTCGCGCCGGATCACCTTCAGCGCGACCAGCAGTCCCTCGGGTGCCTGGGCCAGGTAGACACTGCCCATGCCTCCCTCGCCGAGGCGTTTGAGCAGCGTATAGCGCCCGAGCTGGGTCGGGTCGCTGCGGCGTAACGGCTTGCCCCCGGCCATGTGGTCACCACCCCCGCGTCAATGGGTGCGCAAATCATGCCAGACATCGGCTCGCGGCGAAGTCGCCTGGCGGACAGGGCAGCTATTCGCGGCCTACCGGTTCGCGCAGCCACAGGTGTTCGCCCATCGAGGCCGCCAGCCGGCCGTCCTTGAGCTGGATTATGGTGGAGGGAACGGGGTTGCAGCCCAGGCGTTCCTCGATGATGGACGGTCCGCCCAGGAACAGCACGGTCGGACCGCAAACTTGCTCCGGGGGCGGCGACGAGCTGGCGGAGCCGGCGCTTATGGCGGCGATCCGGCCGTCGGAGAGCACCGTCGCCGCATAGAATCCGCGTGTCCCGGCGGGTTCCAGGCCGGGTTCCCGTTGCCAGGTCGCACCGTCCACCGAGGTCAGGGCCCAAGGGTCCGAAGGCTTTCCGTCGTGCAGCACCATGCCCATAGCGACGAAGCGCTTGCCGTCGTGGACAAGGGCCATCGGCCACGCGCCGGGGTCGGCCGGGACGGTGGCGACGTGCCAGGTGGAACCGCGATCGGTGGAATACCATGCCAGCGCTTGGCTCTGGTACACAGTAGGATCGATGGTTTTTAAACCCACCACCGCGATCGTCCCGTCCGAGCCGGTGGCGGCCGAGACGATCTCCACCCGCTTCATCCCGTCGGGTATCGGGATCGGCGACCTCGTCCACGAGATGCCATCGCCGGAGGACCACGCGAAAAGGTCGGGGCCGCTCTCGCCGACGGCGACGAACCCGCCTCCCGGCCGGGCGATGAGCACATCCGGGCCGACCACGTCGGGCGAGAAAGGCCGCACGTTCGAAATGACCTGGAACCGGGCCACCGGCGGCCACCAGGCACCGGGTCGGCCGCGCACGGCGAAGCTCCCGTAGGCGGCCGGGTCGCCGACGGCGGTCTGGCCGAGCGCGAGGAACGTGCCGTCATCGGCGACCACCGCCGAGTCAAGCGAGCTGATGTTGCCGCGCAGCAACGCGTCGGTCCCGTCGGGGCGGTCCAGCTTGGACGTCGAGCAGTCGCCGGTGGCGATCCAGATGGCCGGCAGCATCCCGCGCGGGGCAGAATCCGCCCCGACGCCCATAAAGCAGCCGTCGCCGGTGGGGATCAGCTGGTCGGGGCCGGTGAGCCAACTGTCCCGCACGGGAAATGCCTTGAGGTAGGCCCTCCAGCGCGCGTCGTGGCTCGGGTCCACGCGCGACCACGTCGAGCCTTCAACGGGCTTCGGGTCGCCGCACGCCGCCGCCGAAACGGAAATCACCGCCACCGCGATGATGGACAACCACTTCACCGACCTATAGTGGCACGCCGCCGCGGTCGGCGAACCTCACCTCGGGCGGGGTCTCGAAGGTCGTGCCCGGCAAGCTTATCGGCCGGACCTGAGTCGACGGGCTTGGTTGTGGCGCGGTGGGGACGATAATCGGAGGCTCTCCCCGTTGCCGCGCCAGCAGGAGAGCCGCGGCGGCGAGCGCCACGCGCGTTCGATGTTGAACGCGCCGGATCCCAACAACGTTGCAGTAGTTGTCACGCCCAGTCGAGCTGCATCTTGACGTTCGCCTCGAGCTCGAGCAGCATCCGCTTGAGCCTGAGCCCGCCGCCGAAGCCGACCAGTTTGCCGTCCGCCCCGATGATCCGGTGGCACGGCACGATGATGGGCAGCGGGTTGCGGTTGCAGGCGATCCCGACCGCCTGCGCCCCGCCCGGCTCGCCCACGGCCCCGGCGACATAGCCGTAACTGCGCGTCTCGCCAAAGGGGATCAGCTTCATCTGCTCCCACACCGCCCGCTCGAACCCGGTGCCTTTCCGCACGTGCAGCGGCACCGAGAACGACGTCAGCTTCCCGGCGAAATACGCGTTCAACTCGTCCGCCACCGGCCCCGACCCGGGCTCGGCCCCCTCTTTGGGTCCGAAGTGGACAGCGCAGACGCCCTCTTCATCAAGGGCGTAGGACAGGTCCCCGATCGGCGTATCGAGCTGGTACCAGTTCACCCAATCACGTCCTTCAGCAGCTGAGCGCACCATTCGAGCAGTTGCCGGTCGCGCAGGTTCGGCTTGTGCGGCACGGAGATCTGGCTGATCGCCGTCTTGTACACGCTATCCGGGTGGTACCGCTTGAGCCGCAGCTGCTTGGAGTCGGGCAGCTCGATCGGCGAGAACCGGATGTGCTTCCCTTGCAACGAGATCTCGGTGAGCCCGTATTCCCGGATGAGCAACCGGAGTCTCGCCACCGCCACGAGGTTGGCCACCTGCGCGGGCGGCTCGCCGTACCGGTCCGTGACCTCGGCCACGACCTCCCGCAGCGCCTCCTCCGTGCGCGCCGACGCCAGCTTGCGATAGATCTCCAACCGCAGCCGCTCGGACTCGATATACGACTCGGGCAGGTGCGCGTCGATCGGCAGGTCGATCTTCACCTCGACGGCTTCCTCCACCGCCGGGCCCGTGCCCTTGAACACCTGCACCGCCTCCCCGACCATCCGCACATACAGGTCGAAGCCAACACCCTCGATGTGCCCGGACTGTTCGCCGCCCAGCAGGTTTCCGGCGCCCCGGATCTCCAGGTCCTTCATCGCCACATACATGCCCGCCCCGAGCTCGGTGTGCTGGGCTATGGTGGCCAGACGTTCGTGCGCCGGCTCGGTGAGCGGTTTGTCCGGCGGGTACAGGAAGTAGGCATAAGCCCGCTCGCGCCCACGCCCGACGCGCCCCCGAATCTGGTGCAGCTGAGCCAATCCCAGCAGATCCGCCCGCTCCAGAATCAGGGTGTTGGCGTTGGGAATGTCCAAACCGGACTCGATAATCGTCGTCGCCACGAGGATGTCGAACTCCTTCTCCCAGAAGCCGACCATCACTTTCTCCAGGGAATCCTCGCCCATCTGCCCGTGCGCCACCGCGACCCGGGCATCGGGCACCAGCTCGCGCAGGCGCCGCGCAGCCCGCTCGATCGAGTCCACCCGGTTGTGCAGGTAGAAGACCTGGCCGTCGCGCAGCAGCTCGCGGTGGACCGCCGCCGCCACCTGCTTGTCGTCATAGGCCCCAACGTAAGTCAGCACCGGGTGCCGCTCCTCCGGCGGCGTGTTGATCTGGGACATCTCCCGGATCCCGGTGATCGACATCTCCAGCGTCCGCGGGATGGGCGTCGCCGACATCGTCAGCACGTCGACATTGGCCCGAATCTCCTTGAGCTTCTCCTTGTGCTCCACCCCGAAGCGCTGCTCCTCGTCGACGACGACCAACCCCAACCGGTTGAACCTGGTGCTTTGCTGCAACAACCTATGCGTCCCAATCACAATGTCGGCCCGCCCGTCCGCCGCCATCTCGATCGTCTCGGTCGCCTCCCTGGTCGTGGCGAAGCGCGAAAGCTGCCGCAGCACCACCGGAAACTGCGCCATCCGCTCGGAGAACGTGTTGAAGTGTTGCTGCACAAGCAGAGTCGTGGGCACGAGCACCGCCACCTGCTTGCCGCCCTGCACCGCCTTGAAAGCCGCCCGCACCGCGATCTCGGTCTTGCCGTAACCCACGTCGCCACAGATCAGGCGGTCCATCGGCACCGGCTTCTCCATGTCGTCCTTGACCTCGTCGATGGCCGACAGCTGATCCGGCGTCTCCTGGTACGGGAAGGCATCCTCAAGCTCGCGCTGCCAAGGGCTGTCGGGCTCGAAGGCGTGCCCCGGGGCGGCCTGTCGCGCCGCGTACAGCTGGATCAGCTGCGCCGCGATCTCGCGCACCGCCTTGCGCGCCCGCGCCTTGGTCTTCTGCCAGTCGGCGCCGCCCATCTTGTGCAGGGTCGGCTGCTCGCCGCCGACGTAACGGGACAGCTGATCCAGCGAATCCGTCGGTACGAACAGCCGGTCGCCGGGCTGTCCCCGCTTGCTGGGGGCGTATTCAATCACGAGGTACTCGCGATCGGCTCCGTTCACCTTGCGCTGCACCAGTTCCACGTACTTGCCGATCCCGTGCTGCTCGTGCACGACGAAGTCGCCGGCGCGCAGCTCGAGCGGGTCGATCGTGTTGCGCCGCCGCGACGGCATCTTGCCCAGCTCGCGCGACGTCGTCCCCCGGCCGCCCGAGACGTCCGCCCCGGTCAGCACGGCCAGCTTGGCCGCGGGCCACACCAGGCCGCTGGCCAGCGGGCCGGTCAGGATCGAGACCCCCTCGCCCACCGAATCCGTAAGCGCCGCGCCGATTCCGGCATCGTGCAGCACCTCGCTCGCGCGCTGGGCCGGGCCGTGCCCGCCGAAGACCAGCGCCACCCGCCAGCCCTGGGCCAGCCAGCCGCTCACGTCGTCGACGACACGGCCCGTCTGCCCCTGATAGTTGGGCGCCTGCGAAGCCCCCAGCGCCAAGACGACACCGTCGTCCGGCGCCACCTCACTTACCGAAACGTCGTCGAGCCAAGGCGTGTCGCTGTCCACTTTGGACTCTTCGACGGCCAGACCGAACGGCGACGTCGTCCACCAGCCCAGCCCCAACGACGAGGCGTGCGCCCGCACCTCCGCGAGCGTCTTGAAGGCGGCCGCGCCCAGGTCGATCGGTGCCTTGCCACCCACCGCCGCCGCGGCCCACGACGCCTCAAGGAACTCCTCGGAGGTCCGCACCAGATCGTGCGCCCGGGTGCGGATCCGCTCCGGATCCGCCAGCACCACGAGCGTGGTGTCCGGTACACAATCCAGAAGCAACTCGACGCTGTCACGGCCGTGATGCAGCGCCGGGCCGAGCGACTCCATGCCCTCGACCGGGATGCCCTCGGCCAGCTTGGTCAGCATCTCCTCCAGCGCCGGGTACTGCTCGGCCAGCTCGGCGGCGCGCGCCCGCACCTGCGGCGTCAGCAACAGCTCACGGCAGGGCGGCGCCCACAGACGCTGCACCTTCTCGATGGTCCGCTGGTCGGCCACGGCGAACGTGCGGATCTCCTCCACCTCGTCGCCCCAGAACTCGACCCGCGAAGGGTGCTCGTCGGTGGGCGGGAACACATCGAGGATGCCGCCGCGCACCGCGAACTCGCCCCGCTTGGTCACCAGGTCCACCCGCGCATAGGCCAGGTCGGCCAGCGTGTGCACCACGTCGTCCATGGAGGCCGCGCCCCCGGTCACCAGCTCCACCGGCTCCAGGTCGCCCAGCCCCTTGAGCTGGGGCTGGAGCAGGCTTCGCACCGGCGCCACCACGACCCGCAGCGGCGTGTCGCCGGGATGGCTCAACCGGCGCAGCACCGCAAGCCGGCGCCCGACCGTGTCGGAGCGGGGCGAGAGGCGCTCATGCGGCAGCGTCTCCCAGGCCGGATAGACCGCCACCTGTGTCGGGTCGACGAAGGCCGACAACTCATCGGCGAGGTCCTCGGCCTCGCGACTGGTCGCCGTGACCGCGAGCACGGGCCGGTGCCGGGCGGCCGTGGCCACCACGAACGAGCGTGCCGCCTGCGGCGCGGTCACATCCAGCGCGGCGGCGGAGGAAGCCAACTCATCGACGCGCGTCAGCGCCGGATCTGAGCTGGCCACGTCGAGCAAACCTTTGAGCACCTGCACTGCACCCCAATACAAAGGCACGCCGAATTGCCCCGTTCCGGGTGGAGACGGGGTATGCCGATAAGCATATCCCGTCGCGCCAGCGGGTTACTCGACCAGCGCCGGCCAAGCCCACCAGCCCCCTCTACTACGGCTTTACCACGGCGAAGATCTATGTTGCTCTCACAGCGACGATCCCGCCTTGGATCACCGCGAGAGCAACATTGATCAAGGCCAGCCCGGTGCGCGCGGCGCACACATGCTCAAGCCGCCTATCCTGACGCCGTGCGCAAACCCCTCTTGATGGCGCTCGTGATCTTGCTCGCGGGCTGCACTCAGCGACCGACTATCACGCATCCGCCGCCCGCGGCCGGCCAGGCACCGGCCATCGACTACTCGGCCTGGAAAGCGGGCGAATCCAAGCCGGTGGCCGACCCGATCTACCCCGCCTACGGCAACGATGGCATAGACGTTCTCCATTACGGTCTGGATCTTTCCTGGGTACCGGACACGAAAACCCTGACCGGTCAGGCGACCCTGAGGCTGCGGGCCACTCGCGACCTGGCCGAGATCAAGCTTGACCTCTCGCAGAAGTTCCAGATCGACGGGATCACGCTCGACGGGGCGGCATCGGCCGGTGCGGTGGCGGCCGACAAGCTCACCATCGACAAAGCGCTGGAGGAGAGCGGCTACGCCACCCTTGTCGTGAAATATCATGGCACTCCGGCTCCGGTGAAGGCGCCCACCGCCCGCGGTGACTTCGAGGCGCTGGGCCTGACCATCACGCCTGACGGCGGGCTGTGGACGATGCAGGAGCCTTACGGTGCTTTCACCTGGTACCCGGTGAATGATCAGCCATCGGACAAGGCGCTCTATGACATAGCCATCACCGTGCCCGAGGGATGGTCAGGCGTCGCCGGCGGCACACCCGCGGGCCAGGAGGGCACGAAGTTCAAGTACACCACCACCGATCCCATGTCGAGCTACCTCACCACGCTCGCGGTCGCCAAGTACACCAAGGAGACCGCCACCGGACCGGACGGCCTGCCGATCGCCTACTGGTTCCGCCCCGGCGTCGACGACAACCTGATGAAGACCGTGCGCAACACCCCGCGCTACCTGGAGTGGTTGCAGGCCAAGTTCGGCAAGTACCCGTTCCCCAGCGCCGGCGTGGTGATCGTGCCGTCGGTCTCGGCGATGGAGACGCAGCAACTGGTGACGATGGGCACGCCGAAGGCGTCGAGCCCGTCGCAGAACGCCCCCTACTGGGAGGGCGTCGTGGTGCACGAGCTCGCGCACCACTGGTTCGGCGACACCGTCACCACCAGCAACTGGAACGACCTGTGGCTCAACGAGGGCTGGGCGATGTACGCCCAGTACCTGTTCCAGAACGAGCGGGACCGGGTCGGCGACAACGACTTCGAAAGGTTGCTGCGGGCCCAGGACTCCAGCCTGCGCTCCCGGTTCGGCCCGCCAGGCAAGGCCGATCCCAAGGACTTCGGCCGCTCCAACATGTATGTGTGCCCGGCGCTGATGCTCCACCAGGTCCGCAAGAAGATCGGCGACGAGGCCTTCTTCGCCCTCGCCAAGGGCTGGGCGGCCGACAACAGAAACGCGGTCAAGGATCGGTCCGGTTTTATCTCGTACCTGAACAGCCGCACCGGCACGGACTTCACTGACGTGGTCAATGCGTGGCTGGACTCGCCCACCACACCCCCGGCACTATGATCGGGGCGTGAGGCTGCTGATCCTTGGTGGGACGGTGTTTCTCGGGCGGGCGGTCGCGCGCGCCGCCCGGGAAGCGGGTCACGACGTGCTCTGTGCCGCTCGGGGCGAGTCTGGCGCGGTACCAGATGGAATTGAATTTAAAAGGATCGACCGCGATGACCCGACCACACTGTCCGCATTGGATGGTGAGTTCGACGCCGTGGTCGACGTGTCGCGCATCCCGCGGCATGTCCGCGGCGCCGTCGAGGTGCTGCGCGACCGCGCCGGGCACTGGGTTTTCGTCTCCAGCTGCTCGGTCTATGCCGACCAGTCCACGCCCGGGCAGCGCGCCACCACCGCACCGCTGGTGGAGGCGGCCGGGCCGGACACCGCCGAGACCATGGAGAACTACGCGGCCAACAAGGTCGCCTGCGAGCGGGCGATGCCGCGGGGCTCCTTCCTCTGCCGCGCCGGGCTCATCGTCGGCCCGGAGGACGTGAGCAACCGCTTCAGCTACTGGGTGTCCAGATTGGAGCGTGGGGGCGAGGTGCTGGCGCCGGGCGCGCCGCACGACGCCGTGCAGTGGGTCGACGGGCGCGACCTGGCGCGGTGGCTGGTGCTCGCCGCCGAGACCAGGCTGGGCGGCGCCTTCGACGGCATCAGCACCCCGGCCACCCGCCTGGACCTGTTGCACGGCATAGCCTCCGGCATCGGTGTCGAGCCCAACCTCACCTGGGTCGACCAGGATTTCCTTGCCGCACAGGGTGTGGAGCCCTGGATGGGCGAGCGCTCGCTGCCGATGTGGTTGCCGCTGCCGGAGTATGCCGGGTTCATGACCCGAGACACCATGCCCTCGCTCGAGGCCGGCCTGAGCATCCGCCCGCCGGCCGACACCGCCCGCGACACCCTCGAGTGGCTGGCCACCGGCCCGGACGTGAAAATGCGCGCCGGGATCACGCCGTCTGACGAGACCGCCGTGCTCGCAGCATGGCATAACCGATCCAGGACGTGACCACGGCCAGCCCCGCCAGCAGCTGCATGAGCCCGGCGAAGCGCTGCGGATACATCACGCCCTCGATGTAGGTGTCGATGAAGCCGGCGGACAGCCCCTGCTCACCGGCCCTCCGGCGGCCCCAGTTCTCGACGTAGGTCAGCGGACACACGATACCGAACAACACGGTGGAAAAGCCCCAGGCCGCCGCGGCCAGGTGCAGCCAGATGGTGCGCGGCCACCGCCAGGCGAGGAACCCGCCCGTGACGACGTAGGCCAGGAACGCGAAGTGCACGATCATCGTGGCCGTGGCCAGAATCTGGTACCGCACCCTTCTACTACACCACGTTAAATCGGTTGATCTCGACACCGCCCTTGCGGACCCTTGAAGGCATGACGCGCAACCCGGTCACCGCCGCTCGCGCCCTCGTGGGCGAGCTGTTCCCGCACGCCCTGTGGGCCGTGCTGACCGGCAGCGTCATCACGACCGCCCGGACCGCCGGGTCGGACCTCGACATCGTGGTACTGCTGCCGGAAGGGGATCCGAAGGCCCCGTACCGCGACTCGCGCCGGTACCGCGGCTGGCCCGTCGAGTTGTTCGTGCATGACGAGCCCACCCTGGTGCACTACCTGGCCACGGAGCTGGGCGCGCGCAAGCCCAGCCTGCACCGCATGGTCGGCACCGGCGTGACCCTGGTCGGCGACCCCGGCCACTGGCCGCAGACCTGTGCCAAGGTGCTCGCCGGCGGCCCGCCGCCGCTGACCCCGGCCGAGCGCGACCGGGGCCGGTATGGGCTGACGGATGGGCTCGACGACCTGTTGCACGCCAACGACCCTGGAGAACGCGTGGTGATCGCCGACTGTTTGTGGCAGGCGGCCGGCGATCACACGCTGGCCTTCGCGGACCGATGGAGTGGGAGCGGCAAATGGCTTCTGCGCGAGCTTCGGGAGTACGATCCTGACATGGCCGCCAGATGGCTTGCCGCCCACGGCGATCCGGACGCGATCGCGGCATACGTCCGCGACCTGCTCGACCGCAACGGCGGCCCGCTGTTCGAGGGCTACCGCGTGGCGGGGCTGCGGGCTGGGGAGTCGGTGGGCGGGGTAGGCAACGGCGAGCGCCCATGACCCGTTGGCCGCTGGCCCTGCTGCTGCTCGTGTCGGCGTGCGCGAGCTCGACCGCCCCACCCACGGACACCGCCTCCCCACCGCCGGGGTCGGCGCCCGCTTCCATTCCGCCGCCCGCACCGCCATCTCCGGCCCCGGCGCCCGCGCCGCAGGTGCAATCCTTCGCGGCCTTCGTCGCCTCGGTAAAGGCCGCCAGATACAGCGATTACGCGGCGCCGAAGTCTAAAGTGGAGAGTGAGGCCGCCTTCGAGGGCATGCGTGGCTACCTGCTGTCCCGCTACGAGAACGCGAAAGTCCCGCACAGCTACCTGGAGAGCGGCGCGGTCTACGACTGCCTGCCTTCCACGGCATCGGCCGGCTCCCAGTGCCCGTCGGGCCACGCGCCACAGCGCCGCGTCACCCTCGCTGACCTGACCCGATACCCGAATCTGGCCGCGTTCCTCGGCCGGCCACCGGGCGGCCCCAGGATCCCCAACACCCCACCGCCCACTTAGACCCGCTCCGATGTCGACTGCACGTCGTGATGCTGTTCGCGGTTAAACCGCCGACGACTGGGTACCGCTAACTTGTCAGTGCAGTCGATTCAAATGAGGAGGCAGGTCCTGATGGACGCGCTTGACCCTCAGGAGAGCCGATACAACACAGGCCCGCGCAGCACCTTCGACCCGTGGCGTTATCGCGACGACGTCGGTCTGAGCGGCGCCGACCTGACCGGCTACAAGGTCGAGGCCGCCGACGGCGGTATCGGCAAGGTCGATGAGGCCAGCCACGAGGTCGCGGCTCAGTGCCTGGTCGTTGACACCGGTCCGTGGATCTTCGGTAAGAAGGTCCTGCTCCCGGCCGGTACGGTCAACCATATCGACCATGATGAACGGAAGGTCTATGTGGACCGGACGAAGGACCAGATCAAGTCTGCTCCTGAGTTCGATCCGGACACATACATGGACCCGATGTACCGCGACAAGGTCGGTGACTACTACGGCGCCAGCTATCAGGGGCCAATGGGCGGTCCGATCCCTCCGGCGCGGCCCTAAAGCGCGACCCTGACGAGCAGCAGTTCCGCTGACGCCCAACGACGCCGGTGCGGTTTCGGCCGCACCGGCGTCACCACGATCGAAACTACGATCGGAACTGGGATCGGAACTGGGATCGAAACAGTAACGGGCGCAAGGTTTTTCCTATCCCGTGCATGAGCCGCGGCCCCAGCGGCACGCGCTCAAGCACCGGACAGTAATGGATGAACACGAACCCGAGCCGCAGCGCCAGCACCCCGTCGATCGCCACCTGATCCCCGATCACCCCGCCCGGCCGCGGCAGCCCTTTGTAACGCGCCAACGCGAAAGGCTTGCGCGCCTTGGCAACATAGCTCTCGTACGACGCGCACTCGCGCAACGAGTTGGTGGCGAACAGCACCACTTCAGCCTCGAGCGAGGCCAGCACCCGCGCCACGCCCGCCTCAAGCACATCGTTTCCGGTTTTCCACAACGCCACCAGTGGCTCGACATCGACGACGACGGTCCGGAGCTCCAGTTCCCGGACCGCCTCAGCCGCCTCCTCCAGCGTCGCCACGCGCCTGTATTTCATCCCGTATTCCGCATCCCCGCCGCGATCCCATTGACCGTCGTCAACAACGCCCGTTCCAAAGTCGGATCCGTCGACGGCGCCCTTCGCCCAACATACCGGGCATCCCGATACTGCCGCAGCAACGCCACCTGCAAGTGGTGCAACGGCTCCAGGTAAGTGTCGCGCACGACCAGCGTCCGCTTCAGCACCGGCTGGCTGTCGAGCAGCGCCGCTTCCTCGGTCACCGCAAGGATTTCGGCATGCGTGACCCTATACTCCGCCTCAATTCTTTCAAAAACAAAATGCAGATCCCTTGGTACCAGTGAGCCGACATAACCCTTGGCAATGCTCAAATCCGTCTTGGTCAGCATCATCTCCACATTGGACACAAACGTCCGGAAGAAGTGCCACTGCCCATACATCTCCTTGAGCACGTCACTGCGCCCGGACTCGCGCAATGCCCGCAACCCGGTGCCCACACCGAACCACCCGGGCACGATCTGCCGTGACTGCGTCCAACCGAACACCCATGGAATCGCGCGCAAGCCTCCCAACCCCGCCCCGCTATCCGGACGCCTGGCCGGTCTCGAGCCGATGTTCAACGCCCCCAACAACTCCGTCGGCGTCGAAGCCCAGAAGTACTCCGGCAACCGCGGCTCGTCCACCAACGCCCTATACGCCTTGAACGCCGCATCGGACACGACGTTCATCGCCTCGTCCCACGCCGCCAACGCTTCCGCCGACTGCCTGGGGGTCGTGTGCAGCAACGTCGCCTGCAAGACAGCCGCGACGGTCAGCTCCAGATTCTCCCTCGCGAGCCCGGGCAGGGTGTACTTGTCCGAGATGACCTCCCCCTGCTCGGTCACCTTGATCGCCCCGTCGAGCGTCCCGTAGGGCTGCGCCAGAATCGCCTCATGCGTGGGCCCACCCCCGCGCCCCACCGTCCCACCCCTTCCGTGGAACAGTCGCAATTGGACACCATGCCGGGCCGCCACATCCCGCAATGCCCGCTGCGCCCGGTGAATCGCCCACTGGCTCGTCGTGATACCCGCCTCCTTGTTGGAGTCCGAATATCCCAACATCACCTCCTGCACATCCCCCCGCGCCCTCACCAACGCCCGGTAACTCTCCAACCCCAGCAACTCATCGAGCAACCTACCGCCGGCGTCCAGCTCCGCCACCGTCTCCAGCAACGGCACGAACCCGATCGCCGCCCTGGGCGCGTGCACATCCACCAACCCGGCCTCCCGGGCCAGCACCACCGCCGCCAGCACGTCATCAACGCCCTGCGTCATCGACACGATGTACGACTCGATCACCTCGGCCCCGAACCGCTCGTGCGCCTCCCTGATGGTGGCGAACACGCCCGAAACCTTGGTCGCGGCATCGCTCAACGGAGTGTCCAACCCGGACAACGGCCTGCGTCCAGCCAACTCCTTCGCCAGCAACGCGGCTCGCCGATGCCGATCCAGCCCCAGATAATCCGGCTCTTCCCCGACTCCGGCATACAACTGCGCCAGCACATCGTGATGCGCGTCCGCGTGCTCGCGCACATCCATCGTCGCCAGGTGCAACCCGAACGCGCTCACCACCCGGATCACCGAGGCCAGCAGGCCCACCGCCGTCAGCTGCCCGGCGTTCCTCGCCAGCGACGCCCGCATCAACTCCAGATCGCCGATCAGCTCGGCGGTCCCGAGATAATCCCGGCCCGGCCGGTGCGGCCTCCCCTTCGCCAACCTCTCCCTGGTGTTGGCCAGCTTCGCCCTCACACACCGCGCCTTCAGCCGGTACGGCTCCTCGGCATTGACCCGGCGGAACCGGCTCTCCACCTCCGGCAACGCATCCAGGTCCTTGGCCAGACTGGCGCTCAGATCCAGCGAAACCCCGCGCAACCGTCGCGACACCGACACCTCGTCAATCACACGGTCCAGCGCCACCTCCACCGCCCTGATCCCGTGCTCGTGCTGCGACAGCAACACATCCCGAGTGACACCCGGCGTCACATAGGGATTCCCGTCCCTGTCTCCCCCGATCCACGTCCCGAACGTCAACGGCCTCGCCGCCGGCGCCGTCTCGACCCCGAGCTTCCTCAACGTCTCCGACAGCTCATCAAGCACCACCGGCGCGGCGCCGTCATACAGATCCCTCAGGTAATAAACGGCGTTCCTCGCCTCATCGGTCGGATCCGGCCGATCCAACCGCAACTCATCGGTCTGCCACAACAAATCCAACAGTTCGCTCAGCCGCGCATCCCCGCGCTCCCGCTCACCGTAGAGGGCGGCATTCGCATACTCCCCATCCAGCTCATCCGCCACCGCCCGCAGCTTCGACAGAATGGATCGCCGGGCCGCCTCGGTCGGATGCGCGGTGAACACCGGCCGGATCGCCAGCCGCCGCGCCACCGCCGCGACCTCCTTCGCCGGTACACCCTTTTCCTCTATCAGCCTCCTGGCCTCATCAAGCCACCCACCCTCCAAGGCCCTTTTCCTCCGCAGCCCCCTGGCCCGATGCACCTGCTCGGTCACGTTCGCCAGATGGAAATATGTCGAGAACGCCCTCGCCAACAACGTCGCCGTCGAAACGTCCACCGCCGCCAGCTTCGCCACCGCACCCTCGGCGTCGTGCCTCACCAAGGCACGCACTTCCTCCACCAGATCCAGCAGCCCCTTGCCCTCCTGCCTGGAAAGGGTCTGCCCCAACAACGTCCCGAGCCGCCGGATGTCCGCCCGAAGCGCCGCGTCCTCTTCGTCCTCAATCATCGCCAAACCCCGCGTCCCTTCTCCCCCGACAAACCTCGAAGGACGCCACTGTCCTGCCCAGACTCTATCCGCCTCACCCCCACCCGACTGCGCCCTCAGACGCGCACCAACCCAACCCCCCGCCCGCCCCCGCACCCACAGACGCACCCATGATCGTTGATCTTGGCATTTTCCCGGATACTGCTGCCTCGCCGCGCCTCGAAGCCGCATTTCCCAAAAAATGCCGCGACCAACGATCATGGCCGCCGCCCACAGAGCAAGCCCAAGCTGCACTGCCCGCCGCCAGGGGTGGCCCGGGGGTGGGTCCCGGAAAGCTAAAAGAAACCCTGGACGCTGCTCGAAGCTACAACGCCTGGCACAAGGGCAACGGACCATCTTTCCGTGACCCACCCCCGGGCCACCCCCACAGACGAACCCCCCCCCCCCCACCCCCCCCC
>Ga0075418_10000334_pt1 | contig 48096 bp, 47 predicted proteins | sample SoiMetdeltSBSDD2_FD_81776 | JGI IMG/M metagenome (GOLD analysis project Ga0075418, IMG submission 81776) | Bulk soil microbial communities from a Populus tree surrounding site in Tennessee, USA - Soil MetaG P. deltoides SBSDD2 | ecosystem: Environmental > Terrestrial > Soil > Tree plantation...
CGCCGTCGCGTTTCGCCACCTGCCGTCTGCAGCTTCCGCGGGCGACCCTGCACGAGCGCATCGCGACACGCGCCCATTCCATGCTGACTGGCGGCTGGATCGAGGAGGTGCAAGCGTTGCTCGCGGCAGGGACCGACGCCAGCGTGCCCGGGTTGCACGCTCTCGGCTACCCGCATGTCATCGCCTATCTAGAGGGCCGAATGACGCGCGATCGAGTCGAGGAATGCATCGTCCGTGACACGCGACGTTTCGGCCGTCACCAGGAAACTTGGTTTCGCAAGTCGGAGGACGCGCTCGAACTCGTAGCCGGTGCCGCGGACAACGCTGCAGTTCTCGCGGCTGAGTGGCGGGAGTTGCTTCCTGGTACCGATATGGCGACCGGCGCCGCCTGACTCCCCGCGGGAGCCATGGTGGTGCAGCGAGGCGATGAAGTCCCAGGCGATTGCGTTCAAAGGCCCCCCTCGTCTGCCGAGGGGCCGTAGAGCGCCGGCACCGGCGCGTCGTTCAGCCGCAGGTAGACTCCCAGTTGGCCGCGGTGATGTGCCAAGAGGCTGAGCACGGCATCGGTCAATGCGATGTGACGCAGCTGTTCGCTGACCACACGACCGCTCACGAGGAGACGCCAGCTCTTCATCAGGTGTCCGTCGTTCGTGCCGGCAAGGGCGCCCCTTCCCGCCGCCAGAGAGTTTTCGAACAGTTGCACCAGTTCACGGGTCGTCCGTGCGGGTTGCATCCCGTAGCGCGACGGTCCCGAAGGTTTGATCTCGTACTCGTCCAGCTCGATGATCATTTCGATCCACGACGGCATCTTGGCCACCAGGGCCGCCAGATAGCCGAGGGGCATGGACTTGGCGTGCGGTTTCCAGTCGTTTCGGCCTTCGGGCACGCGCTCGAGCGTGCGGCGCGTGCCATCGGCCTCGCGTTCGAGCTACGCCATGAGGTATTCGGTCATCTTCACGAGAGCTCTCCTTCGATCCGTTGCACGAACCATCCTTCGAGGCGAGTAGGGGATGATACATCCGAGCCCCGAAACGTCGCGTGGGAATCGGAGCCGGAAACGCACTGCTCCGGCGGATCGGGCCGCGGTGCGGATCGTCCTACGGTCTTCGCCGATGCGCTACGATCAGGCGTCGGTCCGGGGTGGAAGCCGAAGCACGTGGAGGAGATTCGCCATGAACCCCGAAACTTTCCTGCTGCAGATTGGGATCAGTCATCAGGTCGTCAAAGCGAACGTCGGAGAGGTCACGCACGAAGAAAGCCTCAAGCAGCCCGAGCCAGCAGGCAACTGCTTGAACTGGGTGCTCGGGCATCTCGTAGCCACTCGGAGCGAATTCTTGCGCGGGCTCGGCGCAGAGCCCGTCTGGGACGAGGTGGATTGCAGGCGCTATGAACGACGCGGCGCACCGATCAAGAGTGCGAGGGAAGCGAAACCCTGGGACGAGATCTGGAAGGCGTACGAACTCACCCAGCAGCGGATTCGACAGGCAGTCTCCGAGCTCACACCGCAGCAGATGGCGCAGAAGGCCCCGTTCAGTCCGTCGAACAATCCCAAGGAAACCGTCGGGTCGTTGCTCGCGGTCTTCGCCTTCCACGACGCGTACCACACTGGCCAAACGGGGGTTCTGCGGCGGATCGTGGGTAAGGCGCCAGCTGACCTCTAGACGGAGGCAAGTCGATCGCGGCGTTATCGAAAGGCCCTCTTCGAGAAAACCCAGCGAGACGCACCGAGAGGATCCGTGGGTCAGGCCAGGGCAGCCGCTATCGCTTCAGCGCAGCAGTGTCATCTTTTTCGACTCGCTGAAGCTCGGCGTCTCGAGCCGGTAGACATAGCTGCCGGAGCGCACGGGCCGCTGCATGCGATCCGTACCGTCCCACGTGACGGCGGCGTCGCCGGCAGGGAACGGCGCGTCGACAAGGACACGCACGAGGCGGCCGCGGATGTCGTACACGGCCAAGCGGACATTTTCCGGGGCCAGGAGCTTGAAGTCGATGCGGGTCCCCGGGTTGAACGGGTTCGGCACGTTCCGCTGCAGCCTGCCGCGCGGCACCAGCTGCGTGCCCACGTCGAGCACGATGTTGGGGCGGAGCAGGATGCGGGCGTCCCAGGGCGGTACGCTCTCCGAGGTCAACGTGGAACCGTCGAATTCCGTGCTGCCCGGAATAAGCAACCTCTCGTACGAGCTCCCCAGGTCGATCGTCCGCTCACTCCCCGTGTAATTGAGGAGCACTACGCCGCGCTCGAAGTCGCGCCGGAAGACAGTCGTTTCCCCTTCGCGCAGCGAGACGTCGTCGAGCCACACCGTGCCCGGCTGGCCCACGAAGAGATTGAGGGCCGCCGAGGCGCTCCCCGTCGAGAAGAACTGGACCTGGTACCGTTGCCACGACGTCCCGATCTGGACGCTCTGATTACGCAGACAGGTGCTCCCCGGACAGTCGTCGGCATAGAGGTAGAAGTTCAGATTCAGGGTGGTGCTGGCGCGGGCCCAGAATGCGAGCGTGTAGCTGAGCCCCGCGACCACGGACAAGCCGGTCGTCCACACCTTGTAGTTGCCGCTTGGCGACACCGTCTGCACATCGATACGCGCGGCGGCGGGCTCCGAGTGCAGGGTGGAGGGATCGGCGTTGAAGCTGCCAGTGCTCGAGAACCCGTAGGACTCCCAGCCGGTGATACCGGAGCTGAAATCGCCGTTCGCGAACAGCTCCGGCCCCGTGGGCAGGCCGATTCGTGTCATCTCCCCGCGCGGGTGGCCCAGGTACCCCGACGCCGGCAGGAAGCGTCCGCCTGCGTCGTACTCCGGCTCCCACCAGAGTTGGCCGTTCCCCAGCTGCGCCCCCGCGTCCAGGCTGTAGTAACCGGAGCCCATCATGGTGGAAACGAGTGTGAAGCGCTTGTGGCGCTCGAACTCCGCGGTGCGGTTGGGCTCCGTGAATGTGCCGGTCGACACCGAGTTCATGATCGTGGCTGGATACGGATCGTTGGAGAACGGCGCTGTGAGGTAGCCGGACAGCGGGTCTAGCATCTCGAAGTTCCAGTTGTAGCGATACGGGTTGCCGGCGTCCACCTCGTGCCATCCGGACGGGAAGGTCTCATGGACCGAGCCGTTGAGCGAGGCGAAGTAATCGGACGAACCGTTCCCGATCAGGGACAGGGGGCGGTCGCGCTGCGCTTCGAGCTCGTCGAAGCGCTGGCGCAAGCCGGCCGCCAGGTTGTGGAGCGAGTTGTTCCATATCGTGTCCAGGAAACCGTCCGTGTCGGCGATGCCGTTACAGCCGCCCGGGTTGTGCGTGGGGTTGCAGTCGGAGTCGAGCTTCAGGGTGGCCTGATTCCACGCCAGATGTCTCCAGAAGCAGTCGAACATGATGCCGTCGATCGACGGGCGCGAGGTGACGAGGCTCACGATGCTGTCCTCGAGGTACTGGGCCCAATTTCCGGACGGCCCCGCCGAGCCGAGCGCGGTGATGTTCACCATGCGGCTCCCGGGCCAGTCCGAGGCGGGGTTGCCGAAACGGTCGTACCACCACAGGTCGTTCGACTGCGCGTACATGATGTTCGCGTGTTCCCATGGATCGTTCGGATCGTCGGGGTAAGGGACGCCGTACGGGGAGGCATAGAAGAAGAGGCGGATGTTGGGGTTGTAGGAGCGGAGCTGCGCCAGCTCGGCTTCCGTCACCACCGTACTCAGGACGAGGAGATCCCATTGCGCGAGCGTGGGGATCACGGCGGGGTCGAGGTAGCCGAGCGTATAGATATTCGCCAGTCGGGGGTATCCGCCGGGCTGGGCGGAAGCGGATCCTGCCGCCGCCAGCACGATCACGATTCCTACGAACAGGTTGGCCAGGCCCCGGCATGGGTTTGCCCTGTTGTGACGATCGGGCATGTGGCGCCTCGCGTCTCAGGATTTCTCTCAGATGCACGCTTTGCGATGCGGGGAATTATCCTGCATGCAAGGGAGCGTTCTTGCAAGAGAAATCCAGACTGGGCGGAGCGCGTCTTTTCGCGACACCCGAGGGGACCGGGGACGCTCGAGCGCTCCGAATACCTGGTGCGGTTCTGCGGCCGCCAAACGCATGACCAGTAGAGGTGCTGTTTCAGCGCTGCGTCATCTTTTTCGAATTGTTGAAGCTCGGCGTCTCGAGCCGGTAGTGGACGGGCTGGTGCGGTACCGCCGTTGTGCTGGCACTGGTGTGGACTGCTCTGCTAGCATGCCGCGTTGGCACGGTGCATCGAGTGCAGCCGAGGTCCAGAGAAGGTCCAATGGCGCCTCTTGCATGGTTGCGCTTTGCGTCTGAAGTTTTTATTTTACAGGAATTTAGCGGGTGTAGCTCAGTTGGTAGAGCATCAGCTTCCCAAGCTGAGGGTCGCGGGTTCGACCCCCGTCGCCCGCTCCAATTCAAACGAGGCCGGCGCAGCCGGCCTCCTGCGTTTGCGGCATGATCCTGAGGCCACCGTCATTTTCGTCGGCCACGCCGGCGCCGGCGTTCCTCGCGCAATGCCAAGTCGTATTCCGTGTCACGCCCCGCATGCTCGGCGTGGAAGGCCTGGATGGCGCTCCAAGCCTCGCTCGCGCTCTCGGCATAGCGGAACAGCTGCAGGTCGTTTGGGGCGATCGTGCCCTCGCGCGCCAGGAACTCCAGGTTCACCGCCTGCTCCCAAAACTCCTTGCCGAAGAGGATCACGGGCAACGCACGCATTTTGTGCGTCTGCACCAACGTCAGCGCTTCGAACAGCTCGTCGAAGGTGCCGTAGCCGCCCGGGAAAGCGACGAGCGCACGCGCACGGAGCAGGAAGTGCAACTTGCGGATGGCGAAGTAGTGGAACTGGAAGCACAGCTCCGGCGTGATGAACGAATTGGGACGCTGTTCCATTGGTAGCGTGATGTTGAGCCCGATGCTCTTGGCGCCGACGTCGAAGGCGCCGCGGTTCGCCGCCTCCATGACGCCGGGGCCGCCGCCAGTGACGATGACGTAGTCGCAGTCCCCGTCGGTCTGCGAGGTACGTGACACGAGTCGCGCGAACTCACGCGCTTCGTCGTAGTAACGCGATTTGGCCAGGATCCGGCGCGCGACCGACAGTCGCCGCTCGAGCTCCGGCGTGGCTCCTGTGTGCTTTAGCTCGTCTTCGAGGGCTCGCACCCGGGCTTGCGCCAGCTTCTCCTCGACGATGCGCGTGCCACCGAACACGACGATCGTGGAGCGGATGCGATGTTGGCGCAGCGCGAGCTCTGGCTTGAGCAGCTCGAGCTGGAGTCGCACCGACCGAAGATCGTGCCGCATGATGAACTCGACGTCTTCGTAGGCAGGCAGATACGACGGCGAGGCGAGAATGCGCTGCAGACGCGCCTCGGCACCTGCGTCCTCGAGCTCAGCCGAGTGCGAAGCATGCGGCCCTGCCGCGTCCGATGACTCGTCCGGCGGCTTCTTGCGCCCAGGCATGTCATCCCTCCGGTGGGAGGTGTCATCGAGCTTCTGCCAATGCGGGCCCAAGGATGTCACAGGGCCGCCGACGTCTTCCAGGAATACTGTGGCAAGAAGGGAAGAGGACCGGTCGGACGTGCGCCGGTGTGGTGGGAACGCCGTCCGGTCCTTGCAGGACTGGCTGGCCGCGAATCACGCCCTTCGCAACGAGCAAAGCGGCGAAGACGGACTCGACGGTCGCCCGGCTGGCCGAGGAGAGCGGGGCACCAGCCGATGCTTGTCCGCTCCGATAACCGGCACCGTGGCAGATCGGCACCCCGCGAATCGCAGGATCACGCTACCACGTCCCGAGCAGGAACCATCCCAAAGTTAGGAACGGGGGATATCCCCCGCAAGGGGGTGTTCGCCGCGACCTCGGGGGTTAGCCCCACCGCATAGGGCGTTGCCCACCACTTCAAGGGGAGTTTGCCGGCGCCAGGTGGTGGGGGATCGGGCAGTCCCCTGCGTGATGTTCGGGATTCTTGCTCTGCAAAATTTGCTGCATTCGATTTCACCGAAGAAAAAAGAGCGACTTCGAACAAAGCGAATTTTTTTTCGACGATCATGCTTGACGATGCACAAAAACTCCGCGTAATATTTCCCACGTTCCGCTCAAACCGTCTCGAGGAGGCGCCCCGTGAAGATTCGCCATTGCATGATCGCAGCCGGGATGCTCTTTGGCTTGCTCGCCGCCTCTGGCGCGAGCGCGCAGAGCTGCGGCAACAACGATTTCAACCTGACATCAGACTCTTCAGCCCAAGGACTGCTCGTAACCGGTAGCTCAACTGGTTATCGCGGGTACATTTCGTCCGGGAATTTGGCTCCGGGTACCTGGTCGATCAGCATCAATGACACTGGCTGGCCGACGGCAACGAACTCGCGGCGGACGTACATCCGCAACACGTTCTACACCTACGATGCGGCGGCTCACGTGTTCCGTGGCTCGTTCCCGTCCAGCCTCGTGGGTTTCCACATCATCAGCACGAATATGCAGTTCAACGGTGTCGCGACGATCACGATGGAAGCCCCTGACACCAACCTCAACGGCGTCTTCGACAACACCGAGTTCGCCGCCGCACAGACCTTCGTCACCTCGGCCAGCGCGCCCTGTGGCACGAGCACACCGGTTTGCGGTGGGCCCGGCTCCGGCAACGGTGCTGCGATGGGTGCCGGTGGGGTCACGAACCCGATCGTCGGCGCCATGACCACCGTGCCCTGTGCGGTGGCCGTCGATGACGCGGTGTGGAGCGACGTCAAGAGCCTGTACCGCGACTGATTTTCGATTTCGCATTCCTCGAGAACGGCCGGCCACTCTGCGCCGGCCGTTCTCGTTTCAGGCCAACGGTTTGCACGCTCCGGGCGAGACTCGCTATGATCGCAGCAGGGAAGGAGGTCCGATGAGCCGTCTCCGCAGCGCTTCGATTCTGCTCGGCCTCGTGCTGTGCTCGATGGCGAGCCATGCCCTGGCCCAACCAGCTTCCGAGCGACTGATGCTCACCACGTCGGACGGCCAGCAGATCTTCGCCTTTTGGTACGCGAAGGACATGCCACGGCAGAGCCCCGTCGCGCTGCTGTTGCACAACCCGGGTGCCACGCACGCGCACTGGCTGCCCATCCTCGAGCCGTTGCAACGCGCCGGATTTCGGATTCTCGCCATTGATTTCCGCGGTCATGGAGATTCGAAGGAGACGACGCCGGAAGTGTACGAGGCCATGCGGCAGCGCGATCCGAAACCCTATCTCGACATGATTCACGACGTCGAAGCCGCCGTGCTGTGGTTGACGCGCGAGCAGAAGGTCGCGCCCGAGCACATCGGGCTGATCGGCGGCGAGTTCGCCGCCAATCTCGCCCTCGAGGCCATGGCGCGTAATCGCGCGCTGGGCGCAGTTGTCGCCATGAGCCCGTCCAAGAATTACTATTCATTCCCGCTCGAAGCGACGACGAAAAAGATCGGCCGCAAGCCGATCTTCGTCATGGTGCCGAAGCAAATCCTCAACGACGGCGCGAGTCAGATCCAAGCGCAGCAAAGCGGCAACCCCGCATTCGAGCTCAAGGTCTACCCAAAGTACGAATTCCATGGGGTGCATACGCTCGGTCTGTCCTGGCGCGTCGAAGACACCATCGCGAAATGGTTGATGAAAGTCTTCGGCCTCGACGCGTAGCATGCCAGCCAGGACCTCGAAGTCGTCGTGAGGCTCCCACGAAACGGCCCTTGACACTGATATCTCCTCCGCTCACAACGGCTTATAGCCGTGTCTTCGAGTACGCTTTTCTTTGACCGCTAGCCTCCACTGTGATAGGAGTTTCCGGGTTCCATTTGAGAACCCCCGTGAAGCCCCACTGGGGGAATCCCGGATCCGCGCCGGAGGGCACAATGAACCGAGCGACGGTTGCCATCGTTGGACGACCGAACGTCGGGAAGTCGACGCTCTTCAACCGCATCCTGCGCCGGCGGGAAGCGCTCGTGCACGATCTCCCCGGTGTCACCCGCGATCGCCACTACGGTGCGACGACCTGGAACGGTCGGCCCTTCTACGTCGTCGACACCGGCGGATTGCTGCCGCGGGCGGAGGGCATGGATGCGCTCGTGCGCGAGAGTGCGCTCGTTGCGCTCGACGAGGCCGATCTCCTGGTCGTGGTGGTCGACCTGCGTGCCGGCATCACGGACCTGGATCAAGAGCTCGCATCGCTGGTGCAGCGGCGGGAGAAGCCGGCACTGGTCGTGGTGAACAAGAGCGAATTCGCTCTCGGCGAGGGCGCCGCGAGCGAGTTCTGGAAGCTCGGGCTCGGCGAGCCGCTGCCGATCTCGGCGCTGCACGGCGAGGGAATGGGCGACCTGCTCGATCGCATCGTGGCGCGCCTGCCGCAAGCGACGCCGCCCGCCATCGCGGGCAACGCCGACTTGGCCATCGCGATCGTCGGGCGTCCCAACGTCGGCAAGAGCTCGCTCGTGAACGCGCTCCTCGGCCAGACGCGCGTCCTGGTGTCGCCCGAGCCCGGCACGACGCGCGACAGCATCGACTCGCGCTTGCGCTGGCACGGCCACGCCATCGATCTCGTCGACACCGCGGGCCTGCGACGACGATCGCGGGTCCAGGAGGCGGTCGAAACCTTCAGTGCGCTGCGCACGTTGCGCAGCATCGACCGCGCCGATGTCTGCGTCGTCCTCCTCGACGCGAGCATGCAGATCGCACAACAGGATGCACGCATCGTCGGGCGCATCCACCATGCCGGCAAGGGCCTTGTGGTTTGCTTCAACAAGTGGGATCTGGTGGAGAAGGATGCGTCCACCGCCATCGCTTACGAACGCATCTTTCGCAGCGAGTTCCCCTTCGCGCGCTATGCGCCGCTGCTCTACATCTCGGCCACCCAAGTGCAGCGTGTGCACCGAGTGCTGGAGAGCGCATGGAGCGTCGGCGAAGCCCGCGCGCGCGCCTTTCCCACCGCGCAGATCAACCGTGTGCTCGAAGATGCGACACGGCGGCGACCGCCGCATTACTACGGCGGCGGCAACGGGCAAGTGAAGTACGGGCTGCAGGTGGGCGTCCGGCCGCCACACTTCGCGCTGTACGTCAACAATCCGGAGTACTTCGACCGCACGTATCTGCGCTACCTGAACAACACGTTGCGCGATGCCTTCGAGTTTCCCGGCACGCCGCTTCGCATCGAGCTGCGCACGAGCCCCAACGACGGTGCGGAGGTCGCATGAGACTCGCGACCGCATTGATCCTCTCGTATCTCGTGGGCTCGATTCCATGGAGCTTGCTGGCCGCGCGACTCCTCGGCGGTGTCGATCTGCGCCGCGTCGGCAGCGGCAACCTGGGGGCAACGAACGTCTTTCGCGCTCTCGGGGCCTGGACGGCTCTCGCGGTCCTTGCACTCGATGCAGCCAAGGGCGTCGTCGCCGTCCTGCTCATCGCGCGACTGGCACCGGCGGCTCTCGGAGCGGGCGGGGTGGCGACGTTGTGCGGTTTGGCTGCTATCCTCGGTCACATGTTCCCGTTCTATCTCGGTTTCCGTGGCGGCAAGGGCATCGCCACCTCCGCCGGCGTTTTCGCCGCGCTCGAGCCGACTGCTTTCTGGGTGTGTCTCGGTGTGTTCGCCATTTCTTTCCTGGCTTCTGGTGGCATCGTGTCGCTCGGCAGTCTGCTGGGATCACTGGCCTTGCCGATCGCAATCGGCATCGCCGCCGCTGCGCGCGACTCGGTCGATTGGACGCGCCTGCTGCTCGTCTGTGCCCTGGTCGTCGTCGTCTGGGTCCGGCACGCCGCCAACATTCGGCGCCTCCTTCGGGGCGACGAGAAAGGTCTCTTGCGCCAGAAACGCAACACCGCGCGTACTCTGACCGGCGCGGGTGAGGAGGTGCGATGAGCACGGTCGCGATCCTCGGCGCGGGAAGTTGGGGGACGGCGCTCGCCGTGCTGTTGGCCGAGCGGCGGCCCTGGCTGTGGGAACACCGGGCCGAGCGGGCGACGGCGCTCCTGCAGTCGCGCCGCAACCCGCGCTACTTGCCAGATACCGTGCTGCCGGATTCCATTCGCGTGAGCAACGACCTGCCCGCTGTGGTGGCCGCGTCCGACGTGCTCGTCCTCGCGGTGCCTTCGCACGCCATGCGCGACGTCGCCCGGCAGGTGCAGCGCGCCGGGCCCGCGCGCGATCCGATCGCCATCAACGTCGCCAAGGGTCTCGAGCTCGACACGGGGAAGCGCATGTCCGAGGTGCTGGGTGAGGAGCTGCAGCTCTCGGCGCGGCAGATCGTATCGCTCGTGGGCCCGAGCCATGCCGAAGAGGTCGTCCGCGGCATGCCGACCACCGTCGTCGTGGCCGGCCGTGACGAGCACGTGTTGCAGCGCGTGCAAGAGCTGTTCACGACCGAGAGCTTTCGTGTCTACACGAACCCCGATTTGGTCGGCGTCGAGCTCGGTGTGTCGCTCAAGAACGTCATCGCCATCGCAGCCGGCGTTTGCGATGGTCTCGGTTTTGGCGACAACAGTCGTGGTGCCCTGTTCACGCGCGGGCTGGCCGAGATGACGCGTCTCGGCATCGCCCTCGGCGCGCGTGCCGAAACTTTCGCCGGCCTGGCGGGTCTCGGCGACCTGGTCACCACCGCGACCAGCCGGCACAGCCGCAACCGCAACCTCGGCGAGGCCATCGGCCGTGGCCGTTCCTTGCCCGAAGCGCTCGCGGCCATCGACCAAGTGGCGGAAGGCGTGCGCACGACCCGCGCCGCCATGGAGCTGTCGCGCCAGCACGGCGTCGAGATGCCGATCACGTCGCAAGTGTTCCAGATTCTGTTCGAAGGCAAAGACCCTCGCCAGGCGTTGCGAGACCTCATGCTTCGCGCTCCCAAACCGGAGTCGTGGAGCGCAACGAGAGGAGCCTCATGACCATCCCGAACAAGCTCTACTTCTCGATCAGCGAAGTGGCGGAAATGACTGGGGTCAAGCCGCACGTGCTGCGCTATTGGGAATCGGAGTTTTCGGACCTGCGACCGAAAAAGAACCGCGCCGGAAATCGCAGCTACCGCGAACGTGACATTCGCATGGTCATGGCTATCCGCGACCTGCTGTATCAGCAGGGCTACACCATCCAGGGAGCGCGCTTGCAGTTGCGCGAACGCATGCGTCGTGACGAACCCGCGGCGCAATTGGTGACTGCAACCATGGAAGAGGAAAAGAGCGGCAGTGTGTTGAAGTTCCTGAAGGACGAGCTCGAGGCCTTGCGCCGGCGACTCGACTGAGATGCCCCTTCAGATCCCTGTGGGAGGCAGCGGGCCACCGCACGAACCGCCGACGTACGGCGGGCTGGGCCCGGACGGATGGGCGCGCGGGCGGACCTTCTTGGAACTGGTGGACTCGGCGGGGGAGGCGGCGGCAGCGCTCCGAACAGCGTTCGCCGCCACCGAGGTCGAGTCAACACGCCGCGCTTTCTTCGCCACCTACCCCCACTCGGTACGCGTCCTGGCTCTCGCCGACCTCGGCACCGAGTGCGTGACGAACGTTGCACAAGCCGAGCGGCTGTTCACCTTGGGGCAAAAGATCTGGATGCGCATCTTCTTGGCTGAAGAGCACGCAGACGTGCACCAATTGTTCACTAGCCCCGAGCTGCCGCTGCTCGTCTTCTTCGGCGCCGACAAGTGCGAGTTCGGTCGCTGGGGTCCGCGGCCGCGTGCGTTGATCGAGACCGAAGTCAACGTCGCGCCCGCCGCTCGCGACTCGCTCCGCGCCGACTTCTATGCCCGCAATCGCGGGCGCGATCTCGCCGCCGAGCTCGCCGCACGACTCGCCGTGCGACCTGACCCGCCTGCGGCCTAGATCCGCCAGCGCCATGCGACCGCGTGCCTTGCCCGCTCCGAACCGGGCTGTTACGATGGCCGCTCTGGAGCGCTCGAACAGCAATCGGGGCGTAGCGCAGCCTGGTAGCGCACCTGCATGGGGTGCAGGTGGTCGCTGGTTCAAATCCAGTCGCCCCGACCATCACGGGGGCCCGCAACGGGCCCCCTTTGCATCCGACCGGATTGCGTTCCGCGCATCATCCTCCGGTGTGTCGCATGCACTGGCCCAAGTTGTCTTCTCGTCGCATCATTTTCGCAGCGCTGGTCGTCGCAGTCGCGCTCCCCGTGCTCGTGGTCACACGCGAGGCTCGGCGCGACATCGTCGACTTCGTGCGCCGGGCTCCGCCCATGCAGGTCCAAGTGCGATCCACCGAAAACGCGCGCGGTGTCGAGACCTCCGTCATGGCGCTCGGCGACGATGACGGCATCGCGCTCGGATCTCTGCGCCTGCCCCCCGGAGGCGGACCGTTCCCGGCTCTCGTCATCCTCGGCGGCGTTCGCACGGGGCGGCGCGCTCTCGACCTCGTTCCCCAAGATCTGCCACTCGCGGTCGCGACGCTCGACTACGCCCACGACGGGGATCTCAGCCTCGATGGTCCCGGCCTCGTCACGAGGTTGCCCGCGCTGGTGCGCGACGCTCGGCGCACCGCCGTGGCGCTGCGGGATCTGGCACGCTTCGTCGCCCGGCATCCGCGCGTCGATGCGTCGCGCGTGTACTTGCTCGGTGCGAGCCTGGGAACACCGTTCGCTTGTGTCACGGCTGCCGCCGACGCGCGTGCCGGGCTCGTCCTGCTCTACGGCTTCGCCGATCACGCCGTGGTGTTCGATCATGCTTTGCGCCCGCACGTGCGCTGGCAACCGGCGCGAACTTTCCTGGCACACGTAGGCGGCGCGCTCACCCGCGGCTTCGATGCGCGCCGGACTCTGCCGCGCGCCTGCGGGACCCCGGTCCTCTTCGTCACATCTCCCGAGGACACTGCCGTGCCGCGCCGCAGCACCGAGGCGTTGTGGAACGCCGCTTGCGAACCGCGCCAGCATGTCGAGCTCCCGGGCGGCCACATCGATGCCGCCCGCAAGAGCGCGATCTTGCAGGAATCCACCGCCATCATTCTCGCTTGGATCGCACAACGGAGATCCACGCGCTTGTGAGCGGCATGGGCATCTGCTAGCGTCCTCGCATTCGGCGGAGTCGTGATGCGCTTCCTCCTCACCAACGACGATGGCATCCGCGCCACCGGCCTGGCCGCACTCGAGCGCGCCGTGCACGGGCTCGGAGACATCCGCGTCGTCGCCCCCGACCGTGAGCGCAGCGGCGCCGGCCATTCGCTCACGCTCGATCACCCGTTGCGCGTCGCGACGATCGACGCCACGCATCATGCCGTTTCGGGCACACCCACCGACGCCGTCCTGCTCGCAGTCGAGAAGCTGCTCCCCGATCGACCCGACTGGGTGCTTTCGGGCATCAATCACGGCCCCAACATGGGGGAGGACGTGACCTACTCGGGGACCGTCGCGGCCGCGATCGAGGCCACGATCCTCGGCATCCCCGCCATCGCCATCTCGGTCGCCGGACGCGACAACCTGCAGTTCGAGCCCTTGCAGCCGCTGGTGCGCAGCCTCGTCGAGACCTTGTTGCAGTTTCCTCTCGGCCGCAACCGCTTGCTCAACGTCAACCTCCCGAACCTGCCCCCCGCGGCCATCCGCGGCGTCCGCGTCACCCGGCTCGGTTCTCGCCAGTACATCGACAGCGTCGTCGAGCAACAGGACCCGCGCGGGCGCAGCTATTATTGGGTCGGAGGCACGGGGCCGGAATGGGCAGAGGACGGCCATTCCGATGCGTCCGCCGTGCAGCAAGGCTTCGTCTCGGTGACGCCGCTTCTCGTCGACTTGACCGATTACCGCGCGCTCGTGGAACTGGAGGCCTTCGTCGAGTCATGGCAGTCACGACCGATGTGAAGTTGGCGATGGCCCGTCGGCGCATGGTGGAAGACGTGCGCGCGAGCCGCGGTGTCGAGGATGCGCGCGTGCTCGGTGCCATGCTGCACGTCGAGCGTCACTGCTTCGTTGCCGCCGCGCTGGTGGACAAGGCCTACGCACCGCATGCGCTCCCGATCGGCGCGGGACAGCGGACGCCGCCGCCCGATACCGTGGCGTTGATGGCCGAGGCCCTGCAGCTCCGCGGCGGGGAACGCGTGCTCGAGATCGGCACCGGCAGCGGTTATCAAACTGCGATTCTGGCGCACTTGGCGCGCGAGGTCTGCAGCCTCGAACGCGAGAAGGAGTTGGCGCGGTCCGCGGCTGCGCGGCTGCGCGCGCTCGGCTACGACAACGCGCGTGTCGACATCGCGGCCGACCTGCGCTGGCCGCAACACTCGGTTTTCGACGCGATCCATGTGAGCGCCGCGGCGCCGGAAGTGCCGGGGCTGCTCTTCGATCAGCTCGCGCCGGGAGGCAGGCTCGTGCTGCCCGTGGGCCGTCCGCCGCACCAGCGCCTGTTGCTCTTGGTGCGGAAGGAGGGCTACGTGGCGACGTCCAACCTTGGCGCTTGCCGCTTCTCGCTGCTCCAGGGCCGTGCCGACGTTCTGTGGCCTGGACAGCCCCCGCACGAGCCCCTATAGTGTGCCAGCGGTTCACCCGCCACGTGTGAATTCGAATGGATTCGGGGCGTAGCGCAGCCTGGTAGCGCACCTGCTTCGGGAGCAGGGGGTCGGAGGTTCAAATCCTCTCGCCCCGACCATTTTCCACCACGCATGCTCGAGCGCGCCTTCCGTACGGAGGCGTGATCCTTTCGAACCGGCGGAGCCACGGTGTTCGACCGCCAACAAATCGTGCAAGACCTCGCCAAGCGCGTGCGTAACGTGCCCGATTTCCCGGTCGCTGGAATCCTGTTCCGTGACATCACACCGATTCTGCAAGACCAGACCGCATTTCAATCGGCAGTCGATCTGTTCGTCGACACGTTTCGCCGCCGCGATGTCGAGGTCTTCGCCGGCATCGAATCGCGCGGATTCCTTTTCGCCGCGCCGACGGCACTCGCGCTCGGTGCCGGGTTCGTCCCCGTCCGCAAGGCCGGGAAGCTGCCTGCTGCCAAGGTCGAGCGCTCCTACGATCTGGAGTACGGAACCGCCACACTCGAGCTGCATCGAGATGCCGTGCGCCGCGGGCAGCGCGTCGTCATCATCGACGATCTCCTGGCGACGGGGGGAACGGCACAAGCAGCCTGCGCCCTCGTCGAAGAGCTCGGGGGCACCGTGCTCGAGGTCGCGTTCCTCATCGAGCTCGAAGCCCTGCGTGGACGAGATCGCCTCGCCGGCCGGCAGGTGACGAGCTTCCTGCGTTATTGACGCGCATGCGCACCTCATCACCGCGTTCGCAATCCTTGATCCTCCTTGTCGCACACGTTTGCCTCGCGTGCCTCTTCACGGGCGCGGCTGCAGGTGACGACCCGAGCCTCGAGGCGATGGACCTCGACCAGGCCGTGCGTGAGCAGGGAGCGCGGCGGGTCGGGGAGAAGCTCGAGAAACTACTCGAAGACAATCCTGCAAATGACCTAGCTTTCGAGCGTTTGCACGCGCTCGTCGCGGGGCCCTATGGCCTCGAGCGCAGCGAAAACCTGCGATTGCGTGGCGTGTTGCGCCAGCGGGCCCTGCGAGCCACTGCCGTGCTGATCTCGAGCTCAGAGCCCGGGGTCCCACTCGTCGTCTCCGGCACGGTGCGCGACGGCAACGGCCGGCCAATCGCTGGCGTGCTCGTCGAAGTGTTCCACGCCGACACGAAGGGGGAGTACACGCGCGAGCGTGCGATGGACGAACCCATGTCGCGTCTGTTCGGCTTCATGCGCACCGGCGCCGACGGTCGGTACGAATTCCACACGATAAGACCCGGTGGCTATGCGCATGCGCCCATTCCGCAGCACATCCATCTCCTGGCGCGTGCAACTGGATACGAGGCGCACCTCTGCCGCTCGACCTGCCAGCTCGTTTTCGCCGACGACCCGCGCATGACGCCCGAATGGCTCGCTTGGGCGAAGGAGGATGGGAATCCCGTCCTCGTGGTCACGACCGCGCCGGACGGCATGCAGCGCGGGACGTACGATTTCGTCCTCGACACGCAATAGACTCGACCGTCACGCGACCGATCCGTCAGGCCGAGGACACCCAACGAGCGAGCGAATCACCTGCTATAATCCCGCCAAGTCCCTCATGGAGAACGCCGATTCGTGGCGTGCTCTGCCAATCTGCGCGGCTCGACCGCGAGCCGATGCCGATCGGCCTCGTGTACGACTCATTGCCTCTCCCGAGTCGTACGAACTCTCGACACGGGGTGTCGACCATGAAGCCCTCGAAGCTCCTTTGGGTGGCCATGCTTTGTATGGCCCTTTGCCTGCTCACCATCTCCTGCAGCGAATATCAGATCACCAACGTCGTGCCCCCGGGCGGTGGGAACCCCGGCTCAACCACGGGCAACATCGTCGGACGCGTCGATCCGCCGACGAGCGCGGCCCGCGTGATCGCGGCGCAGGCGGCTCCGGTGGACTCGACCACGATCGACCCCGACACGGGCGCCTTCGCTCTCACCGGGCTCGGGCCGGGCACCTACGACGTGATCATCCGCGCCGATGCGCATCGCATCGAGAGGCTGGAGGGAATCGCCGTCTACGCCGGCAGCGTGAGCTACGTCGGCGCGATCGTGCTGTCGACGACGCCGGATCCAGTGCGCTCCTTCGCGCCTCTCGATCAGTCAGAAGTGGTGATGTACTACGGGCCGAACAGCCGACTCGCCATCGGCATCGATTTCATGTTGCCGATGGATCGCGCGAGCGTGCAGGCGGCGTTTTCGACCGAACCGCCGACGGACGGGATCTACTACTGGAGCCAGTTTCCATCGGTCACCAGCACCTATTGGACCGGCGCCCGGGAATCGGATGCCCCACCCGCCGATTACCAGGAGGTCCAGCCGGGCGGCGAGATCACGACCTTCCGCAACATCCGCAGCTTGCGTTTCGTCCCGCGCCAGCGCGACACATTCGTCGACTCCGTCTACGTCGTCAAGCTCGCGAGCACGGCGCATGACTCGGCCGGGGAGGAGATGCGCTTCCCGCTGCAATTCAGCTTTCGCACCATCCAGAGCGGCGTCAGCCAAACCAGCATCCAGACCTGGCCCGAGGACGGGGCCGAGAACGTCAGCTTGCTCGCCTTCAGCAGCCTTCGCGTCACGTTCCCGAAAAAGATGAACCGGGCATCGGTCGAGAACGCACTCACGATCACGCCGGCGACGGCGCCGATTTTCTTGTGGCTGGCCGACCACGACCTCACGCTCTACACTGGCGGGCCGCTGCGTGCGCTCACGACCTACACCGTGCACATCGACGACACGGCACGCGACTTGGATGGCACACCGTTGGCTCAGCCGTATGAGTTCTCGTTCACGACCGAACCGGTGGCTGTCCGCGGCAGCTCGCCAGCCAACGGCCAGGTGTTCGTCGACTTCACCACGAATCTCCGCATCGTCCTGTGGTTCAACACCTACATCGTGCGCTCGACCTTGGCGCAAGCTTGGTCCATCGTGCCGCCCGTGAGCGGTCAGTTCTACTGGACGGACAACACGTACCTTTACTTCCAGCCGAGCGTTCCCCTGGCACCGAACACCAAGTACACTGTCACGATCGGTGCAGCGATGCGGGATCTGCACGGCGCGACGCTGCCTGTCCCGTTCACGTTCGCCTTCGTCACAAGGCCGGACTGATGCGTCGAGGACGCGGGAGGAACGCGACGACATGAGGGAGGGAACCGCCGTCCGATCGATCCGACTCGCCTTGGCCGCAGCCGCCGTCGTGCTCGGCTCGACCGCGGTCGGGAGGGCGAGTGAACAGCCCGATCTCTCGGGTCATTGGACCGCCGATGTGCCGCTGCCGGATGGCCGAACGCCGCAACTGGTAGTCGATCTCGATCGGCTGGGCTCGCGCTGGGGGGGAGAGTTCGACGTCCTGGCCTTAGGTGTCGAGAACTATCCGGTGCATGTCGAGCTCCTGAACGGCGCGGTGAAGTTGACCTTCGCCGACGCGGAGGCACACTTCACCGGACGGCATTCCGCCGACGGGAACCGTCTCGCCGGCTTGCTGGAATTCGGCACACAGAAGATCGAAATCGAGCTGCGGAAAGCGGGAAAAGCCGCCTTCTCGCCATTGTTCCTCGAGTTCGAGGCGGCGGCCGACGATTCGTCACGTGTGGAGAATCTCTCCGCCCGCGGCAACGAGCTGCGCCTGCGCTTCAACTCGGATCGGGACAAGATTCGACTCGTGCTGCTGCTTGCTCCCAGCTGACCCAACTGCCAACGCGGCGCCCGTGAGGTGCAGGAGCAGGTCCTCGCCACGATCGAGAGCGAGAAGCTGGCGATCTATGTCGTCTGGGAGCCCATTCTGCGCACGGACAACGCGCGAGCTTCGCGCAAGGCCACAATGCTCGTCCCCGACGCACGTGCACGCCACTACTGGATCGACACGGAGGCGCTCGGCGAGCTGTTTCAGCCGGCCCTCGGACTCACGACGGAGCCAGCGTGGGATGTGTATCTCGTCTACCCACCGGGAGGAACGTGGAGCGACGTGCCGCCCGCGCCGGAGTTCTTCATGCACCAGCTCGTTGGCCGGCTTCCCGAGGAGCGACTTCTCGACGGTGAGGCTCTGGCGCAACGGATTCGCCAGTTGCTGCAATAGTCGCGCGCGGAACGGCGCCCGCGAGAAACAGTTCAGAACTGGCCCGGCCAGGGACGGGGAAGCGGTTGGAATCCTGGTGCGCGAACCTTCACGCACCAGACCCAACCGTCTCACCATGAGCCACGCCGACGTTCGGGCGTCGACCGCCGTCTCAGCGCTTCATCGACTTCAGCCACTCGATCTGGCCCTGCTTGACTTCCTCGGGCGACATCTCCCACTTGTGCGTCGCGATGCCCCAGCAGTGGCCGTACGGATCCTTCAGCTTCCCCATCCGATCTCCCCAGAACATGTCCGCCATGGCGAAGATGATCTCGCAGCCGGCTTGTGTGGCGCGATCGAACAGGCGGTCGCAGTTGTCGACGTAAACGAAGAGCCCCGCGGTGGCCGACCCTTTGGGAGCCTGCTCCCAAGCTCCTGGCCAGGCATCCGCCAGCATCACGTGCGAATTTCCGATCTTGATCATCGCATGCATGACCGCTTTGCCATCGGGTCCGTAGGCGATCGGGCCCGCGAGCTCGGCGCCGAATGCCTTCTGGTAGAACTCGATGGCCTGAGCGCACTTGCCGTCGTACCAGAGTTGCGTCGTGAGCGTGTTCATCCCTTCAGGAACGGGGCGTGGAGCTGGACGTGGCATGGGTGTCTCCTTTGCGGCGAGGAACCTCTAGTTTAACCCAGGTTGGATTGGAGTCAACGACGTCGGGGAGCGCTCCGCGTTTGGTCGGTGCGTGCGTATTGCGCACGAAAACCCAAAAAACGCTTCTCGCCCTTGCATCTCGCCATGTGATATAGTAGGCTATATCACCAACACTGAGGGGCACCATGAAGCCACTCGCCATGCGCATCGATCCCGCCGACCCGCGGCCCATCTATGTCCAGGTCATGGACGAGTTGCGTCGTGCGATCGCGACGGGCGCGCTGGCTCCAGGGGATCCGGTGCCTTCGATCCGGGACGCTGCCCGGCAACTGCGGATCAATCCGCTCACCGTCAAGCAAGCCTACGGCGAGCTCGAACGCGAGGCGCTGGTCGAGGTCCGGCGGGGACTCGGAACTTACGTTCGCGCCAATGTCTCGGCGGAGGCCACGCGCGAAGTGGTCGCCCACACGGTCGCCGAGCGCGCGCTGCGCGATGCGTATCGAAATGGAGTGAGCGTCAGAGCGCTGCTGCTGGCGATCCGGGCCATCGCTCGGTCCGGAGACAGCCAGGCACGCAGCAGCGGAAAGAGAGAGCGACGATGATGGCCAATCGGATTCCGCCGTTCGTGGTCGACCGCCCTGCAGTTGCCACGCACGACTTGACGAAGCGATGGGGGATGCAAGTCGTTCTGGATCGGGCCGAAATGCGTGTGCCGCGCGGCGCGTTCTACTTGCTCGCAGGTGCGAACGGGGCCGGGAAATCGACGTTGCTCCGCATTCTCATGGATCTCGTGCGGCCGAACGCGGGCCGTGCCGACGTGCTCGGAATCGATCCGCAGCGTGCGGCAGCCACGGCCCGTGCATCGATCGGATACGTGCCAGCGAATCCATCACTGCCCCCCAACCGGCTGGCACTCGCGCGCAAGCTGGAGTACCTGGCCGCCCACTATATGGCCTGGGATGCCGCATATGCGACGGAGCTGCTCCAGGCGCTGAGCGTTCCGCTGCAGCGTCCAGCCCGCTCTTCGACACCGAGTGAAGCGCAACGATTCCGTTGGGTGGCCGCACTCGCGCATCGCCCGCCGTTGCTGCTCCTCGACGAACCATTCGCCGGGCTCGACGACGCGTCGCGAGACACGGCGCTCGCGCTCTTGACCGACCACCTTGCCACGATCGACACCACCGTGATCCTCGCGACGCACGATCTTGGTGCGGCTGCATCGCTCGCGGATCACTTCGGAATCCTGCGCGAGGGCCGGTTCGAGATGCAGGCACGGCTCGACACGCTGCTCGAGCACATCCACCGTTACCGCGTCGCGATCGACGGCGGCTGGCAGCCTCCCTCGGCGCTCGGGCAAGCGACGCTCACGCGCACCGACGGTGAGCGCGAGATCGAATGGATCGTCTGGGGACCGCAGGCCTGGGCAGCGGAGGCGTTCCGCGCCGGCGGTGGCACCGTGACCGACGTCGAGACTCTGCCCGCCGCCGAAGCACTGCGGGCCGTGCTACGCAAGAAGGGGAGTGCAGGATGAACGACGAAGCCCCCGAGGCGGACGTGCGCAAAGCGACACCGCTTTGGATCGCCGGCTCGCGCCAACTGACTCTGATCGCCGCGCTCGGATGGCAAGAGCTCGCGGCGTATGTCGCATTCTTTTCGGCGGCGTGTGCACTCATGGCCTCGAGCGTGCACGGCAACCCCGTTCACAGCTATGCCGACCGACAGATCGGCATGCACTTCTTGACCTTGCTCTTCGCAGCAGGTTGGCCGCTCGTCGTTTGGCGCGAGCAATCCCCGCGTCAGCGCGCGGAGCTCGAGAGTTTGCCCGTCGGCAGGGGCCGCGCGATCGGGTTGCGTGTCGGCGCCGGACTTTTCCTGCTCCTCGGCGGTTGGATCGTCGCCAACTGCGTCGCATTCGTGATCGCAGCCACGATCGGCAGGGCCGGCGAATTCACGGCCGTCTCTGGGTTCGCCTGGCTCGCGTGCGCAATCGGCGCGGCGATCGTCTATCTGATCGGTTCGGCGATCGCCGTGGCGAGCGAGTCTCCCGGCCGCTGGGTCCTCGCCCTGCTCTTTCTCGTGTATGCGCCACCTCTCATGATGAGGTTGCCCGAGAGTCTGACCTTCGCTCTGCGGCCGGGCCCACGCTGGATCTATGACGGCGCGCTCGGATTCGAACGCGCGACGCGTTTGGCCGTGACCGAGGCACAGCTCGACACACGTCTCGCAGAATTCACGCCGGGCCACTGGTTGCCGGCAGGGCTTTTCTGGCTCGCGATCGCCGCGGCTCTCGTTGGGCTCGCGTCGCGGCGGCGCGTCGATCTCTGAGTGCAAGTTCTTCGATCTCGTTCGCGGCTTTTCGAACGGAGGGTCTTGTCATGCCAAAATCAGCGTGTGCCGTCGTCTGGTTGCTCCTTCAATCTTTGCTTGGATCCTCCTTCGTGCCGCTCGCAGCGGCTGCGAAAGACGAGGCCGAACGCGTCATCACTCTCGATCCCTATACGTTCGTCTCCGCCAAGAACGACAGCGTGGCTGCGGAGTGGGGAGTGCTCCGAGTGCCGGAGAACCGCGCCAACCCAGCGAGCCGTCACATCGAGCTCGCCTTCGTGCGCTTCAAGAGCACGGCTGAGCAGCCCGGACCGCCCATCGTCTATCTGGCGGGTGGGCCCGGAAACTCCGGAATCGCGGCGGCGCGCGGCACGCGCTTCCCGCTCTTCATGGCGCTGCGCTCCGTGGGTGACGTCATCGCACTCGACCCTCGCGGCGTGGGTGCCTCGCGACCCTTGCTCGACTGCGAAGAGACCGAGGACTACCCGCTGGATCAACCAGGCGATCGCACACGCGTGGTGAATCTCGTGCGCGAGAAGTGCCACAAGTGCATGGCCAGGATCCGGCAGCAGGGGATCGATCTCGACGGCTATAGCGTCGATGCGAGCGCCGACGACGTCGACGACTTGCGCCGCGCCCTCGGAGCCGAATCGCTTTCGCTCTGGGGGATCAGCTACGGCACGACATTGGGACTCGACATCATCCGGCTGCACGGCGAGCGCGTGCACAAGGCGATCCTGGCCGGGACCGAAGGCACCGACGACATGCTGAAGAAACCCGCGCGGGTGGACAGCATTCTAGCCCTCGTCTCCAGCCTCGCAAGCCGCGACCCGGCCGTGGCTTCGGATGTTCCGGATCTCATCGGTGCAATGCGCACGCAAATCGCGGCGCTCGCACGCCAGCCGGTGCGCGTCCGCATCGCGGACGCCGCGACCGAAGACCCCGCGGACAGTGTGACGGTCGTCCTCGGCGCGTACGACTACCAATGGGCCGCGTACCGACTCTTCGGCACCAAAGACTACGAGTGGCTTCCCGGGTTCGTGTGGACCGTGGGGCAGGGTGATTTTCGCTGGTGGGCCGAAATCGTCGCGAGCGAGCGACGCTCGGGAATTGGCTCGGCCATGACGTTCCACACCGACTGCGCATCGGGTGCGTCGGCGGAACGGCTGAGCCAGATCGCAGCGGAGCGCGACGCCGCCGTCCTCGGCGACGTGCCGAACCTCGTCTACCCCGAGGTCTGTGACGCCTGGGGATCGCCCGACCTCGGGGAGGAGTTTCGGCGCGGCGTGCATGATTCGCCCGTCCCGGTGCTGTTCATCAGCGGCTCGCTCGACGCCCGCACACCGCCGGTGCAAGCCGAGATCGCTCGACGCGGTTTTCGCCGGAGCCACCATCTGGTCATCGAGGGGGCGGCGCACAGCGACCCGCTCTTCCTGTCCTCACCCAAGATCCTGGAGACAATGCTCGAGTTTCTGAAGACGGGGGAGGTCAGCATCACCCAACTTTCGACCCCAATTCAATTTCGGCCGGTCCGCGAGTTCGATGACTGAACCTTGGCTCGATGAATCTCAACTGTCCTCGATCGACACCATGGTGATGGTGACGGCGACGCTCCGTTTCGGCTCGCTGCCGCGCGTGATTTCGACGACGTGCTCGCTGCCTTCTTCGGAGAACGCCTTTCGCAGGTCCGCCAGACGCAGCGCGGTCGCCGGCTTGCCATCCAGAGACTCGATGAGATCGCCCTTCTGCAGACCCGCTGCTTCCGCTGGCGAATTCTTGCGCACGCCGCTGACCTTGAACGACTTGAAAAGAGGCCCATCGGACACCAGCGTCATGCCGAAGGTCTTGCGCGGCGGAAACGGCTTGGCGAACTCGCCGTTCGGCTCGAGAACCATGAGGCGGCGCGAATAGTCGTACGTCGTCGTGAAGCGCTTCAGGATTCCCTCACCGATGGTTCCCGAAAAGCTGGCGCGTGCGTAGAAGCCCTTGGTTCCCAGCTGCAAGTTCACCGGAATCTCCGACAGCACGAACGTGCCGAGCGCCAGGCTTCCGAGCTTGCCGCGCACGCTCGTCTGCGCGAAAAACTGCGATTCCATCCCCGGGATCGTGTTCGGGTTGCCGGGCGGCGCCTGGATCGTGTACAAGTCACGTGCCCATCGCGATCGCGTCAACGCCAGCGTCATGAAGGACCCGCGCATGAACAACCCCGCGATGAAGAAACAGATGCCCTTCGACATGAAACGCATGTGCTACGGCGGGTTCGATGTCATGGTTTCGTGGTGAGCCAGATTCGCTCGTGGCCTCAGGGAGCTTGCCCCGTCGCGAAGGATGCGATGGCCTGCTGCTCTTCGTGGAAGCACTCGAAGATCGCGTCGAGCTTGACGAGGTGGAGCAGGTCGAACACGCGCTTCTTGGGATTCAGGAGCTTCACGGTCGCGCCTCGATCCAAGGCACGCTTGTAGCTCGAAACGAGCGCGCCGATCCCCGCCGAATCCATGTACGGGACTTGATCGAGGTTGATCAGGATCGCCCGGGTTCCGCAGTGCAGGAGCCCGTCGATCGCATCCAGCAACCCGGCACCGCCCTTGTCCAGAGTGAGCTTGCCGGTGAGGTCGAGCACCGTCACCGGGCCGACCTCGCGCACGTGAATCTCCAAGCGACCTCCTCCCGCTCGAGTGCGGCTCCTGCCCTGCACACGGTTCTCGCGTAATTCTACCGCAAAGCATTGCCTGCCGAGATCGTGCGCCTGAAAAGGTGGAACGGCCATTCACCGGCTGATAATCTTCTGGACGTGAGAGTTGGTAAGATCCCGGAGGCGAATCCCAGTGAGCGGAGCGACCGAAGGCATGGGGGGCTTCAGCCGGAGCGCGTTCGACTCCGGGACGTTGCGCCTGGGGGGCGGGGACATCGGTGGCAAGGCGCAGGGGCTCGTGTTCTTTTCCACGATGCTCGAAGCCGAGTACGACCCGACCCGACTGCCCGAGATCGAAGTCACGGTTCCACCGTTCGCCGTGCTCACGACCAGCGTCTTCGACGCGTTCGTCACGCAGGCCGCGCTCGGTGACCTGAACTTCGACGAGCTCACCGACCACGAGATCGCCCTCGCATTCCAAGCCACCCCGCTGCCGGCCGACGCGGTGACCTTCCTCACGTCCCTGGTCGAGGAGGTCCGGGCCCCTCTCGCCGTGCGCTCCTCGAGCCTGCTGGAAGACGCCATCTTCCATCCCCTGGCGGGCGTGTACGAGACGAAGATGGTGCCGAACAATCAGCCCGACATCGAGCTGCGGCTGCGCAAGATCATCGAAGCCGTCCGTTTCGTTTACGCGTCGACGCGTTTCAAGCAGGCGCGCGACTACCTCCGAGCCGTCGGCAAGGATCTCGCGGACGAAAAGATGGCCGTCGTCATTCAGGAGATCGTCGGTTCGACGATGGGGAGTCGATTCTACCCTCATGTGTCCGGCGTGGCGCGCACGCACAACTTCTACCCCAGCGCCGGCGCAAGCAGCGAAGAAGGTGTGGTCAGCCTCGCCCTGGGACTGGGCAAAACGATCGTGGACGGCGGGGTGTGCTGGACCTATTCACCCGCGCGCCCGAAGGCGCCTCCTCCGTTCGGATCCGTCGGAGACCTGATGAAGAACAGCCAGCTCGGGTTCTGGGCCGTGAACTTGTCGCCGCCGGCGGTCGAGGATGTCTTCTCGGAAACCGAGCACATGGTACGCCTCGATCTCGTCGAGGCGGAGCAGAATGGCGCGCTGAGTTTGGTGGCCTCGACGTACGTGCCGTCTTCCGACCGTGTGGTGCCCGGGACGGGAAGCGCGGGGCCGCGTGTCCTGAACTTCGCTCCGCTGCTGCAGGACAACATGCTGCCGCTCAACGACGCGATTCGAGAGCTGCTCGCGATCTGCGAACGCGCCGCGGGTGCGGACGTCGAGATCGAGTTCGCGATGGCAATGAATGCCGGAACGGAGCGGGCCCGCCTCGGGTTCCTCCAGGTCCGGCCGATGTTCGTATCGCACGAGACCATCGACCTCCATGAACACGAGTTCGGTCGTCCCGACCTCGTTCTCGCCGCCAGTCACATCATGGGCAATGGGTCGTTCGAGGGGATCCAGGACATCGTCCACGTGAGGCGTACCGAGTTCGAGGCCAAGAATACGCGGCGGATCGGTGCTGAGTTGGAGGATCTGAATCGCCGCCTGCAAGATCGTGGGCGCCCGTACTTGCTGATCGGATTCGGCCGCTGGGGAACCTCCGACCCCTGGCTTGGCGTGCCGGTGCGTTGGAGCTCGATTTCCGGTGCGAAGGTGATCGTGGAATCGTCTCTCCCCGAGCTCGTGCTCGACCCGAGCCAGGGCTCCCACTTCTTCCACAACGTGATGAGCACTGGGGTCGGTTACCTGGCGATTCAGCATCACGAGTCTCCGGGGATCAACTGGGACTGGCTCGAACGACAGCCCGCGCAGGAGGAGACCGCGTTGATTCGTCACGTCGCCCTGCCAGAACCGCTCACGATCAAACTGGACGGCCAGGTCGGCCGCGCCGGCATCTGGCACGGGAACGATCGCGCCTGATCGTACTCCGCCCACAGGTAAAGCCCTCGCAGTTCGCCTGCGGAAGCAGAACTCACTGAGCCGGCAGAGCCTGAAGGAGGTGGCCGAGCGACTTCGCGTAGAGATCGAAGCCATTCTCGGATTCCGTTATTTTGAAGCAGCTTGGGCCAGCCGTAGAGCGCTCCAGCTCGAAGTTGTGGTTGCGGGCTTGGTCAAGGAGGATCGGGATGCCCCGGATGACGACGAAACTCGCCGTCATGGTAGCGCGATCAACTCGAGTGCTTGGGCTATTGCTCGACCCAGTACGGACGAAAGTCCTGCGTGACGTGGTGGACCAGATCCTGGATCAGATTGCCGTAGGCGCTCTCGGGATCCTTCGCTCCAAAGTAGACGTCCCCTTTATTGAATCCCACATTCGCCACGGTTTCCTTCGAGCGGGCGGATCGAGTCCATACCGTCGCGCCGCTTCCAACTTCCATGAGCTTGGTCGTGAGCGCGGCCTCGACGTCTGCCTGAACACCGAGTGACGTGAATACTTGCTTCACGTCGAGCCTCGGCTTCACGTCGGTGACTTCCAAGTTACCAATGATCACCGCGTCCACGTCGAACTTCCTGCCGATGGCGCGGATTGCCTCGGGGTCGACCTTGTCACGCCCGATCGCTTTGAGCACCAAGTCCTCGCCACCCAGCTCGAGCACCGGCACACCCGGTTGCGATGCCTGTACCGTTTGAATGAAGTCCTGGCTCGCGAGTGTCTGTAGCTGTCCTTTGGGGTTGGATGAGAACTCGACGAGTCCAATTCTTCGAAATGACTGCAGGTCGATTCGCGGGGGCATCAGAGTTCTCGTGCCACCGCACCCACAGAACGCAACGAGGACCGCGCCAAGGAGTACTTTGTTCAACGTGGAATTCACAGCTCGTCTCCGGATCGATCCAACTGAGGTATGCACAAGCATGGAAAGAACGCGAGCATCAACTATGCCATGGACATCACCTGAGTTGACGCGCGCTGGGCTCGGAGTCGGTACATTCAGGCGCGTTCAGGATCTCGAAGGCGGTATGGAGAAGCGCATGGCCGGGGCCAAACGCTTGCTTGTAGGTGCGGCTGTAGCATACGATCGTGGAGTCACAGAGGTGACATGACAGGCTTCCGCACAGGAGACGACAACGATGGCAAGGTTCCAAATTGAGCTTGCACACGAGGCCTCGATGGCGGCATGTGCTCGGGCCGTCGAGGCTGTCCTCAAGAGCGGGTCCCATCTTCTTACAAATGCAGATTGGGGATGCAAGGACGGTGAGCACAAGGCATGGATCGTCGTGGATGTCGGCAGCAAGGATGAGGCCCGCGCCATTGTCCCGCCCGTATTCCGTTCCGACGCGAAAGTCGTTCAGCTCAACGCGTTTTCGATAGAGGAGATCGAGGAGATCCTTCGTCAACACAAGCCCTAGCTTGCACTCCACTCCGATGCCCAAGCCTGAACTGGACGCACTTCCTGCGCCGCTGCCCATATTTCTTAGGAATTCGACTCGAAACTGATAATGAATGATAGGCTAGCCGCCGATGCCGGTCCGCTTTCATGGTCTGGCGCTTCAACGCTGGCTACGTGTCACCGTCTGGGCAGTGTCACAGGTACGTCCTGCGCCCCAAGATCGCGCTGCTTCCATAGCGATAGCGCCAGGCCAACGATTGTCAAACAGAAGAGGATGAGGTTCACGATGGGTCCTACTGGTGTTCCCGTGCGGACAAGTGGAACGAAGTAGAGAATCAGTTGTCTGGCCAGATATTCGAGCGCCAGCAGTGCAAGCATGAATGCCACCACGCTACGATATCGCACCAACACAAGTACACAGAGCAAAAACATGATGAGACGTTCGAGCCCCAAGAGCGCCCAAATGGCCAGTACTGTCTGTGCGCCTGCAGGCGTGTATGTGTCAAGTGGGATGCCGTCGGCGGACCTCACGATAAAGTCGCCGTTGAAGATGACCATTAGGCACTGAAGGATCTTCACTATCACGACCAGCGCAAAGAGCCAGAGTGCGAGCTTGCGGCCGCGATAGGTATTATCGATGCGCTGAGGAAGCATCTTGTTGAACATGGCGGTTCCTCCGCTGAGCGCCTTCAGTGCGGCGCCTAACTTGAATTAGAACGGTTCTTGTAGCACGGCGGCACGTGTACGTCCTGTCCGGTGCCGATAACACCCGTACTCTATCACGGTGTCGCGCTCCAAGGTGAATCGCGGGCGCTGGCGCTGCAAGAGTTTCTCGGCATGTGTCGATCACTTCGAGCCAGCGGTACGCGCACCTGACAGATGCAGCCGTCCAGTCGGAAGCAGCGAGGGTCGTGGGGAATAGGGTGGGAAACATCCGCTTGTCCGAGGCCTGAGCGAAGCTGCATAACCAACTCCCGATTCTTGGGTTGGCCCTTCGTTCAGCAGGATAGAGCGGCGGTTTCCTGAATCGTTTCGATTGAGATTCCGGTGATCAGCCTCGGGCGGCAAGTGGCGTCAGATCAACGGCAACCCCGGATCGACATCGAGCTACGTCAAAACAGGCTGAAAAGGTCATTTAGGAACGGTTTGAGCCCCGTCAAGGGGAGCACACTTTTGTGGCTAGATCCGCATCGCGGCCAGGAGCTGGCGCGACGAGTCCACCGCAGCGCGTGCCAAGTCGCCCATGATCATGGGACGATCGACGAGAGAGTGGAGATAGAAGGGCACGACGCACCCGCAGCGATCGCAGTCTGCCTCGTCACCCATGACGCACTTGCCCTTGGAGGCTCCGCTCGCGTCCAACGCGAACGACTTTTCGCGCAACAAGCAGTGATCGGTGATGTCGCGGCAGCGGTCGGAACGCATGAGCCGGAGCACCCGCTCCGGAATGGCGAAGAAGTCGCCGTAGATGCGGCGCAGGGCGACCAGCGTGTCGATCACGGCGTCGCGCTCATGGTAGTCGAGCCACATGGCGTCGTTTTCCAGTCCCGCCACCGGCGTGAAGAAATCGAACGTGATGTGCCGTGCGCCAGCTTCGTACCAGTCTTTCACGACGCGTTCGATGCAGTGCACATTCTCACGCGAGATGCAGTACGCGATCGTGATTCCGAGGTGACGATTGCGCGTCACGTTGTCCATGATGACGCGGTAGATGCCACCCCGATTGCCACGCCGAAACAGTTTCTCGCGGTCGCGCACGTATTCGTGCACTTCCTCGTCGCCGTCGATGGAGACGTACCAGGTGACGTCCGGCCAGTTCGGCAGTGGGATCGTGCCGTTCGTGACGATCGCGTTGTGGCGGAAGAACGGCTTGCAACGCTCGATCACGTTCCTTCGGATGAGCGGATCGCCGCCTACCCAGGTGCAGCTGAAGAACGGAAAGCGGCCACTCGTGCGTTTGAGTTCCTCGAGCCGGGCCACCCATTGGTCCGCGTCCAGTTCATGCGGCAGATCTTCCTCCGGACCGGCGTAGTAGTAGCAATGGCGGCAGCGGAGGTTGCAGCGGCTGGTGATGTCGATCGATCCAAACGCATTGCGCGGGAATCCAAAGGCGAAGAAAGCGACTTTCGCCAGATCGTAGGCGGAGGCCCGGCGCTTTGGCCTGGGTCCGGGATCGTGCTCGAGCTGCAGCTGCGAATTCATCCGCATCCCCAACGTGATCGGGGCCCACCCCGGGACACGAGGGAACTATGGCATATCGGGCAGGCTCGGGCTATCGGGCAGCCGCCGACTCTGAAGTTCTAGGGAGGCCAGTCGCCCCGCAGTGTGCAGTTCAAACGAGGCGACACCGTGGTCGAAACGCGCCGTGGGGCCCTTGCCGAAGGGGCGAGAGGAAGCGATGATCCGGGAAGCGGCGACATCAACGGAGGCCGTGGGGCAGATTCTCGAGGGGGTCCGGGCACCTCTCCAGAGACGCGCGCGAAGGTGCAGGCGCAGTGTTGCCGCGCTTGAATACAGAGCTAGACATGGAACGACTCGCGGAACAAGGAGGACCCTATGAGCGCCGAACAGGTCAGACTTCAAGAGGCTCGCGAGCAGAAAGTGTCATGGAAGAAGTGGGGGCCTTACCTCAGCGAGCGCCAATGGGGAACGGTACGAGAGGACTACAGCGAGGACGGTGATGCATGGAACTTCTTCACCCACGATCACGCGCGCTCGCGCGCCTACCGCTGGGGTGAGGACGGTATTGCCGGAATCTCGGATGACAAGCAGCGTCTTTGCTTCGCTCTGGCGCTGTGGAACGGCAAGGATCCGATCCTCAAGGAGCGGCTCTTCGGCCTCACCAACAGCGAGGGCAATCACGGCGAGGATGTGAAGGAGTACTACTTCTACCTCGACAGCACACCGACCCACTCGTACATGAAGTACCTGTACAAGTACCCGCAGGCGCCCTATCCCTACGCTGACCTGCTGGAGACTAGCCGACGGCGCAGCCGTGACGAGGGGGAGTACGAACTTCTCGACACCGGCGTCTTCAAGGACGACCGCTACTTCGATGTCTTCGTCGAGTACGCCAAAGGGGGCGCGGAAGATCTCCTCGTGAGAATCACGGCAGCCAACCGTGGACCTGAGGCGGCCGAACTACATCTTTTGCCGACACTGTGGTTCCGGAACGACTGGTCGGCGTGGATCGCCGCATCCAATCGCGCTGCCGCGAAACCGAGTCTCAAGCAGATCCAGGCCACGCCCGGCACGAGCGCAGTCGCCGCCAGCCATTCGCTGCTCGGCGATCTTGTTTTTTCCTGCGAAGGCGATGTGCCACTGCTCTTCACCGAGAACGAGACCAATCACGAGCGACTCTTCCCCGGGCAGAAGAACGAGAGCCTCTACGCCAAAGACGGGATCAACGACATTGTGGTGCAGGGCCGACAGGGTGCGGTGAATCCGGGCAAGCAGGGGACGAAGGTCGCCGCGCACTACCACGTCAAGATCGCAGCCGGCCAGACGTCGGTGATCCGCTTGCGGCTCTCCAAGAGCCCTGCGGAAGCACAAGACCAGCCCTTCGGGGGGTCATTCGACAGCATCTTCGCCGAACGGCTCCGTGAAGCCGATGAGTTCTACGAATCGATCACGCCGCCATCGGTGAGTGAAGACGCCGCCAATGTGATGCGGCAGGCCCTCGCCGGCATGCTCTGGAGCAAGCAGTTCTTCTTCTTCGACGGGGACAACTGGCTGGACGAGCACCGTTCCAATCCATTGCACACCGGATATCGCATCGGCCGGAACTCCGATTGGTTCCACATGCTGAACGAAGACGTCATCTCCATGCCCGACAAGTGGGAGTATCCCTGGTACGCGGCATGGGACCTGGCTTTCCACACGCTGCCGCTCTCGATCGTGGACCCCGATTTCGCCAAGCAGCAGATGGATCTGATGCTTCGCAACGCCTACCTGCACCCCAGCGGCCAGATGCCCGCCTACGAGTGGAACTTCAGCGACGTGAACCCCCCAGTCCACGCCTTCGCTACTTTGTTCCTCCATCGCACCGAGCAGGCCCTGCGTGGCGAAGCGGACATCGATTTCCTCAAGTCGACCTTCACCAAGCTCCTGCTGAACTTCACCTGGTGGGTCAACCGTAAAGACCGCTTCGGCAAGAACGTGTTCGATGGGGGCTTCCTCGGCCTCGACAATATCGGAGTCTTCGACCGCAGCGCCCCGCTTCCCACCGGCGGCCACCTCGAGCAGGCGGACGGCACGGCTTGGATGGCGCTCTTCAGCCAGAACATGTTGGAGCTTGCGGTCGAGCTCGCCGCGCACGACGCCACTTACGAGGGAATGGTCAACAAGTTCGCCGAGCACTTCTACTACATCGCCGCCGCCGTGAATCGTCACGGCCAGGACGGCATGTGGGACGAGGAGGACGGCTTCTATTACGACATCCTGCGGCTTCCCGACGGCAGCGCCACACGGCTCAAAGTGCGTTCCATGGTGGGCCTCCTTCCGCTGTGCGCAGCGACTGTCATCGAGGCGTGGCAGCGAGAGCGCGTCCCGCAATCGATGAGTTACCTCACCGAACGGTTGCGCCGAATGCCTGAGCTCTTGAAGACGATGCACCCGACCGGCCGGGGTCATCTCGGCGTCGCCGAGCGCGGGCTCTTGGCCCTGGTCAACCCAGAGCGGCTCCGCCGGATCCTCACGAAGATGCTCGACGAAAACGAGTTCCTCGGCCCACACGGCATCCGCTCGCTTTCCAAGTTCCACGAGCGGCATCCTTATGTCTTCTACACCGCCGGCCAGGAGTACCGCGTGGATTACCTGCCTGGCGAGTCGAACACCGGCATGTTCGGTGGCAACTCCAATTGGCGGGGCCCGGTCTGGATGCCGGTGAACGTGATGATCATCCGGTCGCTGCTGAACTTCTACCTGTACTACGGCGACAACTTCAAAATCGAGTGCCCCACCGGGTCCGGCCGCATGATGAACTTGTTCGAGGTGAGCAAGGAGATCGCCGACCGACTCGCCGGGATCTTCATCCGCGACGCGCAGGGCCGGCGACCCGTCTACGGCGGCACCGAGAAGTTCCAGAGCGATCCCCACTGGCGCGACCTCATCCTGTTCTACGAGTACTTTCACGGCGACAACGGCGCCGGGTTGGGCGCCAGTCATCAGACCGGCTGGACCGGGCTCGTGGCCAAGACCATCCAGCTCTACGGCCTCCTGGACCCCGAGCGTGCGTTGGGATTGGGCAAGTCGGCTGGATTCTTTCACGGCCCCCGGGAACGTGAAGTACTGCCCGTATCGTGAATCCGGGGCGTGAGGTTGCGGAGCACGGCCAGAATGCGGGGATGAATAGGACCACCGACGGAGCGAGCCTATTCGTCCCCGCACGCGGTTCTCAGAAGCGGGTCGTGAGCCCGAGCTTGAACGTGTTGTAGTCGAGCGGCGGCTCGGTGTCGAAGGGCCAGTTCACCTCTTCCTTGCGGAGCTCATAGTACCCGTATTGCAGCGCGCCTTCGAGCACGAAGCGCACGATCGGCGCCGCGTACGGCGACGAGTCCTCGACCTCGTCCACGAACATGTCCAATGCCCAGAGAGCGCCGCGGTCGAGGCCGGTCGAGAGCAGCCAATACCAGAACTTGAGGCTCGGAAAGACAGCAGCGCGCTCGTAGCCCGCATGCAGCGCCAGCATGTCGCCGAAGCCGACCTCGACGGCTGACTCCCACGACTCGCCGAATCGCGTGTGGGTGGTGAACTGTTCGACCGACGCCGCGTCCACCGGTGTCAGGCCGCCAGCGGTCTCGCCTTCCAGCTCGAGCGTGTAAAAGCCAATGGTGCCCGCGCTCTGGAGGATGAACCGGCCGCGTTCCGACGCGAAGCGATAGCCGTATCCATCGCCGGCTCCAACGCCGAACCGCCACATGTCGGTGCCGACTTCGGACAAGCCCGCTGCGTCGCTCGTGAGGCGGCTTGCGAGGTTGCCGACGTGAGTGAAGTGGGTGCTCTGGTGGAGGAGGGCGTCCTCGCCCCCATAACGTCGATCGACCCGGTAGCCCAGTTGGAGATCGAGGACACCAACCGAGGCCAGATCGCCGCCGAAGCCGTCGCGGTCCACATCACCAAAACCATACTGGATGGCGATCATGGGACGCGCGTCACGCCACGCGTGCTTGAACGAGTGGTGGTCGTCGTCGACCGTCACTCGGATCGTGTGGTCCTCGGGTTCTCGAGGATCCTCGGGTGGCGCGCCGACAGTCGGTGCCGGCAACGCGGCTAGGATCGCCGTCGCGGCGGCGACAACGACGGAGGTCAGGATGGAACTCACGCCTCTCCTTTCTTGCCAAGCGGTCCCGGAAACGCTCGCAACGATTCGTCTCGTCTCGGCCAAAATTCCTGGCCCGCCAGTGCGGAAGCGGCAGTATATACCTGGTTCGGCTCGAGGCTGGCGGCACGAGCCGAACTCGCAAGATGATCCTGAAATAGCAACCCCGATAAGAACCCCCAGCCCCGCCACAGCTCGATGGCGTTCTGGCGGCTCCTGCGCCTGACAAAACCCATGGCGCGTCGGGGTTGAACGTGTAAGCTGCACGCCATGCACAAGCCAGTTTGGTGTGTCGTTCTTGTCTCGATGCTTCCGGCGGTGTCGTTGTTGCCGGGGATCGGGCGAGCTGCGGACCGACTTCCCATCGCAGCAGTCGAGCGCTTCGCCGCGCTCGCGCTCGGCTGCGTGCATCAGGAGTATCCGAACAAGATCGCGCACGTCCTCACTAGCGACGCCGACGCGCGCGCGCCGCGCGAGCTGACGCCGGCCTTCTCCGGTTGCTACGACTGGCATTCGGCGGTGCACGGGCACTGGTTGCTGGCGCGTTTGGCACGTTTGTATCCGGAGGCGCCCTTCGCCGCGCCGGCGCGCGCAGCGCTGGCGCAGAGCCTGACGCCCGAGCACATCGCGGCGGAGGTGCGCTACATGGAAGGCAAGGGGCGTGTCGGCTTCGAGCGACCCTACGGCCTCGCATGGCTCCTGCAGTTGGACGCGGAGCTTGCCGAATGGCAAGATCCGCAAGCGCAGGCGTGGTCCAAAGCCTTGCGTCCTTTAGCGTTGGTCTGCAAGGCGCGGCTCGTCGAATGGCTGCCGAAGCTCACGCATCCGATCCGCGTCGGCGAGCACGATCAGACGGCGTTCGCATTGGGCCTGGCACTCGACTGGGCGCGTGGCGCAGGGGACACGGCGAGCGGCGCCGTGTTCACACGCGCCGTGCGACAGTTCTATCTCGAAGATCAAGGCTGCCCGCTCGACTACGAACCTTCGGGTCACGATTTCCTGTCGCTGTGCCTCGCCGAGGCGGATGTCGTACGCCGCGTGCTCTCCGCCGCGGAATTCGCGCGCTGGCTCGATCGGTTCCTCCCCGCGCTTCCACGCGACGGCCGAGCCGACTGGCTCGAGCCCGGCATCGTCACCGACCCGAGTGACCCCAAGCTCGCGCATCTCGATGGGCTGAATTTGTCGCGCGCCTGGATGCTCGAAGGAATCGCCGCCCGCCTCCCCAAAGAAGACTCGCGTCGCGCCAGCCTTCTCGCGGCGGCGCAGCGGCACCGCGACGAAGCCCTGCCGCGCGTCACTGGCGAGCACTATGAAGGCGGTCACTGGCTCGGTAGCTTCGCGACCTACCTCGTCACCGAGCGTGGTCTGCCGTAGTCCGGTTTGGAACCGACCCAGAGATGCGTTTGCACGGTTCAGTACGCTTCGAGAATGGACAGATACGTGCCCGTGGAGCCGTCATCACCGGTGCCGAAGTCGGCGCGCAAGGTCACCCCTTCGGATTTGCTCAACAGGAGCCGCAGTCCCAGGCCGCCGGCGAAACGCATCTGGTCGAAGTGGAAGTCCGCGACGTCATGGGCAACATCACCAACGTCAGCGAATGCAGCGAGGCCCATGCGTTTCCAGAATCCCAGGCGGTATTCCCCTTGGAGCACGTAGCGCTGGCGTTCTCGAAAGCGGCCGGCGTAGTAGCCCCGCATGACGTTACTTCCACCCAGCATGGCGAGGGCTTGGAACGGAGGTGTGCCCATCATGAAGGTGGCCAGACCACGGACAGCAATCACCTGAGAGCGGGAAGGAGAGAAGTATCGCCGTAAATCGATGGTCCAGGTGGTGAAGGAGAAATCGCTGCCGATCGCATCGTCGGACACCGTGAAGCCCAGCTCGGAGAGACTCCCGGAATGGGGATAGACGATGTTGTCCCGCCGATCCCAGCCCGCCGAGATGCCAACCTGTGCGAGCCTGCCACCTTCGCTTCCTGCGAGCTCCTGGCGGGAGAGGATGCCTCCTTCCTCGACTTCCGCCATCTCCTGGTAGAAATAGCTGACATTGGGACCGACACGCAGATCGGTGATGATCTCGCGCCGCAAACTCGCCGTGGCGGCGAACGTACGAGGCGTGTAATCTTCGGACACATCTACGTCGGTGTCGTTGCCCAAGCCAAAGAAGGTGTCCGGGAACTTGGAGAACACCACGCCACCTTGCAGCTGGTAACGTTCGGCGGCCCAGTATCGCTCGAAGCCGGACCCCACAACGACCTGCTTCCGCTGGGTAATGATGAAGTTGGCAGAGTACGTCGAAGGCTTCTGATCCTCCGTGGCGCCATGAGGACGTCGGAAATAGGTGATCACGATCCCGACGCCGGATTTCGTCTCGGGTGAGTACATGTAGAACGGAAACGGGATCAGCGTACTCCTCTTGGTCTTCACGCTGTCGCCGGAGTCTGTCTCCGCTCCCCACGAAGGGACCGAGAAAAGAATCGTCGCCAACCAGACCAGAGCGGCCGCTCTTACGCGAAGGAAGGAGGGCAGGGGAGCGTTGGCGTGGCTCATGGCAACCTCGAAACCGAGGCGCTCACGGTGGGGGAATTCCTGAGGTGCCGACCGCCGGAGCTCATGACGAATCTCGACACGATCAACGGACGGTTCCTCCGGTGAAGCGGGGTGGGGTGCATGGAAGTGGGACGCGAAGGCGAGAGTATCGCATCCCGGCAGCAGTATTCTGCAAGGGGCAGAGCGTCGGCGCGACCAGGTCCCGATCGTGACGCGGGCGTGGAAGCGGATCAAAGGGCCACGTAATGGCGGCGATCGCGGACCGCGTGGTTGCATCTTCTTTCCGAGATTCCAATAATGATGTTGGGACCATCCAGACTCCGCCTCGTTCGAGACGTACGGGTTTGGTCTCACTGGAGGTCCAATCATGAAACGTATGCTCGGTGTCATCGCGCTCGCATGTCTGTGGGCCGACCTGGGTTGGGGCGCTTCCATTGGTCTGTACTCATCCTTGGACTGCTCCTCGTGCACGCTCCGGATCCCGACGTCATCTCTTAGCGGCACCTTGTACATCTGCGCTTCCACCGCGAACTTCCCTGGAACCGCCATAGGAGCCTGGTTCAAAGTGGAAGGGATGCCGACCGGTTGGTCCGCAACGTCGGTCCCGGCGCCGGGGGCCACGTCCTCAGGCGATCCTTTCGGCACCGGCGTCAGTATGTCGTTCACCCCCGGATTGCTCGGCGACTGCGTGCTGCTCTACACCGTGACGCTCACCCCGCCCGCTCCCGGTGCGCAGGCGACCCTGCACGTGACGCACAAGGACGATCCGCCGCTCGGGATCGGGATGTATTGCCCGTTGCTCGAGTCGGACCTCCCGGCATGTATTTTTTGCCCGTTCTGCGTCGCCGGTGGAACGATGTTGGTGAACACGGACACGGACTGCACCGTCGCTGTGCAGTCACCCACTTGGTCGCAGGTGAAGTGGCTGTTCCATTGATTGCGGAGCGCAGCGTCTAGGTGTTGACGAATACCATCGAGTCCTGAAACTGGCGTGGTGCATCACCGTCACCGGGCGCTGCCTGCCGCACGATCATGGTGATCGTGACTGGTCGCATCCTACTAGGGGATTCCCCTAGAAGATTCCCTCGCGGCAGGGTGTGGATTGGCGACCGAATGGGCCGGGCGAGCACAACCGGGAGCTATACACCAGGGAGATCCACGCCAGGAGCGCCTCTCCTGGGCTTTCGGTGTTCGCGAGCTCGGCAGCACTCCGTGTCTCCCCCTCGCCGAGTTCCCACCAGCCGAGTATGCTGTGCGCGGCAGGATTTCGGCACAGGACTTCGGTGCAAGGAGGAGGAAGAATGGCTCGCAGATTCGCCGCCAGGATGTTCGCGTCGACGGTAATCGCGTTGTTCGCCGCATCGGCACTGGCGCAAGAAACCAAGACCCCGAAAATGACCCCCGAACAAATGGCCGAGATGGAAGCGTACATGAAGGCCGGAACACCGGGCGCGCCTCACCAAGCACTCGCGTCGACGGCCGGTGCCTACGACTGCAAGGTCAAGAGCTGGCACGAACCGGGTGCACCTCCGATGGAGGAGAGCGGCACCGCGACGCGCAAGATGGCTCTCGACGGCCGGGTTCTCGTCGAGGAATTCTCCGGGAAGATGATGGGGAGTCCGTTCACCGGTCACGGGATGCGCGGTTTCGACAACGTCACCGGCAAGTACTGGGGGATTTGGTTGGACAGCATGTCCACGGGCCTCATGGTGAGCGAGGGCACGTGCGACGCCAAGAACGCCTGCACATTCACCGGCTCCTGGAACGACCCCGTGAAGAAGGGTCCCATCAAGGTGCGGATGACGACCCATTGGACGAGTCCGACGACGGAGGTCTTCGAGATGCATGGTCCGGGCAAGGACGGCAAAGAGTTCAAGATGATGGAGATCACGTACACCAAGAGGAGCTCATAGCGCTCGTGATCACATGCGCGGAGGGCTGAATGCGGTGGCGAAGCCGTGATTCAGACCTTGGAGATCGATTGGAACGCATGCGAGCGTGCGCACCACGCAGCCCTCCGCGCACTAGCCGAGGACATGGTGGCGTGAGAAGCGGTGAGAGCGGGGCGCGACGCCTTGCGCACCCAAGTGATGGCCGCGCTCCGGCCAGCTGTTGCGCCGCGGCGATGACTAGAGAACCGCAGACGCTTGGGCCTCCAGAGCGGCGATTCAGGCCTCACATGGCGCGACATCATCGATAGAGATGTTTCACCGATCCCCAGGCAGCCGGTGCGATCGTGAGCAAACAGGAGTAGGGCGTCACCGAAGTCACAACCAGTTCCTGCGCCCAGTCTTGAGCGAAATCCAGCATCTGGCCCGCTTCGCCGTAGATCTCGACAGTCGTCCCCTGGTCTGCGTAATGCGCAGAACCACCAAACAAAACGCCGTCAGCGAAGCACAACTCCGCGCAGGGCTGGCCTGTGGTCAGGAGCGGCGTCGAGAGTCCCGCTGGCTGCCAATCGTGGCGCAGCTGGCCACGGAACAGGAGCGTGTTGCCGGTCGTGACGGCCGATCGAACCGCAAATTCGCCGGGAATTTGGTGCCGCTGCGCATCGACAGGGCGGATCTCGTACCAATAACCGTGTCCTGGCTCTACGTTCGCGTCCATGAAGATCTGTGCAGGCTCAGAAGTGGGGTTGGGCGGAATGGGCAGGACATCGTTGTTGACGCGGACGCCCTCTGCGCACTTCGTCCCCAATTGCCCGCGATACACGTCAAACCCGGCGGCCTCCGTGCTCAGGTCCCAGTAGGTCCAGCTGAACTCCAACTGGACGGCTCCGCCCTCGTAGCGCCCTTGGAGAACAGCACACCAGCTGCACAAATCCTGCGCGCGAGCCGCAGAAGCGGCCACCACGCCGACAATGAAGGCAAGGGCTGCAGATTGCACCACGGCCTCCAATCGTAGCCGACGCCTCGCACCCCAGGAGCCAACGCCCGCGAGGACCCGAATGACGAGTCTGGACCCAAAGGTAGAAGCCTGGTTGACATACATAGCAGCGCAATGTATATTGCTGCTATGTACACCGGGTCTGTCGGGAACGACAAGTCTTGGCAGGACGAGAAACCATGGAGATCAACAAGGACCTGATCGCCGCTTCCTCGACCCCGATCGTGCTCGCGATCCTGGCCGAAGGGGACAGCTACGGCTACCAGATCCTCAAGCGGGTCAGGGAGTTGTCTGGAGGGCACATGGAGTGGACGGACGGAATGCTTTACCCGGTTCTGCATCGTCTCGAGCGGCTCGGATACGTCGAAGCGCGGTGGGAGGTCGCGGAGAGCGGCCGACGTCGGAAGTATTACCGCATCACGTCTCGGGGTCGAGCTCAGCTCACCGAGGAACACAAGCAGTGGCAGGCGGTGGACGCAACGCTCCGAGGCATTTGGCAAGCGCTCTCCATTTCGATCCTGCCGAACCCACTGGCGTCACTCACGCCACTACTACAGGGAGCCTGAGCGATGCCGACCACAGATGAAACGGAATCGCTCAAGGACCAGATCGACCAATGGCGGAGCTACCTCCAGCGTCGGCAGGCGATCCATGCCGTCGATGTCGCGGAACTGGAAGACCATCTGCGCGAGCAGGTCACGGTGCTCGTCGACTCCGGGCTCACCACCGATGAAGCGTTCCTGGTGGCGGTGAAGCGCATGGGCGATCTCGACACCTTATCCAGGGAGTTCGCGCGCGAGCACTCGGAGCGCCTCTGGAAGCAGCTCGTCGTTGGCCCCTCGGATTCTGGGGAGCCACGAGCGCGGGCCCGAAAGGATGCCATCGTCGCCTTCTGTCTTGCCGTGGCGGCGGCTGTGGCCATCAAGTCGCCGGCGCTCTTCGGGATGCAATTGAACGAGGACCCCGATCGGTCCTTCTACTTCCGCAATCTGAGTCTCTTCGTGCTGCCCTTCCTGACCGGCTATTTCGCTTGGAAGCGGCGGCTCGACATCAAGACTCTGTGCTGGCTGGCCGTGGCGTTCGTCGCGGCGGGTGTATTCGCCAATATCTATCCCTTCACACCGCGCGGCCATACCGAGGTGCTCACGGCGCTGCACCTGCCGATGGCGCTCTGGTTGGTGGTGGGGATCGGGTACGCCGGCGGCCGCTGGAGCCAGGTCGGGGGCCGCATGGACTTCATTCGATTCTCGGGCGAGCTGTTCATCTACTACACCCTGATCGCCCTCGGCGGCGGCGTCCTCACGGCGTTCATGATGATGATCTTCAAGGCGATCGGGATCGACCTCGAGCCCTTCTTCCAATCGTGGCTGCTGCCGTGCGGAGTGGTCGGGGCCGTCGTGGTCGCCTCCTGGCTGGTGGAGGCGAAGCAAAGCGTGATCGAGAACATGGCGCCCGTGTTGACGCGACTCTTCACACCACTTTTCGCCGCAGTGCTGGTCATGTTTCTGGGGACCCTGCTGTTGACGGGACGGGGAATCGACATCCAGCGTGAGGTGCTCATCGCCTTCGACCTGCTCCTGGTCGTGGTCCTGGGGCTCCTGCTTTATTCCGTCTCCGCCCGAGACCCCCAGTCGCCCCCCGACGCCTTCGATGTGATGCAGGTCGTTCTGGTGGTCAGTGCGCTATTGGCGGACGCAGTAGCTCTGTGGGCCATCGCCGCGCGCATCAGCGAGTTCGGCTTCACCCCGAACCGCGTAGCTGCGCTGGGTGAGAACGTGATTCTCCTGGTCAATCTGGCGTGGTCCGCCGTGCTCTACATCCGCTTCCTGAGAGGTCGCGGACCGTTCACGGTCCTCGAACGGTGGCAGACGAATTACATACCCGTCTATGCCGCGTGGGCGGCGATCGTCGTGATCGTATTCGCCCCCGTGTTCGGATACGTCTGACCGGGCGGCGATCTCTCCGATCTCGCACCGACCGTAAGGTTGAGGGGGATCGTCACCTGAAAGGCATCACGGGGGAGGTGACTCGCATGAGGGCAGTTCTCTCTCCGAGCTCGTGCTCGTCCCGGGGCGCACCGCGCCCGGTCCTCTTCGCGCTGCTCGCGTTCGTCTCGATTGGTGCGTCCAACGTCACCGCGCAGTCCAGCGAGGCCCTCGACCAGCGGCTGGACTCCATCGCTGGCGCCGGCGTTCGCGAGAATCGCGCTGTCGGCATCGTGGCCGCCGTCGTCAAGGGGAACGACACGCTGCTCCTCGAGGCGTACGGCAAGGCCGACGTCGAGGGTGACGTGCCTCTGACCGTGGACACCATGCTCCCGATCGGCTCCGTCACCAAACAGTTCACCGCCGCCGCGATTCTCCAGCTGCGGGATCAGGGAATGGTCAGCCTCGACGATGACATCACGAAGTGGCTGCCGGACTTCGAGACTCGCGGCAACAAGGTGACGCTGCGCCACCTCCTCGGTCACACGTCCGGAATCGTCGACCTCACCGAGATGCCGGAGCTTCGCGAGATGAAGCTGATGAGGAACACCACCGCCACTCGCGATGACGTCTACAAAGTCATCAGTCGCTATCCATTCCAGTTCCCGACGGGGACGATGCAGACCTACAGCAACTCTGGCTTCTGGCTCCTCGGTCTCATCATCGAGAAGGCGAGCGGGTTGACCTACGAGGATTACGTCGAGAAGAAGATCTTCGAGCCGCTGGGGATGACGCGCTCGATGTACTGCAACAACTCGGAGAACATCCCTCGCCGCGCCCACGGCTACGGCATGCGGAACGGCATCACCCGCCGCGCGCCGGAGATTGTGCACACGGGGACATACGCCGCCGGTGCACTCTGCTCGACAGTGGAGGACATGACCCGGTGGCTGCAGGCGCTGCACGGCGGCAAGGTGCTCTCGCCGAAGTCGTATGCCGAGATGATCACTCCGTCAAAGCTGAACGACGGAACGTCGCTCCGCTACACGATGGGGCTCTTCGCCGGGGAGGACAGCAACGGTCTCAGGTACATCGGACATGACGGCGGCGGCTTCGGCTTTTCGTCGGAGGCGAGGTGGTATCCCGAAGCGCAGCTAGCGGTCGTCGTCCTGACGAACAGCGAACCCGACAACATCACCGTGGTCACCGACGGTCTCGCGGCCGCGGTGCTCCCGGTGTCGCGCCCGGCGGGCCCGTTCACAGGCGACGCGTCCCTGCTCGTCGGCAAATACAGGGGGCCCGGGCGCGGCAGCGACATGGTGATCGAAGTGACGCAGACGCCGCAGGGGATCGCGTTTGCCTTCGACGGCGACGCAGCGGGTCTGCAGCCATGGGTCGAGGGTTGGACGTTCCGCAAACACAGCTCGCTTTTGACCTTCCGCCAGAGCGCCAACAGCGGTCCGGCGACGGAACTGCGGTTCGACACCGGCGGTGACCACTTCATCCTGAAGCGGGAGTAGAAGGCAGAATGGAATCACGGGCCCAATCGTAGTTACGCTGAACGCTCGAGGTGGTTGAGATGCCTGATCGACTCCCTAGCCTCATCATCCTTGTCGGCTTCTGGATCCCCCCGGCGGTGGCGGGCTGGGTGGCGGCAGGGTCCCTTCAGCGAAGCACCAAGCGCCGCCGCGTCACCCGGACTTACGCGGTGCTGGCGGCCTTCGTGCTGGGCTATGCTGCGGCGTGGTTCCTCCTGAACCTCGGTCGCATGCCGCCGTACATACCCGGAGCAACGACCGATCCAACCTTCGCGCCGCCGAGGGCCGTCGCGGGTCTCGCCGTTGTCACGAGCGCGCTGGTGTTGCCCGGCAGCGCGTTCGCCTGCGCGTTGGCGTTTCGCCGCCGTGGGCAGATGCTCAGACGCCCGTCTTCGCGTGCGTCAGCCTGACCCGCCGATGAAGCTGACGGTCCGCTTTGTCGGTCTTTCGTGAGGAGTGGACCGGTTCACCTGTGGAGATCGAAGGTACCTACGCATGGTCAAACCGCTCCTGTTGGCGCTCGCCGTTTTCGGCGGCTGTCAGGCTCCAACCCAGACGAAACCGGCTACATCTGTCGACGATTTCGCTGCGCACCTCGGGTCGTTGCGTGCTTCGGGACACGTCCAGGCGATCAGCGCCGTCATTTCGAAGGATCAGTCCATCGTCTGGAGCGGCTCCTTCGGCGGAACCGACGGCGTGCCCGGCGAGGTCAGTGACACGACGGTCTTTCACCTCGCTTCGCTCACCAAGCCACTCGCCAGCACAGTGATTCTCCAACTCGTGGATGAGGGCAAGGTCTCGCTCGACGATCCGGTTTCCAGGTATGGCATCGTCCTTCCGGGCACGGTTCTCGTCAGACATCTGATGAGTCATACGTCCGAAGGCGTGCCCGGAACCCGCTATGCGTACAATGGCGACCGGTTCAGCCTGCTCGATGCGGTGGTTGCGCAGGCCGCCGGCAAGCCGTTCGCCGACGCGGTTCAGGAGCGCATCATCGCTCCGCTCGAATTGAAGCACATGGCACCGACACCGCAGTCGGCGGCGTTCGCTGCCAGCGGACTCGATAGGACCGCGTATCTCGCGAACATTGCGCCGGGCTACACGTGGAATGGCGACCGATACGTGCCGACCGCGTACCAAACGGCCTTCAGCACGGCGGCCGGGCTCACCGCCTCGGCGCGTGACTACGCGGAGTTCTCGATGGCGATGGATCGCGACGCATTCCTCAGGCCCGCAACGAAGGCGCTCGCCTGGACGCCAGTCACGAGCCCTTCGGGCAAAACTTTTCCCTATGGACTCGGATGGTTCGCGACGGACTACAAGGGCATCCGTGTCATCTGGCACTACGGCTACTGGACCGCCTCGTCCGCGCTGGTCATCAAGATTCCGTCCCAGGGACTCACCTTCGTCCTGCTGGCGAACACCGACGGACTCTCCGCACCCTATCCGCTCGCCTCGGGGAAGCTCGAGGCGTCGCCGTGGGCGCGGGAGTTTCTCGAGACCTTCGTGATCGCGAAGCTGCCCCTGCCCTGACCGCCAAACCACACGGCGCCGCGATCGAGGTGACGACCGCCTCGGGTCCGATGGGGCTCGTCACGCTGACGCCGAAGACGCCGCTCGCGCCCGCGCGCTACACGCTCGACATCGACATCTCGAACGACTTCAACGACGTCAGAACCAACGTCGGGCTGTACCGCATCACGTACCCCGGTCCCGGCTACCTGTTCACGATGTTCGAGCCCGACGAGGCGCGCGAAGCGTTCCCCTGCTTCGACGAGCCTGGCTTCAAGATCCCATGGGTCTTCACCGCCACGTGCGGCGTACGTTGAGACCATCGCTTGACCGCTGGGGCAAGGTGCCAACGGCCGGCCAACCCGCCGGCGTGACGCTCGTCCGCCGACGCCTGCTGCAAGCTTTGTCGACGACCGGCGCGACACCCGGGTCCAAGTAGCAACGATCTGCGAAATGGAACTCGCTTGTCATGCTATAGTCGGCCCTCATGCCGCTAGCTCCCGGAACTAGGCTCGGTCCGTACGAAGTCCTTTCGCTCGTCGGGGCAGGAGGGATGGGCGAAGTCTATCGCGCGCATGACACGCGCCTCGGCCGCGACGTCGCGATCAAGGCGCTGCCCGAGAGCTTCGCACGCGATCCCGAGCGTCTCGCGCGCTTCGAGCGCGAGGCACGCCTGCTCGCCTCGCTGAATCATCCGAACATCGCCGCGATCTATGGGCTCGAGGAAGTTGCTGGTCAGCGTTACCTGGTGCTCGAGTACGTCGAAGGCGCAACGCTCGCGAGCCGTCTCGCCAAGGGAGCGCTGGCGCTCGACGAGACATTGCACGTGTGCCAGGCGATCGCGGCCGGAGTCGAGGCGGCGCACGAGGGCGGCGTGGTGCATCGCGATCTCAGCCCGAGGAACGTGATGCTCACGCACGCGGGCGCGGTGAAGGTGCTCGACTTCGGTCTCGCGAAGGGCCGCGCCGAGGCACGCGAGAGCGATTCGGATCCCAACCCCTCGGCCTCGCCGACGATGACGTATGCGGCGACGCAGGCGGGCATGGTACTCGGCACCGCGGCCTACATGTCGCCCGAGCAGGCACGCGGCAAGAACGTCGACCGCCGCACCGACATCTGGTCGTTCGCCTGCATTCTCTTCGAGTGCCTGTGCGGCAAGCCGGCGTTCGAAGGCGAGACGATCTCCGACGTCTTGGCGCGCATCCTCGAACGCGAGCCCGACTGGAGCGCGCTGCCGGCGCGCACGCCGGCGCGCGTGAGCGATCTCTTGAGGCGATGCATGGTCAAGGATGCTCGTCAGCGCCTGCGCGACATTGGCGATGCGCGGCTCGAATTGGATCATCTGCTGGCGCTCGGAACATCGAGTGCGATGGCCGCCGCTGATGCTCCCGACGCCGCGAAGGCTCGTCGCGGGCTTCCCAGGTGGGGCATTGCCGCGATCGTCGTCACGGCGATCGTGGCGACGGCACTGACCCAGTCGAAGGTGAGCCATCGCGTCGACACCATGGCGCGACGCTACGAAATCGTCGCCCCGGAGCCGTTCGAGCTGGTTAGAGAGCCGGTCGAGTGCGTGATCTCACCGAACGGAAAGATGTTGGCGATGGTGCTCGCCGATTCGGCCGACATCAACAGCCTCTGGCTGCGCGCGATGGATTCCTTCAAGGCGAACGCGCTGCCGGGGACGAAGGGCGCGACACAACCGTTCTGGTCGCCCGACAATCGTTCGCTCGCCTTCTTCGCCGCCGGCAAGCTCAAGAAGATCGCCCTCGGCGGGGGAGATGCCGAGATTCTCTGCGACGTGCGAGCGTCGCGCGGCGGCGCCTGGAATCGCGACGGCGTGATCCTCTTCGCACCGAGCTCGAACGGACCGCTATTCAAGATTTCGGCCAATGGCGGCGATGTGACCGCGGTGACTCGACTCGACTCGATCCAGCACGAGACGGCGCACCGGTTTCCACGCTTCCTTCCCGATGGGCGTCACTATGTCTTCAGCGTTCTCGGCAGCAGTAAGGGTCGCGTGACCGTCGTGGCCGGCGCACTCGGCGACACTAGCCCTAAGGCACTCTTCGTCGCGGACGGCGGCGCCGCCTACTCACCGAGCGGTCATCTGCTTTTCACTCGCAACGGTGTGCTGTCGGCCCAACGCTTCGATTCCGGTTCGTTGCGTCTGTCGGGAGAACCGCTCTCTCTCGGCGAAGCGTTGCCGCCGCCGACGATGACGGGCTCGCCGGTGGTCTCCGTCGCGGAGGATGGTACGTTGGCCTACATGTACTTTCCACCGCCGGGAACTCGCGTAGCGTGGTTCGATCTGGGCGGACGTGAGGTCGAGCAGGTTCCGATCGCGCCCGGGAGCTACGCCGGCATGAACTTGTCCCCGGACGGGCGCTTGGCGCTGGTCAACCATGTGAAGTCAAGCACCGAGATCGATCTGCTTGTCGTAGATCTCGAGCGCGGCGCGACGAATCGCATCTCGAACGAGCAGGTAGTCGAGAACTTCGCATGGGCACCGGATGGCAAGCGCGTGGCCTATACCGACGGCGGCGGCGGCGGAACGGGGCAGAGAATCATCGTCGCTCTCGCCGACGGGAGCGCGCCCGGCGAAACCGTGATGCCGGCCGGTGGCGACTTCCGCCGACTCGACGGATGGACGCCTGATGGGAAGGCACTGATCATCGAGCGGCTCGATTCGCAGACGCAATGGGACATCTGGGTGCTCCCGCTCGAAGGCGATCGGCAACCGCGCCCGTACCTGCGCAAACCTGCGAACGAGACGCGCGCGGCGGTTTCGCCCGATGGACGATGGCTTTGTTACAACTCCGACGAATCCGGACGCGTCGAGGGCTACGTGCAGGCGTTTCCCACGCCTGGCCCGCGTTACCAGATCACCACCGACGGCACCGGGGTCCGGGGCTGGAAGGCCGATGGGAAGCAGCTCCGGCTCGCGCCCACGCCAAACCCGGTGTTGCGTGCCGTCGACATTCTTCCCGGAGAGGATTTCCGGATCGGCCCCCCGCGGGTCCTGGGAGATTTGCCGGACGGAATCTTCGGCGTCGACTTCGATCGCGGATGGACGCGATCGATCGCGATCGTGCCGGCTGGGAGCCAGCCGAAGGCGACGATCCGCATCGTGCTCGACTGGGATGTGATGATCGCGAAGCGGTGAGGGATGCCTCCGCGATGTTGGCTGCAACCTGGGGCCGTGGGTCAGGCCAGCAGCCCGTCAACGGCCGCGTCGATGACCTGGCCGATCAGCTTGTCGCGGTCGGCCCAGGCGAACGTCGGACGAAGAATGAGGAGGGACGTGATCCCGTGGGCGGCCGCCCACAGCGCCTGGCTTGCGGCATCGACGTCCATGCGGCGGAACCGTTTCTCGTCGATGCACCGACGCACGAGGGACTGCATACGCTCGTAGGTGACGTGGGGCTTGCCCGGGCGTCCGCGCCCCGGGCGACGCATCAGGAACGCGAACTCGTAGACGCTCGGGTTGGCGATGCCGAACTCCACATAGGCTCGTCCAGCCTTCCGCACCAAGGTGACGGAATCGCCGCTCCTCGCCGATTCGATCATCTTCCGCATGCCAGCGCTGAACTGATCGAAGCTCTCTTCGACAAGGCAGTAGAAGAGCGCCTCCTTGTCCTTGAAGTGCAAATAGAGGTTGGCGTGCGAGCAGCCGACCCTCTCGGCCAGTTTGCGCATCGAGGTTCCCTCGTAGCCATCCCGGACGAAGGCCTCACGGGCTACATCCAGGATGGCCCGCCGGAGCTCGTTCCGGTAGCGCTCGCGGGGCGTGGAGCGTGTTGCTTGACTTCTCATGACCACTGGTTATAATACTGACCATCGGTCAAGAAAGCAAGCCTCGAAAGGAGGCCCGTCGATGCTCCATCGCCTTGCTCGCCAGGTTCCGGCTCTCACGCTCATCCTCGCCCTC
>Ga0075418_10000335_pt1 | contig 47824 bp, 44 predicted proteins | sample SoiMetdeltSBSDD2_FD_81776 | JGI IMG/M metagenome (GOLD analysis project Ga0075418, IMG submission 81776) | Bulk soil microbial communities from a Populus tree surrounding site in Tennessee, USA - Soil MetaG P. deltoides SBSDD2 | ecosystem: Environmental > Terrestrial > Soil > Tree plantation...
ACCTTCGAGTATCAGGTGCGTGCGGTGAACGGCGGCGGTGCGTCGGCATACACCAGCGTCGCGTCTGCGACCACGGCGAGCGCCGTCGCGGTGCACGTGGCCGATGTCGTCACCACACGCAAGGCGGTCAAAGGTGGCATGCAAGGCACTGCCGTGGTCGTCGTCCGCGATGGCGCCGCGCAAGTCGTGAGCGGCGTCGCGGTGAGCGGTGCCTGGAAGGTGAACGGCGTGGTCAAGAAGTCGGGCCAAGGCACGACCGGGACCAATGGCAGCTGCTCGATCTCCTCGGGTGCGCTCAAGGGGGTCAAGGCCAGTGATGTCCTCGAGTTCTGCGTGACCAACCTGTCCGGGTCCGGCCTCGCGTATGACGCGGGCGCCAACGTCACGACCTGCGATCCCGCGCCCTGAACGCGACTGCGCTCCAGAGCACGGTGTGAAAAGCAGAGCCCCTCGCGTGCGAAACGCGGGGGGCTTCTCAGTTAGAATGGGCTCCGGAGGGACGATGGAAACCGCCGCGCTCGGCAACACGGGACTCGAGGTGTCGCGCATCGTGCTCGGGGCGATGAGCTATGGATCGAGCGCTTGGCGTCCTTGGGTGCTCGACGAAGACGCGAGCCGGCCCTTCATCCGTCGCGCCTTGGAGCTCGGCATCAACTTCTTCGACACCGCCGACATGTACTCACGCGGCCGCAGCGAGGAAGTGCTCGGGCGTGCGCTGCAGGACTTCGCGTCTCGCGATCAGGTCATCGTGGCGACGAAAGTCTTCTTCCCCATGGGCGAGGGGCCGAACGACCGCGGCTTGTCGCGGCGACACATTCTCGAGGCCGTCGACGCCTCGCTGCGCCGTCTCCGCACGGACTACATCGATCTCTACCAGATCCATCGTTTCGATCCCCACACGCCGCTCGCGGAAACGCTCGACGCCCTGGATCGTGTCGTCCGGTCGGGGAAAGTACGCTATCTCGGCGCGTCGAGCATGTACGCCTGGCAGATGATGAAGGCGCTCGGGATGCAGGAGCGCCACGGCTGGAGCCGATTCGTGTCGATGCAGAATCATTACAATCTGCTGTATCGAGAGGAAGAGCGCGAGATGCTGCCGCTCTGCCGGAGCGAAGGTCTCGGCGTGCTGCCGTGGAGCCCGCTCGCGCGCGGCTTGTTGGCAGGAACGCGCGCCAAGGTCGATTCGAACGCCACACCGCGGGCCACGAGCGACGATTACACGCGACAACTGTACGATGATGCCCTCGACCTGCCGATCATGGGCCGCACGATGCAGATTGCCGAGGAGCGTGGCGTCCAACCGGCGCAGGTGGCGCTCGCGTGGCTGCTGCAGCAGCCGGGGGTGACGGCTCCCATCGTGGGAGCGACTCGGCTCGAGCACCTGGAACAGGCTGTGGCTGCGGTGTCGCTCCGTCTCGACGACCAGGAGCGCGCTCGGCTCGAGGAACCGTATCGCCCGCATCGCGTCCTCGGTCACCGCTGAGCGACAGCGACGGGAGCGGTCGGGATCGGCACGCGCACCAAGACCACGGCGGCGAGTCCCAAGTAAAGAAACGCCCCGAGCTGCAGCATGCGCTCGAAGCCGAACGTATCGGCCAAGGCTGCGAGCAACAGCGCGGCGTAGGGCATGAGACCGGTGAACGCCATGGCGAACACCCCCATGACACGGCCGCGCAGTTCATTGGGCACGACGTGCTGGATCGTCTGCGAGATGCGTCCCATGAGCGAGGACATGGCAAAGGACAGGACGGTCACCAGAACGACCGCCCAAAGCAGGCGATGCGTGAGGGACATGCCGAGAACCGCGAGACCGCAACCCAGGACACCCACCCACAACCAGAGACGCAGCCTGCGCGAGTCCCCGAACAAAAGCGCGAGTGCACCGGCCAGGGCGCCGAGCCCGGAGGCGCTGAAGATGGTGCCGAGAGCGCGCGCGTCGCCCGCGAGCGAATGGCGCACGTAGTAGACGAGGAGCACGGCGAGGAAAGGGAAGATGAATGTCGTCGTGAGCGCCGCGAGCGTCATGAGCTTGCCGACCAGGGGCTCGCGACGCACGTAGGCGAAGCCGGCGCCGATGCCCCCATGCCCACGCGAGTGCGTGCCATCGGGCGCGGGCGCACGATCTGGTATGAGGAGCAATGTCGCGAGCACGGCGAGGAAAGACAAACCGTTGGCAAGGAAGGCGCTGCCGGCGCCGAAGTGCGCGACCAGCACGCCCGCCACGGCTGGGCCCACCAGACGCGAGCCATGGAAGATCGCTTGCATGAGCGCCACGGCTTGTGGGATCTCGTCGCGTCGCACCAGCTCGGGAGGGAAGGCCTGGGCTGCCGGCAGATCGAATGCGGTGACCAGACCGAGCGAAGTGGCCAGGACGAAGATGTGCCAGAGCGCGATCTGGTGCGAGAACACGAGCGCCGACATGGCGAAGGCGAGAAGCATCATGCCGACTTGTGTGACGATGAGGATGCGGCGCTTCTCGTGTCGGTCGGCGAGCGTCCCGCCCACGACGGAGAGCAGGAGGATGGGGAGCGTGGAGGCGATGTTCACGGCACTCAACACCGATGCTGCCGGCGACAGGCCCGTGACCACCCAGCCCTGGGCCATGACCTGCATCCAGGTGCCGGTGAGCGAGATCGCCTGACCGCACCAATAGAAGCGGAAGTCGCGGCCGTGGAGAACTCGCAACACGGTTGGCATCTGCACGCGGACTCCTCTGTGGCCCTGGCCGACGAGACATGGCAGCGTAGCACCCTGGACCTCCAGTCGGGACGGCGAAGGCGAAGGTCCCGAGATGGAAAGACTGTGAGCCCCGCCTGGCAGGGCTTCGGGTTCCTGGCGAAAACAAGGAGCAACGTCATGTCGAAGATCACTGCGTGCACGAACTGCGGCGGTAAACAGCTGTTCAAGAGCAACGAGATGTGTGCGGGCGGAGGCCATGCACCCAACTGGCTCCCGGGCCTGGGCAGCTTCTGGTCGTCGGAGAAGCTCACGGTCGTCGTGTGCAAGGATTGTGGGTCGATGCGTTTCTTCGCCCGGGAACAGGCGCTGGCGAAGCTCCCGGGATCGTCCAAGTGGAGCAGGGTCTGACCTATACTGGCGAGTGTCTCGTCCGTCCGGGCGCTGCGGCGACCCGCGGCCGGGAGCCGTGGGAGGTCGAATGGCGCCGAGCGCGCGGTCCCTGTTCTCGCTGCTGTTCTTCCTGAGCGGGGCGGCGGGTCTCGTCTACGAAGTGTGCTGGACTCGGCTGCTCATCCTGCCGATGGGCAGCACGGTGCACTCTCTCACCGCCGTCCTCACGGCGTTCATGGGCGGCTTGGCGCTCGGCGCTTTTCTCGCCGGACGATGGATCGATCGGGGTGGCCGCCCGCTACGTGTCTACGCCACGCTCGAGGCCGGCATCGGCGTCTTCTGTTTCGTCTTGCCATGGATCGTGGCTGCCGAGCAGCCGCTGTTTCGCTGGGTGTATCAGAATCTCGCGACCCACCCGCTGGCTTTTCACCTCTTCAAGTTCTTCGCCTGTGGGCTGGTGATCCTGGTGCCGGCGACGCTCATGGGCGCGACATTGCCCGTGCTCTGCCGCTACTTCATGGACGATCGCCAACGCATCGGCCGATCGCTCGGGTGGCTGTACGCCGTGAACGCGTTCGGGGCCGTGGCCGGATCGCTGCTCGCGGGGTTCGTGCTCATCCCGCAGCTCGGGTTGCGTGGCGCCATGCTCGTCGGCGTCGCCACGAGCCTCACGGTGGCTGCGATCGCATGGCTGGTGCAATCGCGCTTCCCGGCCCGCTCTGCACGCGACACGCCCGCGGACGCCGTGCGCGCCCAACCAGCGGGGACTGCGGCGAGCCATCCTACGGCTGCAGCCGGCAGTGCGGCATCTCGCCGTCTCGCGACGGTCTTGCTCCTCGGATACGGAATCTCCGGCCTGGCGGCGATGCTGTTCCAGATCGCTTGGACGCGCGTCCTGGTTCTCGTCGTCGGTTCTTCCGTGTATGCGTTGGCTCTGGTCGTGAGCGCATTCATCCTCGGGCTCGCCGTCGGCAGCAGTGTCGCTTCGCGCATCGTCGATCGGCTGCGCAATCCGACTCTGGCCTTCGCTCTCGCCGAGCTCGGCATCGGACTCAGCGCTCTCGCGATGGTCCCGGTGTTCCAGCGCTTTCCCGAGTGGATGCTGCGCCTCGTGCCGCAACTGTCCCAAAACTTCTGGAGCTTTCAACTCGTTCAATTCGGCTTGATCTTCCTGGCATTGCTGTTGCCGACGGCCTGCATGGGCATGTGCCTGCCGCTCGTCGGCCGCGCCGTCATGCGCGATGCCGCGCACGTGGGCGAAACCGTGGGCACGGCTTATTCCGCCAACACGGTGGGAACCATTCTCGGCGCCTTCTGCGGCGGGTTCGTGTTCCTGCCGCATCTGGGTGTGAACGACACCATTCGTTTCGGGGCGCTGCTCAACATCCTGGTGGCCGTGATCATCCTCGGCCTGGGGTTGCCGCGCCGGAGCGGCCGACTCGCGGCCGCCGCGGCGATCGCAGTCGGTGTGCTGGCGGCGATCTTCGTCCCGCGCTTCGATCCGGCCACGCTCACGAGCGGAGCGTTCCTCTATGCCGAGCGCTACCGCCAGCACGCTGCGCCAGGGCGTAGCCTCGCCGACATCCTGCGCCAGGAGTATTCGATCCTGCTGTACGAGGAAGGCCTGGGCTCGACGATCACCGTCAAGGAAGGCCCGAGCGGCTCACGTTACCTCGCCATCAACGGCAAGGTCGATGGGTCCGACGACAAGGACATGTCGACGCAGGTTCTGAGCGGGCACGTGAGCTGTCTGCTGCATCCCGAGCCGCGCGACGTCGCCGTCATCGGCCTGGCCACCGGCGTCACGCTCCACGCCGTGGCGCAACATCCGAGCGTCCGCCGCATCGATTGCATCGAGATCGTGCCGGAGATGACGCGTGCGGCCGAGCTGTTCACGCACGTGAATGGCGGTGTGCTGCGGGATCCCCGGCTCCACCTCATCCTCCAGGATGCGCGCAATCACCTGTCGCTCACTCGGCAAGAATACGATCTCGTCATTTCGGAGCCATCCAACCCATGGATGGCCGGTGTCGCCAGCCTCTACACACGCGAGTTCCTGACCTCGTGTCGCACGCGGCTGCGTCCGCACGGCATCATGGTGGTGTTCCTGCACCTCTACAGCATGGACATGTCGGCGTTTCGCGGTTTGGTGCGGACGTTCCAGGAAGTGTTTCCAAGCGCCAGCCTGTGGGAAACCGCGTTCGGCTCCGACTACGTCTTGGTGGGGACCAAGGATGAGCTCGCCATTCGCTGGGTGGACTTGCAGCAGCGCATGCGCGAGCCGCACGTGGCGCGGCACTTGGCGAGCGTCGACGTCCACGACGTGCGCGGGCTATTGCAGCGCTTCCTCGCCGGCCCGCAGGCGTTGCGCGCTTTCACCGGCGAAGGCGTGGTGTACACCGATGATCGCAATCGGCTCGAGTTCGATGCTCCGCGCTTCGTCTACCAGACGGCCACGCTCGAGGACCTGCAGCGGCTGCACGCGCTCACGCCTCCCGGGCTGCCGGATTGGTTGCAATTGCCACCGGATGGATTGCCGGCATCCATGGACAGTGCGCTCGCCGCCGGACGGCAAGCGCAGGAGGAGTTCTGGCTGGGGATGACGAGCAAGGCGCGCGGCCGGCCGCGCGAAGCGACGGCGCACTTTGTCGCCGCCCTCGAACGCGATCCTTGGCTGCCGGGGTTGACCGAGAACACGCTCGAGGCGACACGTGCCTTCGTGGAAGCGACGCGCGAAGGCGGGAATCCGGAGGCGGTCATCGCTCTCTACGAGCGGATCGTGCGGCTGCATCCGCAGTCATCCGATTTCCACAATCGGCTCGGCTCGGCGCTCGGCAATGCGGGGCGTGTGGCCGAGGCGGAAGCGGCCTTCGCCCGCGCGCTGGAATTGCAACCCCGCAATCTCACCAGCCGGACGAATCTGGCGCTGGCGCTGGCACGCCAGGGCAAATATGGGAAAGCCGCCGAGCACCTGCGCGCCGTCGTGGCGCAACGTCCCACCGATGTCGCCGCACACATTCATCTGACGAATCTCGCACTGCAGACCGGCGATCTCACCGACGCCGAGCAGCATGCCGAAGCCGCGACGAAAGCGGATCCACGTGCCGCCGAAGCCTGGTTCGCGCTCGGCGAGGTGCTGGTGCAGAAGGGGGAGTATCGCCCCGCGGTGCCGGCGCTCGAAAAAGCCCTGGCACTGGGTGCGCAGGCGGAGCATGTGCGTCCGCTCCTCGAGATTTGCAGGACGGGGCGGCGCGAATCCTGAAGCAACGTGGCACACCACGATCCGCATCAGGACTGCAAGCGGTGCAAGGCCTCGGGGGCGTGCAGCTGCCACCAGTGACGGGCGCTGTCGTTGGTCCAGGGGCGCTCGAAGGGGATACGGCGCAACTCCTCGAGCAAAGCGACGGCATTGTCGGGGCGGTTGCGTGCCTCCTTCTCGAGGCAGCGCAAGACGAGGGCGTCGAGCGCGCTCGGGATCGACTGCTCGGCGATCGCCGACGGCGGGCGCGGCGGTTTCTGCACGTGGTGGATCAGCATGGACGTGGCGGTGCTGACCTCGAACACCGGCCTGCCGGTGAGCAGCCAGTAAGCAGCGCAGCCCAGCGAATAGAGATCGGCACGGCCGTCGATGTCCGGGGCGGCGAGCACCGCTTCGGGAGCGATGAAGGCAGGCGTGCCCTGAACGATCCCATGCACCGAGAGGTGCAACGTTTCTTCGCCCGGCTCGACCTTGACCATCCCAAAGTCGAGCACCTTCAAATAATCGAACTCCGAGCCGAGGTGGGTGACGAAGAGATTCGCCGGTTTGATGTCGCGGTGCACCAACGACATCTCGTGCGCTTCTGCGAGCGACAGGCAAGCCTGAGCCAGCAGCATGACCACCCGTTCGGGTGGCAACGGCCCGAAACGCTCCACGATGGACTTCAAGTCCATGCCGACGAGAAGCTCCATCACGTAGTAGAAGGTCGAGTCGTCGCCGACGCCGAAGTCGTAGAGCTCGACCGTGTGGGGTGAACGCAATTTGGCGGTGACTTGTGCCTCGCGTTGGAAGCGCTGGGTGAGCGCGGCCCGATCCTTGCCGGACGAGACTTCCTGGCGAATGAGCTTGATCGCCGCCGGTCGCGCCAGGAGCTGATGCTGGCCCAACCAGACTTCTCCCATGCCTCCCGCGCCGATCTGTCGCACCAACCGATAGCTTCCGAGCGATTTGCTGCCGGCGAAGTGTTCGGCGTCGATCTCGACAACGGGCCCGGAAGACATGAGGATGGCGCGTTCGACGACGGTGCGCAGCTCGCGGATGTTCCCGGGCCATGCGTAGGCTTGCAACCGCTCCAACGCAGCGGTCGAGAAGCTGTCGGCATTCCTGCCGAGCCGCCGCGCATGCTTGCGCAAGAAATGCTCGGCCAGAGCCGGGATGTCCTCGCGGCGGGCGACGAGAGGCGGAACGGGAATCGACCGCTGCAGGAGAATGCGGCCGAGCCGCGCATCGAAGCGTTCGGCACGGATTTCCGCAGCCAGATCGCGGTGGCTGGAGGCGATGAAGCGGACGTCCGGATCGGGAGTTTCCCCCTTCTCCCGGGTCGCCTCGATGCGCTCGATCTCCTCGCCGAGCGCATCCTGCAGCTCCAGAGGGAGGCCGTGCACACCGTCGAGGTACAAGACACCACCGGTGGCGAGCCGCATCTTGCCGATCTCACGCCCTTCGGGGTCCAACGAGCCCAGAAGTTTCGACCGATCGTGCGCGTGCAGCAAGGTGCAATCGACTTGGATGAAAGCGCCACCCCGCCGGCTGGACTCGTGGTGAATCGAACGCGCGGCAGCTTCACGGCCGGATCCAGTGGCACCGACGAGGAGCAGCGGTTGGTCGCCCTGCGCGTACTGGCGGATCGCCAGGTGCAGGCCCTGCACGGCCGCGCTCTGGCCCAGCAGCGGCCCCTCGACGCGCTTGCGCGCGTCGTCCAACAGCTCGCGCGCGACGCGCAGCTCGCGCTCCAACTCCGCGGTGCGCTCGCGCACCCGGATCTCGAGCGAATCGTTGACCCTCTGCAACGCCTCGGCGGCGCGCTGCTTTTCGTCCGCCAACTCGCGCATGCGCGTGGTTTCGGCGCGCACCAAGCGCGCGTTGTGAATCGCGCTCGCCACCTGGTTGGCGACGATCGTGACCAGTGCTTCGTCGTGCGGTCCGAAGGTGCGCGGGACGGGGCTCTCGATCGAGAACACGCCGATCAGCGCGTCCTTGACCAGGAGCGGCAAGGCGATCTGACTCTCGGCGTTGGGTAAGCCGGGGACCGTCACGGTGTCGCCGAGCTCGCCGGCACGCCCGGCCTTGACCATCTCGCGCCGCTGTGCCGAGACGTAGGCACGGGTCTGACCGAGGTTGCTCAAGTGCAGCATGCGGCGCCGCTTGGCCACCATGCCGATCACGCCCGTGCCGACCTTCACCCGACCGCCGATGGCTTGATTCTCGTAGCCACGGCTGGCGACGACGGTGAGCGTCTCTTGATCGTCCTCCAACAACAGGATGGTGGCGTGATGGAAGGCGAACAGCGTGGCCATCGTTTCCAAGGTGAGGTCGTAAATTTCCTCGAGGTCGAGCGTCGCGTTGATCTCCCACGACACGCGCTGCAAGGTTTCGAACTCGGTCGCCTTGCGCGCCAGCTGGGCGGCGAGATCTTCGGACCGCGCGGCGGGGTCAGTCATACGGGATCCGTGGGTTCGTCACGCCGACGTGGAGAAATCGAGTCGGCGGACGGAGAGCACACGATAGATGTCGGCCGCCCGGAGCTTGAAGATGCCAGACATCCCCGTGGCCGAGGCGATGGCCTCGATGTTCATGTCCATGACGTCGAACACCGGTCCTTCGCTTTCGGAGCGCTCGAACTGCAGGTCGAGGACCCAGTGAGCCCCGCCCGCCAGGTCGTTCACCGTCACGGATGCACGCGGGTTTTCACGCACGTTGCGAATGGTCTTGTTGAAGAACTGGAACGACAGCGCCACATGCGTCGGATCCACCCAATACACCTGCGAGATGATCGTGGCATTGGGGATGCCGTCGCTCGAGCAGGTGGCGATCGTGCACGGAACGCCGTTGCCGAGCACGGGCCGGATCGCGTCGGGGAGCTGGTTGGTCTGCATTGCGCTCATGCCCTCCCGGCCTCGGCCACTGGGGCAAGGAGGGTCCCCGCTCCCGGTCCGGGGGTTTGCAGGTAGATCTCGCTGACCTGGATATCCAACGCGATCGCCGGCTCGAGAATGAAGGCCGCTAAGATCGCGGCCGGAGCTCCGGCGTGCAAGACCTGGAGCCCGGTGACGAAGCGCTCGCGCATGCGGGCGTTCGCCACCATGTCCTCACCGGCGGCTTTGCGATGGCGGAGGTATCGACCCTTGAACTGATAGGTCTCGTGCGTCGGGATCTCTTCGATGGTGACCGCGAAGTGGCCGTTGTCCTCGAGGTCCGCGAGCAAGTGATCGGTGAACAGCGCCGGGATGAGGCACGTCAAGGTCTCCTGATCCGGACCGACGCGCCAGCCGACGACTCGATGTCCATGCGGCACGAGCTCCCGATCGCGCGTCGCCGATGTCGCGATGTTGGCGCGGGTCTCGAGAAAACGCAGGATCTTGCCCGGGATCATCCGAACGGCCCTCCGAGTGCAGGCACTTTCTGCGCCATGACGGTCGTCGACGAAAGAACGCCAACTACTCTAGCAGGGAAGGCATTCAGGCGCTAGGGTTCGCGCACCCCAGGTCCCAAGGAGGGTCCTCAGATGTCCACGATTCGTGTCGTTGCCCGACTCATCGCCCGCCCCGGCAAGGTCGAAGCCATGCAAGAGGCCCTGCAGGGCCTGATCGCACCCACCCGACGCGAGGCGGGGTGCATCACTTACGAACTGTTGCAGAATCGGTCGGATCCGACGGACTTCACCTTCGTCGAGGAGTGGGCGAGCGAACCGTCGCTCGACGCGCACCTGCGCTCGCCGCATGTGCAGGGCGCTCTCGTGCATCTCGCCGACCTCGCCGCCATGTCGCCCGACATCCAGCGTTACGATCGCGTCGGATGAGCCGGCGCTCGAAGCAGAGCGGGACATCGATCGCCGCCAAGACTTGTCTCGTCACCGGGGCGAATCGCGGCATCGGGTTCGAGGTGGCCACGCGTCTCGCCAGACTGGGTGGCGACGTGTGGCTCGGCGCGCGAACCGCGGAGCGCGGCGAGGCTGCGCGACGAGCATTGCGTTTGCGCACCGGACGCGACGTTCACGTCGTGGCGATGGACTTGTCCAGCCAAGCCTCGATTCGGAATGGGGCGCTGCAATGGAGCCGGAATGTCGGCCGGCTCGATGTGCTGATCCACAACGCCGCTACCATCCCGCAGCGCCGACTCGAGACGATCGATGGCATCGAGATGCAGCTCGCGGTCAATCATCTGGCGAGCTTCCTGCTCACGCACTTGCTGATGCCGCAGCTGGTGGCGGCTCCGGCGGCGCGTGTGATCGTGGTGTCGTCGAACGCGCACGCCAGAGCAGCGCTCGATCTCACCGACTTGCAAGCCACGGGGCGATACGACAGGCGTGCGCGCTACCAGGCGACGAAGCTCGCCAACGTTTTATTCGTGCAGGCGCTCGCCCGGCGGCTCGAGGGCACGCGGGTCTCGGTCAACGCCGTCCGCCCCGGAACGATCAACACCGGTCTGGTGCGAGACTTTTTGTGGCCGTTCGGTTTCCTGCGCTGGATCTTCGCCGGCAGCACGCCGGGCCGAGGTGCGTCACCCATCGTGCGCGCGGCGCTGGATCCCGCTCTGGCCGGGATCAGCGGCGGCTACTTCGATCGCCACCGTCTTCGCCGTGCGGCGCCGCGGGCGCTCGACCCGGCGTTGCAGGAACAGTTGTGGCAGCGTAGCGCCGAGCTGGCCGGCGTCGCTGCCACGTGATCGCACTTGTGCGGCTCGCCAAGTGCGGCTAGCGCGCGCGGGTGGGTCGGATGTTCTGGTTCATGCGGAAGAAGTTGTCGGGATCCCAGCGATCCTTGACCGCGACCAGCCGCTTCCACACTTCGGGCGAATAGGCCTCGCGCACGCGGTCTTCGCCTTCTTCGCTCAGGAAGTTGACGTAGACACCGTGGGCGTACGGCTGCGTCGCGGCGTGGAAACCACGCGCCCATTCGAGGCAGCGCGCGTCGTCGCGCGCGTCATCCCAGCGCGTATGGAGGTTGAGGACGAAGGGCATGCGGCGATGCGCGTAAGCCGTCGCATCCTCCGGGACACGGCTCGGTGCGCCTTCCATGTGCGGGATGAAGGTCTCGCAGGCGGGAGTGGGCATGCGCCCGCTCCACTCCAGGATGCGGTCGATGCACGCATCGGACAGCTCCGTCAGGTTGTGCGACTTCCAATAATTGCGCGCGCCGTGGCCGACGAGCGGGTCGAAGCCCGATTGCCAGGCGGTCCAAGGATTGAGACCGAAGGCTTCGCCCACGGACGGCACGCACTCGCGCAGCGGTTGGATGAGCGCTTCGCCACGGGCGGGGTCCCCGAGCCACACGAACGGCACGATGACCACGAGCTTGCCGTGGTGGCTTGCCGGCACGAAGGGCAGCGGCGGCGCATGGCGCAGCACCGTCCACACCGTCATCTCGTCGGGCAAGGTGCGCACGTACTGGCGCTGAAACTGGAGATAGTGCCTCGCGTCCTCGAACGACTTGACGAGGAAGCCCGAATACACCTCGCGCCCGATTTCCGCGCAGCGGAAGACGAAAGAGGTGACGATGCCGAAATTGCCGCCACCACCGCGCAAGCCCCAGTAGAGATCTTCGTTGTCCTTGTCACTCACCTGGACGAGCTCCCCGGCGGCGGTCACGACCTCGGCGGCGAGCAGATTGTCCACCGACAGGCCGTGCTTGCGGCTGATCCAGCCGAAGCCACCGCCCAACGCCAGGCCGCCGACACCGGTGTGCGAGATGATGCCGGCCGAGACCGCGAGACCGTGCAGCTGCGTCTCGTGATCGACGTCGCCGAGCAGGCAACCGCCATCCACGTGTGCGGTCTGGTGCCGCGCGTGCACGTTGACTCGGCGCATGAGCGAGAGATCGATGAGGAAGCCATCGTCGCATACCGCGGTGCCGGCCGAGTTGTGGCCGCCGCCTTTGACACAGACGCGGAGTCCGTGCTCGCGCGCGAAACGCACTGCTTGGATGACGTCGTGCGTGCCGACGCAGCGTGCGATCGCCGCCGGACGGCGATCGAACATGCCGTTCCAAATGCGGCGCGCAGCGTCGTAACCTGGCTCCTCGGGCAAGAGGATCTCCCCACGAAAGCGCGGGCGCAACGAGTCGATGGAGCCGGCGAATCCCATGTGGCGACCTCCGCAAGAACCTCGAGGGTGAATTCGGCTAGGATACACGCCGTGGAACGACTGGCAAGACGAAAACTTCGACCGCATTCGACGGGCGCGACGGCCGTCGCCGCCCTTTGCATCCTCGCCGTCGGCGTGTGGGCCGACTCGCGCAACCCCTATCTCCGCGACCCAGCGAAAGCCGAGACCGCGCTCCGCGCATGGAGCACGGGGACTTTGGCGCGGCCGGCACCCGCGGCCAAGCTCTTCGTCGAGGGCTATTTCATGCGCGGTCTGGTCGCGGCGCAATCGGTGCCGATGCAATCGCAACCAGATGGCGAGGGGGTTGGCGGCGCCTCGGGCGTCGCTCGCGCCACGGCATTCGCCGACAGCCTCGTCGCGCAGCAGCAACACCACGGCTTCTGGTCGATCGGTTACGCGACGTCCTGGCTCGCCGACATGGGAGCTGCACTCGGCGTGTTCCATGCACTCGAGGCGCACGTGGATAGCGGCCGCGCTCAACGCTACGAGAAGGCGGCAGAGACGTTCATCGCCGCGATCGTGCGCGATGGGATGATGCTCGAATCCGGCGCCCTGGGCGTGGGATGGCCGATCACCGGCAGCGGCGCCACCAAAGCCTGGCGATCCGACGTCGGTTGGGCCGACGATCCGTATCTCGTCAGCACGGCGCTCGTCGGCATCGAGCTGCAGGCCTGGCTGTTCCGCCGCACGCGAGCGCCGGAATACCGCCGGCGGGCGCTCGCCGCGCTCGAATACACTCTGTCGCAGCTGCAACGCGATGGATCGCTCCCGAGCCTGGTGCGTGGCGAGGGCGCGAACACCGTGGCGGCCTATACGCAAGAAGGCTGGATGGCCGCCGATCTGTTGCTCGACGATGCGCAGGTCACGGCGAGGCTGCGGCAAGCATTGCTCCCCCATGTGGAATGGCTGCTGCGGACGCAGCGCTCCGACGGCACGTGGGACAGCGATATGCGCGGCGATTTCGCTCGCACACCCGCCATCGCCGACTTCCTCATCTGGTACGACCAGCGTTGCGAGTCACGGGACGACGTCAAGGCGGCGGTGCGCAAGGCGGGAGCTTTCCTCATGGACCCGAAGCGCTGGGAGAAACGCGGATTCTTGGATGCGAGCGACACCGCCGAGATCTGGCGGGCGCTCGTCGGCCGGCCACTCGCGGCTCTGGCGAGCGGCAAGCCCGTGCTGTGACCCCGGGAGTGTCAGGGCTCGAAGGCGTCGCTCAATTCGTTCATGGGGATGGCCGAGAGCGTGGCGGCCCGGAAATATCCACGGGACGCGATCAGTGCACTGACTTTGGCGGCGGTCTTGGCGTCGGGCGCTTCGATGACGGCGACGACGTCGTATTCGCCGAGCGTGGCCCATCCCTGCACGAGCTTGACCCCATTCTGCTCCATGACCTGGCGCGTATCGTCGAGCATCGCCTTCAGGTTCTGGATGTTGCGAATGCCTTGCTCGGTCAGCTTCGCCAGCCGGATGAACGTCGGCACGGTGTCACCCTCCTCTGCCCCCTTGGCGCTCGGCGCACGCGGCGCGGCGCCCGAGCGGCAATGGTCCGTGGAATGATTCTCGATCATAGCATGGGTCGCGCTCCCGGAATCACGGCAAGCGCAGCGAACCCAGGTCGGAGGCGGCGATGTCCGCACCGTTCGCCATCGCCACCACACGCCAATGCAGGAGCCGCGATGGTGCGACGGGGCGCCACGTTTCCTCCAGGTCGAGCACCGCGACGTTGGCGGCTCCGGCACGGTGACGACCGACCTCGCGCATTTCCTGCGACCAGAAGCGCACCTCATACGCCTCGGCGCCGAGGAACGAGGTCCACTGGATGCGCACGAGCGAGCGTACCGGATTGTCCGGATCCGGTTCGATGGCGCCGACCGCCTCGAGACGCGACGCGGTGTCGTCGCTCCGCGTCCTCGTCGCTCCGCTCTCGCGACGATCGAGCACGGAGGCCGCGGCCAAGCCAATGAGGACGAGTGCGGGGAGCAGCCACGGCGTCCGCATGTTCCATCGTTGCAACGTCGAGAATCGCGACACGGCCATGCGGTAGATTCCCATAGGTCGCTGCAACGCGGCAAGATGCAATGGGTTCCGCGCGGACGCGGCTGGTTGACAGCCCCAGCGCTTGTGGTTAGTGTGGGCGGGCCCTGAAACCGTGTCGTCTGCGCCGCGCCGAGCGAAAAAATCGCTGGAGAGATGCCCGAGAGGCCGAAGGGGCTCGCCTGCTAAGCGAGTGTGGGGCACAAAAGCCTCACCGAGGGTTCGAATCCCTCTCTCTCCGCCAGAGTCGAACGAACGCCGGCGTTCGTTCGGGAAAGCGATCGTTGCGCCCATAGCTCAATTGGATAGAGCGTCTGACTACGGATCAGAAGGTTGGGGATTCGAATTCTCCTGGGCGCGCCACTGGCAACGGGCCGGCATCACACTGCCGGCCCGTTGTGTCATCACTCCGAATCGCAACACGGAGGAAACTTGACCGCGGCGTGGGAACCGAAGATCCGTGCCTTGAGCGCCGACTTGCGCTCGCCCTCGAGCGTTCTGGCATTGCGTGCCGGGGATCTGCTGCGCGAGGTGGCCAGCACGGATCCGGAGCTTCTCGCCGAGGCGGCGCGCGCCATCGTCTTGTCGCAGCCGGCGTTGGCGGCGGTGGCCAACGTCGCCAACTTCGTCTTGCGTGCCGTCGAAGTGTTGGGGATGGCCTCGGTCGGCAATGCCCTCGATTCGTTGCGTCAAGGTTTGGATGCCGACCGGCATGCCGCCGCCGCCGCGCTCGTCGAGCGCGTGCACAGCCCGGTGCGAGTCGTGACGACGTCCGCCAACGTGCTGGTGGCGGAGGTGATTCAAGCGCTGCATCGCCGCGAGCTGCTGGCTGGAGTCGTGTGCGCCGAGTCGCGCCCGTTGCACGAGGGCACGGCGTTCGCACGCTGGTTGGCGGCGCAAGAGCGAACGGTGACGCTCGTGAGTGACGCCGGACTGTGCGCGCACCTCGAGGGCAATGCCATCCTCGTCGTCGGCGTCGAGAGCATCTTGCCGCGTCACGTCGTGCACCGCACGGGAACGCGCATGCACGCCGTCTGGGCGCGCCTGGCCGGCGTTCCGCGCTTCGCGCTCGCGACACGCGACCGCATCTATCCGCAAGAATTGCTCGGGCGTTTCGCCTTGCCCTCGCACCCGCCGAGCGAGCTCCTGCGCGACCCCCCCGCGGGATTGAGCGTCGACAGCCGTGCCTACGATGTCTCGGAGCACGAGACGTGGAGCGAAATCCTGGTGGGCGGGCAGCCCGTGACGATCGCCGAGCAGCGCGGTGACCACAAGCTGGCACGTTGCCTCGAGCAGCTGGTGGTCTGAACGCGATCCCTCGGTGCCGGCTTGGACCGCGACAATGTCGGATCGCTTCCGAAAAGGCATTGCCGCCAGGGGCCAAGCTTGCTTTAATGTGCCCCCATGCGAATCCGCCTGCGAAAAGGTGACCTGGCCCGTCTGCGCACGCCGCTCCTCTGCGTGCCGTTGCATGAGGGGGAAGCTCTCCGCGGTCCGCTCGTGACATTGGACAAAGCCAGTGGCGGAATTCTCGCCGCGGTCCTGCGTGCCGGGGATTGGACCGGCAAGCTCGGGACACACGTCACGCTCTACAACCCGAAGCCCGCCGGACCTCGGCGCATTCTCCTCCTCGGTGTCGGCAAGGAAGCCGACTTGGATCTCGAACGCATCCGCCAAGTGGCGGCTCGCGCCGTCATGCGCGCCGGCGAGCTGCAGGCGCGCGAGGTGGCGATCCTGTTTCCAGCCCCGCAGAAACTCGGCGATGCGGCCATGGCGCAAGCGCTCACCGAAGGCAGCCTGCTCGGCGACTACCGCTTCGACAAGTACAAAAGCCGAAACGAAAACGGCGCCACCCGGCTCGAGTCGGTACTCCTCGTGGCCGTGCGGCGGGTGGATGCTACGGTCGGTCGCGGCATCGAAGAGGGCGAGATCTTGGCAGATGCGGTGCGCAAGGCGCGTGATCTGGTGAACGCACCAGCCAACGAGGTGACACCGACCGAGATGGCCCGCCGCGCACAAGCGTCGGCTGAGGCATTCGGTTTCAAATGCAAGGTCCTCGAGCGCAAGGAAGCCGAGAAGCTGGGAATGGCCGGTCTGGTGGCGGTCTCGGCCGGAACCAACCAACCGCCGCAATTCATCATCCTCGAGTACGAAGGGGCAGGCAAACGGGCACCGCGCTTCGTCTTCGTCGGCAAGGGCATCACCTTCGATGCCGGCGGCATTTGCATCAAACCCGCGCCCAAGATGGACGAGATGAAGGGGGACATGGGCGGCGGCGCGGCCGTGATCGGAGCCGTCGAGGCCGCAGCGCGCTTGCGACTTCCGGTGCGTGTCGTCGGCTTGGTCCCGTGCACGGAGAATCTCCTCGGCGGCAGCGCCTATCGTCCCGGCGACATCTTGCGCATGGGCAACGGCAAGACGGTGGTGGTCGACAACACCGACGCCGAAGGACGGTTGATCCTGGCGGATGCGCTCGTGTATGCGCAGCGCTACGAGCCCGCCGCCATCGTCGATCTGGCGACGCTCACGGGCGCAGCGCTCATCGCGCTCGGACAAACCGCGACCGCCGTTCTCGGCAACGATCGCCACCTGATCGAGGAGCTCCTGGCGGCAGGCACGCGGTGCTACGAACGCTTGTGGGAGCTGCCACTGTGGGAAGACTACGAGGAGCTCATCCGTTCGCCCATCGCCGACATCAGGAACACGGGCGGGAAGAATGCCGGCACCATCACCGCCGCGGCGTTCCTCAAACATTTCGTCGGCGCCACGCCGTGGGCCCACCTCGACATCGCCGGCACTTCGTACCTCGACAAGGCGGAGGGCTATCGGCCGCAAGGCGGCACCGGCGTCGGCGTCCGTCTCCTGATCGAGTTCTTGCGCGCGCGTGCCGCGGAGGACAAGTCCGATGGCGGCCGGCAAGGCTGAGACGACGGACGACGAGGCGAGCGCGCGCGCCGAGGCCTGCATCCGCGCCACTCCCAAGGTCGAGCTGCACGTCCACCTCGAGGGTGCGGTGCGTCCGGCCCGCTTCCTCGCCATCTGCAGGCGGCACGGGCTGCATCCAGAATTCGGCAGCGTCAGTGATTTGACCTGGTTGTTCCAACATTCCGATTTCCCCGAGTTCCTCGACCATTTCCGTTTCGTCGTCACGTGCCTGCGCGACACCCAGGACGTGCACGACATCGCGTGCGACCTCTTCCGCGAGCTCTTGGCACAGAACGTGGTGTATGCCGAGGTGCTGTTCTCGGGCGCGATCTTCGTGCGCATGGGCATGCCTTGGCAGGAGCTGCTGGCCGCAGTCGCCGCGGCCGAGTCGACGGTGCTCGAACCGCGCCGGCGCGGTGCGCTGCTGCCGCGCTACAACCTGGTGATCGACCTGGTGCGCAACTTTGGACCGGAGTTCGCGGCCCTGCAGGTCGAGGCGTTGGCTGAGATCGCGCACCCGAGCGTGGTGGGTGTGCATTTGGGCGGTGACGAGGTCGCCCAGCCGGCGAGATTGTTCGCCGGCGCGTATGCCGCAGCGCGCGCCGCCGGTCTCGGCGCGGCCGCGCATGCCGGAGAAGGGGACGGTGCGGCGAGCGTGCGCGACGCGTTGGAGTTCCTGCAGGTGTCGCGCATCGGTCACGGCATTCGCTGTCTCGAAGATGCGGACGTCGTTCGCGAGCTGCTCCTCTGCGGAACGACACTCGAGGTCTGCCCCACCAGCAATGTCTGCACTCGCATCGTCCCGGACCTCGCCCGGCATCCGCTCCCCGAACTTCTGCGGCGCGGACTCCGTGTCACCTTGGGTGCGGACGATCCGAGCTACTTCGACACCGATCTCACGCGCGAAATGCTCGTCGCGCATCGTGTTCTCGGGCTCGATCTCGCCCAGATCGATGCGATGACCGATGCGGGGATGATGGCCGCGTTCTTGCCGGCGCAGCAGAAAGCAGCCGCGCTCGCGTGGTTGCGAGCCGAACGTGCCGTGCTTGAGCAGAGCCTCAGATCCCGATCAGCAGAATCTTGATCAGGAGTCCGATGCCGCCGAGGATTGCCCCCGTGGCCGCGACCGCGCTCGGGATTCCCATCCGCACACCGGCCGTAGCCGGCGTGATTGCATTCTTCTCGCCGGGAGTGACCTCGGCGACGTCGGTGCCTTGGGAGCGATCGAAGAGAGCCTTGGCCGTCGAATCTTCCCACACGGAGGCGGGTGGGGGAGCGTGCCCGTAGCGGTCGAGAAACGCCAGGTCGATGGGGCGCGTGCTCGCGTTCAGGAACAACGCCAGATCACGATCGTAATTCATTGTCAAAGAAGAAGCTGTAAACCTGTCCGCCGGGCTGCGGACGGCGCGAAATGGCAGCGGGGGCGAAGCGGAGGCCTGGGGGACGCCGGAGTCGGCTGCCAGAACGAAGCTCGACCACGAGGCGGCCACAAGCGAGGCGAGGAGTGCGCGGCACGCATGGATGGAGAGGCGTGACATATCGCGTCGACCCTTCTTCGCGACCTCTCAAGAGGCCGGATCGTGTCCCGAGCACCCGACGAGGGTGTCGATGGCACGATCCCGAGACAAAGTATCGTATCAATGTTGCGCCGCAAAGCGCCAGGGGCGTTCCTTGCCGCTTCCGCCTCCCCGTGCTATGCAGAGCTTCGCGCCGGCTCGGGAGGACTTGAGCCGAGTCGCGAATTTCGTGCCGGCGCCACGGCGGGCCACCGAAGGGGGCGAAGGGCGAACATGCGAATCGTGCGATGGCTCGTAGCGGCGGCGCTCGCGATGCTTTCCTGCGGCGGACACCGCACCGCACTCGAGCACCCGCTCACGAACGAGCTCGACCCCACATTCGACGAACGGCCGCTGCGCACGCTGGCCACCTTGCCCTTCGCCACCGATGTCTCCGAGGACGAAGACCCAGATCAGGTCGCGGCGGGGATGACAGGCGGCAAGTTCTACCCGGCGCTCGATGCCGCGACTCAGTACACGCTTCTCGGCGCGAGCGAGGTGGCGCGGGCGCTCGAACAAGCCGGTCTCACGCCCAATCTGCGCGCCTTCTATTCCGACTGGATCTCGGATCAAGAAGACGTCGACACGGAGTTCGTGCAACAGGTCGCCTCTTTGCTCAAGGTGGATGCGGTCGTGGGTGGGGCGGTCGATCTGTGGCACCAAGACGAGATCGACATGATGCAAACGGGGGCGGCCCGCACGCATGTCGGAGTCCTGGTTGGACTCTTCGATGGGGTCACGGGCCGCAGGTTGTGGCTCGGACGTGATTCCCAGTTCCGGGATGGGCTGCGCTACTCCGGGCCGAGCGAAGAGAAGGTCGCCGAGCTGGAACGTCAGTTGGAGCGGACGAACAAACGCACGCTCGGCGGCGTGTACGCGCCGCCGGACTACGCGGTCGTCCTGGACGCCGCGGTGGCGGCGCTCGTTGCGGCGTTTCCGCAGAGCAAGCACTGAGGCATGGGGGCCTAGGGTTGGACGATCACGAACATTGGATGCGTGTGGCATTGGACGAGGCGATGCGCGGCGCAGAGGACGGCGAGGTTCCCGTCGGTGCCGTCGTGGTGCGCGACAACCGGATCCTCGGTCGCGGCCACAATCGGACAGAGGCGACACATGATCCAACGGCGCACGCGGAGATCCTCGCCATCGGCGCTGCCGGGGAAGCGCTCGGCGACTGGCGTTTGACAGGTGCAGACCTGTACGTCACCTTGGAGCCTTGCGCCATGTGCGCCGGCGCCATTCAGCTCGGCCGGTTGCGTCGCGTCGTGTTCGGACCACGGGACCCGAAGTTCGGCGGCTGCGTTTCGGTCTTGAACGTGCTCGATCAGGCGCGCTTGAATCATCAGGTCGAGCAGGTGGAGGGCATTCTCGCCGAGGAGAGTCGCTTCGTTCTGCGACGGTTTTTTCGCGAGCTACGCCGTCAGGGTCGCGAGGTCGCGGCGGTGGATCCTTTCCCCGACGATGTCGCCCCCTGATGCAGGGCCCCAGGCCCGGCGAAGCCTCGCCTTCATGGATGGGAGCGCGACCACGAACGGAGAGATGCGAGAGCGGCTGAATCGGCACGGTTGGAAACCGTGTGTGCGGGTAACCGCACCGAGGGTTCGAATCCCTCTCTCTCCGCCAGACTCGGCCCTGCCAGGCATGGCAGGGCCTTTTCATTCCACGGCCTCGGGCCACGGGGGAGAGGAAGGATCTCGGCGCTCCTCATCGGCGTGCAGGAAGGGAAGTGGGCCATGGATGTGACGTGCAGCACCGACCCGAGCCTCAAGGGCACGGTGGTCGCTCTCGTCGGACACTTGGATCTGGATGGGTCGGCGCAGGCGCGTGAAGCGGTGTTGCCGTGGATCGTTCCGGAGTCGCCTTCCTTGCTCCTCGATCTCCGCGGCGTCGATTGGATGAGCAGCGCCGGGGTCCGGGTCCTGATGCAGTTCTTGGCGCGAGTCCAAGGGCATGGAGGCCGGTTCGCGGTCGTCGGCTGTGCGCCGCGCGTGCGCTCCATCCTGCAGATCTGCGGCCTCGAAGCGGTGTTCGCGCTGTGTGGAAGCGATGACGAGGCGCGCGAACGACTGAAGAGCAAAACTGCGTAGATCTACTGACCTGCCTACGATTCGGTGCTCTCCACCCCCGCTTCGACGTTTCTCATTGTGATATAGGTTGAGCATCGTTCGAGGAATCAGCCCGCGAGCACGCTCGCGACGCCTGGATGGACCCGTCGCGAGATCTTGGGCCTCGGCTGCGATTGCCGGTGTGCTCGAGGGGTCGTTGAATCCCCGGAGGCCTCCGAGCGTGCCCCTGCCCCGACGAGACCAACCTTCCGGCCGCTTCCCGGTAGTTCAATCGATGGCGGGCGACAGCGCCCTGGTGGAGAAGGCGCTCGCTGGGGACCGCCACAGCTTCGAGCTCCTGGTGGAAAAGTATTACAAGGTCCTGTTCAACGGGGCACTGCGCATGGTCAACGACACCGAAGACGCCCGCGATATCGTGCAGGTCACGTTCCTGAAGGCCTATGAAAAGCTGCACACGTTCAAGCTGGAGCAGAAATTCTTCAGCTGGATCTACCGCATCATGTTCCACGAGTCGCTGAATCTCCTGCACCGAAGGAAACCGCGAGTGGACCTCCCCCCGACCTTGGAGGAGCCCACCAGCAATCCCGAGGAAGCGTATGCCGAGAACGAGCTGAGCGTGGCGATCTCGCGCGCGCTGCAGAGCCTCTCGCACGACAATCGTCTCGTCGTCGTCCTGCGCCACTTTCTGGGACTCTCCTACGACGAGATGAGCGAGATCCTCGACATCCCGGAGAAAACGGTGAAATCACGCCTGTTCACGGCGCGGCGGCAGCTGGGTGTGCTCCTCGCCGACCGGAGAGCCACGACATGAAAGAACCCTTCGACGAAGACGTGCTGCAGCGCGTACTGGATGGGGCGGCCACCGCCGCCGACGCCGCGCTTCTGCGCGAGGCCGTGGCAGCCGACCCAGAGGTGCGAGCACGCTACGCGCAGATGCAACATCTCTTCACGCTTCTCGATGGGGTGGAGGCCGTCGATCCGCCGCCCGAGTACAAGGACCGGCTGCTGCGCACCTTGCGGCAGACAGAGGCTCGGACCGCGGCGGACCGCGGTGGGCTCGGTGCTGCGCTCGCATCCATTCGCGCCCGTCTCACGCCGGCAACCGCCTACGGCTTCGCTGCCGGTGCAGTGGCGGGAGTCGCACTCTTCGTCCTTTTCGATGGTCCCTCGCCGCTCCGCCTGGATGGTGCTGCCCCCGGCGTCATGCTGCCGCACAGTCGTTTCGCGGCCGCCCGAATCATCGACACCGTCGATCTGGCAGCAGAGGGATTCACCGGCAAGGTGCGCACGCGCGTCGTGGACGGCGGCATCCTGGCGGAGATCGACTGCCAGTCGGCCGAGAGCGCCACGCTCATCGTGGAATTCGACGGCAACGCCCTGCCCGTGCTGAGCTTCGAGCAAGGCGGGACCATGGGAGCGGCCGCGCTCGAGCCCGGCAGGATCCGGATCGAGCATCGCGGCAGCAACCAGTACTGGGTCGTATTCGGTCCGAGCACGACCGACGTTTCGACTCTCCATGTGAAGGTGCTCGTGGGCGGGTCCACCCTGGAGAGGGTGGTCAGAACGGTTCCCGCGGATCTCTAGATTCGCCCGCCAACATCAGAGGGGTCCGCGCTGTATTTACATGCGAATGAACCGACACTCTCCCCGAGGAGGACGAACATGGCGAGGAAAACTTTATTCGGCGTGGCTGCGATCGCGGTCGTCGTGGTCGGCATCCTGGTCATCCGCGGTCTGCCGCCGTCAGAGGACGGTAGCCAAGCCACGATCCAGGCTGCCAAGCAGCACCGAAGCGATCAGATCCAGAGCGAGGACGTCGTCCTCCAGAACACGGAAATCCAGAACCTGATCCAGACCGACTTCTTCCACCGCCTGGTGACCGACACGAGCTTCCAGAAGATGGTGGTCGACGGCAGCCTCGCTTCGCTGGCCGAGAAGAACACGATCAATCTGGCCCAACTGAGCCAGGCGATGGGGCGGACGGAAGTGCGTGACGCCGTGGCCAAGGGCGACGTGGCGCGCGCACAAGCGGAAATCAGCCGCGCCTACGAGGCGAGCGACAGGGTGCAGGTGGCCCAGTTGAGCGTTTTGCTCAGCAATGCGCTCGCTCGCGCAGAGGTCGTCGATGCGCTCGGACGCAATGACCTCGATCGCGTGGTCCAGGAACTGAGCAGGGTCGAAATCTCGCGCGCCGACCTCGAGAAGGCCGGGCTGACCAAGCAGGAGCTGGACAAGTTCATGTACCAGCGCGCCGATCTGGAGAAGGTCTACGCCAAGGAAGAGTTGGACAAGGTGGGTCTCTCGCGCGCCGAGCTGGAAAAAACGGGTGTGTCCCGCGCCGATCTCGATCGCGTCGAGCTCAGCCGCGCCGAGCTCGAGAAGGCCGGTATTTCCAAGGCCGATCTGGACCGGATGAGCGCTCGCCAGGAAGTGGGCAAGGCCGAGATCGCCAAAGCCGAGGTCGATCGGATGAACCAGCGTGCCGAGCTCGATCGGATGTTGTACCAGCGCGCCGAGCTCGAGAAAGCGGGAATCGCCAAGGACGACCTCGACCGCGTGCTGTTTCAGCGTGACCAGCTCGAGAAGTCCGGTCTGTCGAAAGAGCAGCTGGACAAAGTGTACGTCGCTCGCGCCGAGCTCGAACGCGCCGGCTTCGACAGGGCACAGCTGGACAAGATGAACATGCGCACCGAGCTGGGCAGGGATGAGTTGTCGCGCATGGCGATGAAGTCGGTGCTCGGCGACGCGATGCGCAGCGAGACGTTCCGTGACGCCATCGGGCGCAGCGACGTGGCGCGCGTGAGTCAAGAATTGAACAAGGCGCAAGTGTCTCGCGCCGAGGTGGCGCGTCAAGAGATCATGCGTTCTGAAGTGCTGCGCACCTTGGTGGAGCGGCAGGATCTCGAGTCCATGGCCACCTTGGCCAGCGCCGATCTGGCGCGCGCAGCGCAGCAGAGCGGCTTCGCTGCACTCTTGCGCAACGAGACCTTCCGAACCGACATGGGACGCGGTGCCGTCGACCGCTACGTCATGGATCGCGCCGAACGCGATTGAATCCCGGGCCGGGCGGGTCACCCCCCTCCAGGCGAGTTCGCGGGGCCCAAGCAGCCCTTGGCTCCACGAAGCGACCGCCCGGCCTGACTCGAGAGCTCGGTGCACGATCGCACCTCGCCGCGCCGAGCGCCTCGAATCGAGCAAGGAGATGCCGTGCGAGCGGCGTCTCCTTGCTGCGTTTGTCGGGCCAGCGTCATGGGACTCGCGGCTTGTCGCACACGGAGCCACATCAGGGGGACGTCGAGTGAAGAGCCGGTGTGCGGCATGTTGCGTCACCCTGCTGTGCGCCGGCTTGCCGCGGCTCGCGCAGGCCCAGTACGCCACGCTCGAAACCGAGGACATGCGCCTCGTCTATCGCCAGCTGCTCGACGCACCGATCGCACCGTACACCGCGCAATGTTTCGAGAATTCGCTGCGCTACTACCGCCGCGTCTTCGACTACGAGCCGGACGAGAAGATCACGGTTCTTCTCCAGGACTGGTACGACTTCAACAATGGCTCGGCATTCGTGGCGCCGCGAAACACCATCATGGTCCAGGTGGCGCCGGCGAACACGGCGTACGAAACGCTCCCCAGCAACGAGCGCATCAATCACACCATGAACCACGAGGTGGCGCACATCGTCGCCCTCGAACGTGCCTCGGGGGGCGACCGTTTCTTCCGGCGTTTGTTCGCCGGCAAGGTGGCGGCGACACCGGACCACCCCGAGACCATCCTCTACGGCTATCTCACCCAGCCGCGCCAGGCGGCGCCGCGCTGGTACCACGAAGGCATCGCCTCGTTCCTCGAGACCTGGATGGCGGGCGGCATCGGCCGCGCCCAGAGCGCCTACGACGAGATGGTGTTTCGTGCCATGGTCGCGGACTCGAGCTTCTTCTACGACCCGTTGGGACTCGAATCCGAAGCCACGAAGGTGGAGTTCCAGATGGGCGCGACCTCGTATCTCTACGGGACGCGCTTCCTGACTTACATGGCCTACGCCACCGCCCCCGAATCGTTGATCGTCTGGTCGGCGCGAGGTGACGGCAGCAAGCGCTACTACTCTTCACAGTTCGAAAAGGTCTTCGGCATGCCGATCGGCACGGCGTGGCGCCGATGGGTGGACTGGGAGCGTGGCTTCCAGCAGGCCAACCTGGATTCGTTGCGACGCCAGCCGATGACGCCAGTTCGCGACCTGTCGTCGCAGGCGCTGGGATCGGTGTCGCGTGCCTACCTGGATCGCGAGGCCCGCAAGCTGTATGTCGGGCTCACCTATCCGGGAGTGCTCGGTCACATCGCGGCCATCGGGCTCGACACGGGCGTGGTGGAGAAGGTGTGCGACATCAAGGGCCCGGCGCTGCATTTCGTCACGTCGCTGGCCCGCGATCCGCGCACGGGGATGCTGTTCTACACCGGCGACAACAACGAATGGCGCGACCTCTTCCAGGTCGATCCCAGCACCGGACACGCGCACCGATTGATCCAAGACGCGCGCATCGGCGACCTGGTCTACTGTGCCGCCGACAGCGCGCTCTGGGGGGTGCGGCACTTCAACGCCATCTCGACATTGGTGCGTATTCCGCCGCCTTACGACCGCTGGAACCAGGTGCGCTCGTGGCCCTATGGCCAGGACATCTACGATCTCGACGTGTCGCCCGATGGGCACTGGCTGGTGTTCTCGCGCGCCGAGATCAGCGGCCGGCACAGCTTGCAGCGGCTCGATCTCGCGGCGCTGCAGCGCGGCGACACCGACTCCGAGCGCTTGCACGATTTCGGGACTGCATTGCCGGCGAACTTCGTGTTCACGGCGGACGGGCGCTTTCTGTTCGGCAGCTCGTACTACACCGGAGTCTCCAACATCTGGCGCTACGATTTTTCCGACAGCACGATGGTGCCGGTGACGAATTGCGAGACCGGCTTGTTCCGGCCGCTGCCGATCGGTGGCGATTCGCTGCTGGTCTTCCGCTACAGCGGCGACGGCTTCGTGCCGGCGCTCCTCGAGGCCAAGCCGCTGACTGAAATGAGTGCCACCACATTTCTCGGCGCTCTGGTGGCCGAGAAGCATCCCGTAGTCGACGGCTGGAACGTGGGATCGCCCGCCAAGATCGACCTCGATTCGCTCGGGGTGCGCGAAGGCGACTATCACAGCCTCGGCAGTATCGGGCTCGAGTCGGTGGTGCCGATGGTCGAGGGCTACAAGGATTTCGGGGCGGTGGGCCTCAGCATGACCTTCTCGGATCCGGTGTTTCGCAACAGCGCCGATCTCACGCTCTCCGTGACGCCGACGACGGCGCTTGCGGCAGACGAGCGCCTGCATGCCAACGTCGGCTTGCGCCATCTCGGCTGGGAAGCGCGCTTCCGCTACAACGCTGCCGATTTCTACGATCTCTTCGGGCCAACGAAGACCAGTCGCAAGGGCTACTCGCTGGGATTGGAGTACGAACGCTGGCTGATCTACGACAAGCCGAAAACCCTCGACCTGCGGGTGGCCCTCGCGGGCTACGCCGATCTCGAGCGCCTGCCGTACGCCCAGAACGTCTTCGCCACGTCCTCGGAGCTGCTGACCGCGCGCATCGAGCTCGCATACAAGAGCACCCGGCGTTCGCTCGGCGCGGTGGACGACGAGAAGGGCAAGCTTTGGCGGCTCTGGCTCGGCAACAATACGGTCGAGAAGGCTTCGTTCAACGGCATCATGGGCAGCTTCGATTTCGGTTTCCCCTTCCTCGCGCACCACTCGTCCCTGTGGTTGCGCAGCGCCGCCGGCTACTCTCCCGGGGATCGCGACGACGAGTTCGCCAACTTCTACTTCGGCGGCTTCGGCAACAACTGGGTGGATCACGGCAACGAGAAGCGCTACCGCGAGTTCGAGAGCTTTCCGGGTGTCGAGCTCAACGAGATCGCGGGCACGAACTACGGCAAGTCGCTGCTGGAATGGAACCTGCCGCCGCTGCGTTTCCAACGTCTCGGAACGCCGGGGTTCTACGCCACTTGGTTGCGCCCCGCGCTGTTCGGAGCGGGGCTCGTGACCAACATGGACAGCGACAGTGCCCGGCGCAGCGTGGCGAGCCTCGGTGCTCAGGTCGACGTGCAGCTGATGCTGCTTTGCCGACTGTCGATGATGGTATCCGCCGGCTACGGAGTCGCGCTGGAAACGGACCGCAGCCCGAGCGGCGAGCTCATGCTCTCGCTCAAGGTGCTGTGACAGCCGGCGATGGCGCGCGCACGCGCCCCGAACCTCTCGCAGCCGCCGTTCGCCGGCGCTGCGATCCGGCCCGCCCAGCTTGGCGGATGGGAGCGGCATGGAGCGTGAACAGCATTTCCCGCGCGATGTGGCCGCACTCGAGGCCATCTACGCTTTCGTTTGTGGTTTTTTCTCTGCCAGCGGCTTCGACCCCGAGGATTCCTCGACGGTGCAATTGTTCATCGAGGAAATCTTCACCAACATGGTCAAGTACAGCAAGGATGGGAAGCAGGACATCGCCATCCGCTTGCGCCGGAAGGGCGATGTCGTGGAGATTCGTCTCGTCGATTTCGACGTGCAACCTTTCGACTATGCGCGAGCGCCCGCGGTGGAGCCGGAGCAGCTGCTGGCGCAAAAAAAAGCCGGCGGCTTGGGGCTGCACCTGGTGCGGACGATGGCCGACCGCTTCACCTACGAGCACACGAACGGCAACAGCATGGTCACGATCGAGAAACGCCTGGGAGGCTGAGCATGTTCGACATCCGGACGGGGGAAGGCAACGCGATCGTTTTGTCCGGGCGGCTCGATGCGGCGCAAGCGGCCAAGGCATTGCAGACTCTGGATGCGCTCGAGCATTCCGTCGTCGCCGACATCGCCGGCCTGGATTACATCTCCAGTGCGGGCATCGGCGTGCTGGTGATGACACAGCTGCGTTTGCGGGCCTGCGGTCACGCGATCAAGCTGGCCAATCCGCAGCCGCGAGTTCGTGCGGTCATCCACTACGCGGGGCTGGAGCAGCTGTTCGGCATCGAATGATGGCGCGCATGAACCGCAGGGCAGGCCGCACGCGCACGCGACATTCCCTGAACGGCCCGTCCGGGGATGGCACGATCGTCCTTCTCTACGAACGCAACATGTTCAGCTGCCAGAGATCACGGCTGCTGGTGCGGAGGAACGGCAGGATCGCCAGCTTGCCGGTCTTGCCGATCGCCTTGTCGAGATAGCGCAGCTCCTGCAGATTCGCCGCCACCGAATCATCGACCGGCAGCACCACGCCTGCCTCTCGTGCCATGAGGTGCGTCTTGGCACGCATCGACAGCTCGAGATAGATCTGCAAATAGCACAGGATATCGGCCACCACCGCGGCCGGGAAGTGGCTGCGCAACGATTGCAAGTAGACGCCGACGTGCGTCTGACGCACATCCTCGCTGGTGATCAGCTCGAGGATCTCCGCATCGCTGTCGAAGCCGGATCCCAGCCAATGCCGTGTCGCACGTTCACTCTGCTCGAACACCACGACCACGAGCAACGGCAATACCACCAGGAGCATGGCGGTCATCAACATCGGGTGCAGGAGGAAGTGGTTGAAGAACGAATGGACGACCACGGCGAGAGCGAGCCCTGGAAGGAAGCACCGCCAGGACATCGAGCCGCGCCGGTCGCTGAGCGTCTTGGACACGGTCGCGAACATCGCCATCGTGGAGCCATGGATCACCGCGGTGCCGAAGCCGCGAACGACCCAGAGGAACAAGCTCGCCTCCTGGCGCATTTGGAAGTAATAGAAGACATTCTCGACCAAGGCGAAGCCGGCACCCAGGGCGAAGCCATGAATGGCTGCATCGATGACGAACCCGACGCGCTGCCTGCGGATGAGCCACACCAAGTAGGCGGCCTTGATGCTTTCCTCCAACACCGGCGCCACGTAACGCTGGAACACCCGCGGGTCGATGGTGAAGCCATCCAGGAGCCAGGTGTTGCAGCGCAGAGCCACCACGGCCGCCAAGCAGCCGACGACGATCGTGCGCAGCACGAAGCGCAATGGCACCAGCTTGAAGCTGTCCATGAGGATCAGCAACGCCAGGAAACAGAAGACGGGAATCACACTGAACGGCAGCCCGAGAAACTGCATGCGGCCTCGTCGAGGAACGGGTCAAGGAGCCAGGGACTGTAGCAGCTTCTCCGCCGTCGGAAAAACCGGGCGGAGCCGGAGCGCCCGCTGCAGCGCGGCACGGGCTTGAGGGACGCGGCCGGAGGCGATCTCGACGCGCGCCAAGGTCAGCAGGAACTCGGCGTTCTCGGGCTCGAGCTGCAGAGCGCGCTCGGCGTGCACACGCGCCTCATCCAGATCACGCTGCATCGACGCCAGCGCGAATGCCAGATTGTTGTGCGCCGGAGCGTAGTCTGGCCGGTGTTCGAGCGCGAGACGATATTCCTGCGCCGCAGCTTGCATCTGGCCGCGTTGGGCATACTGGTTGCCGAGACCGACACGGTAGCGGGCGTCGGCGGGGTTCGCCTGCACCGCGGCGGCGAAGGCCTGGGTGGCGAGGTCGTGTTCCCCGCGCTGGCGGTGATCGATTGCCAGCTCCTCGTACATGTAACCACGCGCATGCGCTGACCACTGGCCGGTGGCCGCGAGCGTGAGATGCACATGCGCCCTCGCGGCGCGCGGACTCGCGTGTGTGAGCACCCACGGCAAGCCATGGTGCAGACCGGTCACGAGCGCCAAGATCACGATCGTGCGCGACGCGGCGCCCTTGGACGCCGCCAAGACTCCCGTCCAGGCCAGCAACACGAAGGCGAATGGGGCCAGGATGTCCCAGTCCCGCGGCGGGCCGAGCTCGCGATCGAAGAGCCCGTTGGTCAACAAGCACCCGGCGCTGGCGATGGCGAGGAAGCGGAGCGCCGGCAATCGTTCGCTCGCGCCGGGCCGGCGGACGCAGAGCAGCGGGATGGCGAACAGGACGAGAGGCGCGGAGCGCAGGATGTCGTTGGTCACCGCGAGCCAGTGTGAGAAGGAGAAAAGACCGAATGCATGGTGGGCGCTGGCGCTGGCGGCGTAGCTCTGCGTGTAGCGGTGCAGGCCGGCGACAGCGGTCGAACCCAAGGCGCCCGGCGCACCGCCCGCGAGCCACGTGAGGCTCGAAGCGACGAGCGGGATCGCGACCATGCCGCAGACGGCCGCCAACCGCTGGCCTCGTCGCCACGCCCAGGCGGCGAACCACACGACCGCAGGCGCCAGGGCGACGAGCGCAAGATGCAGCGTCAACAGGACCCCGTAGGCCGCGAGGCAGGCGAAAACTCCCGCGCGGGTCGGAGCCGGGGCGAGAACGCGCGTCACGAGCGCGAGATACAAGAGAAGGCCGGCCGCCGCCATCGGGTAGTACTCGATGTGGCCGAAGAAAAGCTGCATCGCCCCCGAGGTCAGAAGCAACGCCGCGACGAGCCAACGCTGGCCAAGCTCCGCTCCGAGATGCGAGCTGATGCGGAGGATTGCATCGGTCGCTGCCACGCCGCTCGCGATCGCGAGAAGCGCCAAACTCTGCGCTGCATCCAGGCCCAAGGCACGACCGGCGGCCACGCTCCTGCAGGTGAACTCGACCAGCAGCCGCGCGCGCACCACCGTCTCCGACATCCCCTGGTCGCGGACGAGCAGCAAGCCATCGCCGGAGAAATGTGCGCGCTCGCGCAACAGCCAAAACAGACACCCGGCAGCGACCGCGATCACGGCCGCGCCGCGCCGGCCGGGGAAGTCGAGTGGACGCGCGCGCCGGGCCAAGGCCGGCGCGGCGATGCAGGCAGCGATCGAGGCGAGGAGCCACGCAACCGCGAACCCGCGCGGCCACACCGCGAGCGCGGACAGCCCCCAGAGCTCGCCGGGAAAAGCGAGGGCGATGCCGTGCAAGACGACGATCGCGAGCGCTGTGACTTGCAGCATGCGTTCGGTGCGCGACATCACCGGCACAATAACCGACAATTGCGACCGTCGCACCTCCTCGCCGGCGTCAAATGACCCACCGATTGCGGCCGATTCAGGCCGATTTGGCGTTCGCGCGGGCTTGGGATATGATTGGCGCGTCCCCCACTACTGCACGCTCGGCGTCACGTCGAGACATCACGAGGAGCATCGAATCATGCGCGTTCGGCGAACGCTGCCATCCATTGGCATCGCGGCAGGTCTATTGGCCCTCGGTCTGGTGGGCTGCGAAACGTCCACGTCACCCGAGAGCGGGTTCGAGAAACCAAGGACGGTCGATCCAGCAACGCCAGCCAGGACCGATCCGGCAAACGGCAATAGCAACAGCCATGGCCGCGGCCACGGTCCGGGCGAACAGGCGAAGCCGCTGCGCGGGACTTTCGCGGACTTCGAGCCCGTGTGGGTGGTGAGCCATCGGCTCGAGGAACTCTGCAACGGGCTGGTCGCGGGTGCAGAGGTGAAGAGCGCCGGCATCGTGTCGCACCTGGGCCGATCGCAGGTCCGCGCTTCGGCGGCATGGGACTGGGGCCAGCCGGCGGCGGGCTCGTTCGAGCCGGACGGGCCGGTCACCGCGTTCTCGGCGAGCATCATCTCCGAGTATCCGCATACGTTCTGCAGTCAGCCGGCAACCGCAACGGGCCGAGTCACGATCGTCGCGGCGAATGGCGACGAAGTGCACGGGGTCGTGGTTGGAGGCGAGGTGTACGAGCTCGCATTCGATCAACCGGGCGATGGGCAGGAGCAGTTCATGGTGGTGCGCATCGAGGGTGGAACCGGGCGCTTCGAAGATGCGAGCGGCAGAATGGTGATCCACAGCATCGTCAATCTCGTCGACATGGAGCTCTTGACGAGCCACCTCATGCCGGGTGCCACGATTCGTTACTGATCGCAGCGCGAGCGCGAGCGGCCGAGGAAAATCGGACAGCCCGCGCGACCCTGCGGCACGCGCGACGACACGCTCCTCGACACAGCGAGCCACGCCTTTCGCGGCGTGGCTCGCGTTTTTTGTGCGCCTGGCCGGCGGTTGACAGGTCGGGGGGGCGATGCTAGAACTTGCCCCCGGGTGAGTTTAGGGGATGTAGCTCAGTTGGAAGAGCACCACGTTCGCAACGTGGGGGTCGAGGGTTCGAATCCCTTCATCTCCACCACATGCAGCGGGCCGGGGCCAAGGCCGCCACGAATCCGCGAAGGCTGGAATCAGGTCCCACGCAACGGGAAATCCCGAACTCCGTCAGGACCGGAAGGTAGCAGCGGTAAGGGAGCCTTCTCGGGTGCGCTGGTCAACCTGATTCTGGCTTTTTCGGGGCGTGGCGCGCGGGGGTGACGATGAGCTACTTGGCCATGGCGCGCCGCTACCGGCCCGAAACGTTCGCCGAAGTCATCGCCCAATCGCACATCACCGAGACATTGCAGCGCGCGATCGAGTCCGAGCGCGTGGCATCGGCGTATCTCTTCACCGGACCGCGCGGTTCGGGCAAGACCAGCGTGGCGCGCATCCTGGCCAAAGCGTTGAACTGCGAACGGCCGAAGAACGGTGCGCCGTGCGCGACCTGCGACACCTGCAAGGGCATCCGCGAGGGCCGGAGTCTCGACGTTCTCGAGATCGATGGCGCTTCCAATAATAGTGTGGATGACGTGCGGGAGCTGCGCGAGAACGTGCGCTACGCCGCCTCGGCCCCCGGCAGGCGCAAGGTCTACATCATCGACGAAGTGCACATGCTGTCCACGGGTGCCTTCAACGCCCTGCTCAAGACCCTGGAAGAACCGCCGTCGCACGTGCTCTTCGTCTTCGCCACCACCGAGCCGCGCAAGGTGCCGCAGACAATCCTGTCGCGCTGCCAGCGCTTCGATTTCCGCCGCCTGCGCAGCGACGAGATTCACGCGCGGCTGCAGGGGATCTGCAAGAAGGAGAAGCTCGAAATCGAGGATGCGGCATTGCACCTGCTGGCGAAGCGCGCCGATGGCAGCCTGCGCGATGGTCTGAGCTTGCTCGACCAAGTCGCTTCCAGCACCAACGGCAAGATTCGCGAGGCCCAGGTCGCGGAAGTCCTCGGGCTGGTGCGCGAGGAAGTCTACCTCGATCTCGGCGAAGCTTTCCTGGCGCACGATTCGGTGCGGGCTCTGGAGTTGTTGCACGCCGCGCAGCACGAGGGCGCCGACCCGGCTGGCTTCGTGCTCGGCTTGGTCGAGCACTTGCGCAACCTGATGCTGTTGTCCGTCGACCCGTCGCTGCGCCGTGCGGTGCAGCTGGGCGACACCCATTTGCAGCGCGCCGAGGCGCTGGCGCAGCGCTTCCGCACCGAGGACCTGCTGTTCCTGCTCAATCGCGCCGCGACGTTGCACGAGGAGATCCGCAACTCGAGCCAGCCGATGGTCGTGCTCGAAGCTTCGATGGTGGAGCTGGCGCGGTTCGAGTCGCGCGTGCTGCTGAGCGAGGTCCTCGAAAAGCTCGGCGGTCCGACCCCCGCGCCGCCGGCCGGTCGCACCGCCGCGGGCGGTGCCAATCCGAAGAGCGGCACGTCCGCGCGTGGCGGCACAGCGGGCGGCGGGTCGTCGTTGTTCACGGCCACCAGCCCGGCGGTCCCCGGGCCCAAGCCTGCGAGCGGCGCGTTCGCGCCTGGCGGTTCGCCGCCGGCAGCCGGTGGGCCGTTCACCCCGCCGCGCGCACCACAGGGTCGCGCGCAGCAGCCGCAGGCGGCGACCATGGTCGCATCCGGTTTCGACCTGGCCCAGGTCCGCGACCGCTGGGCGGAGTTCACCCGCACCGTGGCGGATTCGAAGGCCATGCTGGCGCAATGTCTGGCGGAGGGAATGCCGTCACGCCTGGAGGGCGCGCGCTTGCACGTGGAGTTCACCGAGGAGCAACGCTTCCACCTCGAGATGTTGCAACAGCCGGGACCGCGCGCCGAGCTCGAGCAGTTGCTGGGCGGTTACTTCGGCCAGCCGCTGCAGCTCGTCCCGTGCGCGAGCGCAACCGAGGACGCGGGAGCGGCGCGTCTGACGCACGAGGACATCGTGCAGAGCCGACGCGAGGCGTTGCACGACGTGGCCGAGCGCTTTCCGCGCGTGCAGGAAATCCTCGACGCATTCGATGGCGAAATCCTCGAGGATCACGGTCCTTGAATACAGCCCAGGCGCCTGGTCGCGCCTGCGGCATCCAAGCCTTCCGGAGGCATTCCATGTTCAAGAACATGGGCGATATGATGAAGCAAGCGCAAGAAATGCAAGCAAAGATGCAGGCATTGCGCGAGGATCTTAGCCGTCGCGAGGTCGAAGGCGCCTCCGGCGGTGGCATGGTGCGGATCACGTGTAACGGCTGCAGCGAGCCGCTGCGCATTTCGATCGACGCGCAGCTGGCCGGCGACGTCGAGATGCTCGAGGATCTCGTGCTCGCCGCCATCCGTGACGCGCAACAGAAGGTCCAGGAGATGGTGCAACGCGAGATGGGCCACCTCGCGGGGCCGATGGCCGGTGCTTTCGGCCTGCCAGGAATGTGAACGCCGAGGACGGATGCGTTGATCTTCGGTTCCCCGCTGCTCTCGAGGCTCGTCGCCCTGTTCAAGAAGATGCCCGGCGTGGGTGAAAAATCCGCCCAGCGCATGGCGCTCTTCGTGCTCCGCAGCGAGCGCGCGGCGATCGAGGAGTTCGCGCAAGCCCTGCTCGCGGTGAAGGAGCGCGTCGGGTTGTGCGAAGTGTGTGGCAACGTCGCCGAGGACCCACGCTGCGTCATCTGCACCGATCCGCGCCGTGGCGACGATGCCATCTGTGTCGTCGAGCAGCCACAGGACGTCTACATGCTGGAGCGCACCGGCGCCTTCCGCGGGCGCTACCAGGTCCTGCACGGCGTCCTGTCGCCGATGGACGGCGTCGGCCCCGAAAGCCTGCGTCTCGGCAACCTGCGCCAGCGCGCCTCTCAGGCCGGCACGCGCGAGGTGGTGGTCGCCACCAATCCAACGGTGGAAGGCGAGGCCACGGCATTGTACGTTTCTCGCTTGTTGGAGGGGTTGCCGCTGCGCGTGACCCGCTTGGCGCGCGGGCTCCCCGTCGGCGGCAGCATCGAGTTCCTCGACGAAGCCACGCTCGGGCGGGCCTTCGAGGGCCGCCAGGATCTGTGACCGAGGAGAGCGCGTGCAGTCAGCCGGGACCATCTTCGAGGAAGATTACTGGGCGCTTCGGGGTGTGATGACGGAGCTCCTCGAGGGCGCGAACGCGCGCAGCGTCCTGCTGCTGGACTGGACCGGCCAGATCATCTCCAGCCTCGGCACGCCGGCGGATTTCGACGTCACGAGCTTCGCTTCGCTGTGCGCCGCGGACTTCGAGGCCAATCGCCAGCTGGCACAGCTCATCGGCGAGCAGGACTTCTCGACCTTGTACCATCAGGGTGCGAACGAGAGCATGTACCTGTCGCGCGTCGAATCGCGCGTCATCCTGGCCGTGCTGTTCGACCGGCGGGCCACGCTCGGTCTGGTGCGCCTGCGTGTGGCTCGCGCCGTCGAACGCCTGACGTCCGTGTTCGGCAACCTGTACGAGAAGGCGCAGGTTCAGACGGAAACTCGGTTCGAGGTCGACGCGGAGTTCTCCGCGCGAGCGGAGGCCGAGATCGACAACCTCTTCCAGGAATAACCGCGTCGAACTCGAGGATTCCGGCGAGACACCGAACAGGGCCAACGTGTCGCTCATCAACTATGCCACGCAAGAGATCAGCTGCAAGATCGTCTACTATGGCCCGGGGCTGGGCGGCAAGACGACCAACATCCGTTATGTCCACAACCGCTTGCGACCCGAGTCGAAGGGCAAGCTGATCTCGCTGGCCACCGAAATGGATCGCACCCTGTTCTTCGACTTCTTGCCGCTGGATCTCGGCACGATCAAGGGCTTCCGCGTCCGCTTCCATCTCTACACCGTTCCCGGGCAGGTATACTACGATGCCAGCCGCCGCCTGATCTTGCGCGGCGTCGATGGCCTGGTGTTCGTCGCCGACTCGCTCATCCAGCGTTTCGATGCCAACGTCGAGAGCATGTACAACATGCACGAGAACCTGGCGCAGCATGGCCTGGCGCTGGCCGACGTGCCCTTCGCCGTGCAGTACAACAAGCGCGACATGGCCGAGGTGATCGCCCTCGAGGACCTGCAGGAAGAGCTCAATCCGTCGCGCTACCCGAGCTTCGAGGCGGTGGCGACGCGCGGCGTCGGGGTCTTCGACACACTGAAATGCGTGAGCAAGCTCGTGCTCCGCAAGCTGGCGTGAAGCCCAAGGGGCAGAGCGGCGATCGCATCGCGGTCGCATTCGGTTCGCTCGCCTACGTCGGCTTCTTCCCGATGGCGCCAGCCACATTGGCCAGCGCCATTGCCACCGGTGTGTTCGCGGCCGTGATGCCGCTCTCGGGCCCTGTGTCGGCGGCGTTGGTCGGGGCGTTGTTCTTGGCCGGCGTGTGGTCGTGCGAGCGCATCGAGCGCCTCTACGGGCACGATCCATCGGCTGCGGTGATGGACGAAGTGTGCGGCATGGCGATCACGCTCGCCTGGGTCCCGATCACGGCCGCGACGCTCGTCCTCGGATTCTTCCTTTTCCGCGTTTTCGACGTCCTCAAGCTCTGGCCCGGCCGCGCCGCCGAGCGCGTGCACGGCGGCTGGGGCATCATGCTCGACGACGTCGTGGCCGGGATCTACGCCGCACTCGTCCTGCAGGTCTGCTGCCGACTGTGGCCGAACATGCAGATCCAGGCCTGGCACTGGGGAGTGCTCGGCGCCGGCACGATCGTTCTGTTCCTGTTTCGCAAGCCTCTGTTGCGCAAGTATGGCAAGCCGCCGACCTTGCGAGGAGCCAGGCGATGATCGTCGAAGTTCTCGTCGTCGGCGACGAGGTGCTGCGCGGTGCCGTCGCCGATACCAACTCGGGCGACGTGGCGCGCGCGCTCCAGCCGCTCGGTCACGCGGTCGTGCGCGTGACGCAAGTGGGCGATGTCGACGAAGCGATCGTGACCGCGGCGGCCGCGGCGGTGACGCGCGCGCGGGTGCTCATCGTCTCCGGCGGGCTCGGGCCCACACCCGACGACCGGACCAAGGAAGCGCTCGCTGTGTTGTTCGGCGACACGCTCGAGCTCGACGCAACGACGTTGGAGGACATCCGGCAGCGCTTCGCGCGCCGCGGCATGACGATGGCTGCCGCGAATCAAAAGCAAGCGTTGCTGCCGCGATCGGGGAGCAAGATCCCGAATGCCGTGGGAAGCGCCCCCGGCGTGCATTGGCGCCGCCCCGGATGCGATGTCTTTCTGCTCCCGGGCGTACCCGACGAGCTGCGCGAGATGCTGCAATCCTACGTCGTGCCGCAGGTGCGGGGGATCGAAGCGGCGACACCGCCGCGCCTCGCGGTCTTTCGCACCGTGGGCCGCGCCGAATCGGACGTGGCGCAAAGCCTGCAACCGGTGATGTCGGCATCGGCGTCACTGCGCTGGTCGTTCTATCCGGGCCGCGAGGGGTTGGACGTGCAGGTGCTGGGTGGGGTCGCCGACACCGGGTTCGACTCTGTCTGTGCCGCGGTGCGCGCGACGCTCGGTGAGTGCATCTACACCGAAGAGCCGGGTGTGCCGCTGGCCGAGATCGTGCGCCGCCTGTGCGTCGAGCGCGGACAGACTCTCGCGGTGGCCGAATCGTGCACCGGCGGGCTTCTCGGCGGCCGGATCACCGAGCCAGCCGGCAGCAGTGCCTACTTCCGTGGCGGTTTCGTCACCTACGACGACGCGATGAAACGCGACTGGCTCGGCGTGCCCGCCGACATGCTCGCAAAGCATGGCGCGGTGAGTGCAGAGGTGGCGAGCGCGATGGCGGAGGGTGCGCGCGAACGCGCCAAGTCCACGTTCGCTCTCGCGATCACGGGCGTCGCCGGTCCCGGGGGCGGCACGGCGGACAAGCCCGTCGGCCTGGTGCTGCTCGCGCTCGCCGCACCCGACGGCACATGGACCCGGCGTGTCCAACTCGGCGCGCGGCGCGAGTGGAACCGCGTCTATTCCAGTCTGCTGGCACTCGACATGCTGCGGCGTCACGCGCAGCAGCTTCCGATCGGAGACAAGCGATGAAGGAAGCCCCGGAGCAACGGCCGGAGATGAGCATCGCCGAGATGCAACGCCGCGTCGATGCCTGGATCACACAGTTCGCCGCCGGCTACTGGCCGCCGCTCTCGATGCTGGCGCGCCTCACCGAAGAGGTCGGCGAGCTGGCCCGCGAGCTCAATCATCATTACGGCCACAAACCGAAGAAGGCCGACGAGCCGTCCGGCGACATCGCGCTCGAGGTGGCCGATATCCTCTTCGTCCTCACGTGTCTGTGCAACTCGCTGCACATCGACATGTCCGACGCCTTCGAGCGCGTCCTCGACAAATACACGCACCGCGACGGCACGCGCTGGCCGCGGCGTGGCGCCGACGCGCCCGAATGAGCACTGCATGCCGCATGAGCGAGACGACGCTAGGGGACCAGGTCGAGTCAGCCTGGGGGCCAGGTCATCGACCGCCCGCCCAGGACGTGCATGTGCAGGTGGAAGACGGTCTGGCCGGCGCCGGCGTTGCAGTTCACCACCACGCGGTAGCCGTCGTCGGCGATGCCACGCACCCGCGCCAGCTCGGCTGCGACGCGGTGCATTCGGCCGAGGAGAGAATCGTCGGCCGCGTCCAGGTCGTTGAGGGTCGCGATGTGGCGGCGCGGGATGACGAGCAGGTGCACCGGGGCCTGCGGGTTGATGTCCGCGAAGGCGACGATGTCCTCGTCCTCGAACGCGCGCGTGTGCGGCAGCTCGTTCTGGGCGATGCGGCAGAATAGACAGGCCACGATGCTTCCTCCGCGACGATGAATCATCCCGGGCGCGCGTCCCGGTGCGCGTCCCTCGCGCAGATCCTCCGACAGACTACTCCTTGGCGCGCTCTTTGTTAGTCATCGTCTTGCTCGCGCAGATGTGTCGCGCCGGCCCTCGGATGCGTGCCTGAACCGACGTCATCGTGGGCTCGAATTGGCCACGGAGTGGACGCCCGAGCCCGGCCGCAAGACATTCGTCGATACGGGGTTGGGCAGCTGCGGCCGGCGCCCGGCGCGCGTCAATGTCGCGTTGCAGGTCGGGGTCCGCCGTGCTAGTCTGACTCGGCCATTTTTTTGGCATGCCGGTCGCGGGTTGGGTTGGCTTGCGGCTGGTTTTCGCTTCGGCGGGCCACGATCGACGTCAACATCATGGCGGGCAGTGGAGCTTCCCCAGTGGGGGAGCCTGGATGAGGTGTGTCCATTCCCAAGGAGATTCGGGGCCATGAAGCAAGTACAGCCTGCGGCCAAGAAGGGTGATTCGAAGGGCGAAGTGAAGGAAGGTCCGCGGGGTCGGGCCGATCTGGCCGTGGCGCAGATTCGCAAACAGTTCGGCGAGGGCGCCATCATGCGCCTCGGCGACAACAAACATCTCGAGGCCGTGTCGGTCATTCCCACCGGCAGCTTGGGCCTGGACATCGCGCTCGGGGTCGGCGGCGTGCCACGCGGGCGCGTCATCGAGATCTTCGGGCCCGAGGGCTCGGGCAAGACGACCTTGGCGCAAGCCATCATCGCCAACGCTCAGCGCCTGGGCGGGATCGCCGCCTTCGTCGATGCCGAGCACGCCTTCGACGTGATCTACTCGCGCAAGCTCGGCGTCGATGTCGACAACCTCCTGGTGTCGCAGCCCGACACCGGCGAGCAAGCGCTCGACATCGTCGAAGTGCTGGTGCGCAGCGGCGCCATCGACGTCATCGTCATCGACTCGGTGGCGGCCTTGGTGCCGCGCGCCGAAATCGAAGGCGAGATGGGCGATTCGCACGTCGGCCTGCAGGCGCGCCTGATGTCGCAGGCGTTGCGCAAGCTGGCCGGCGTGGTCAGCAAGACCAACACCTGCGTCGTCTTCATCAACCAGATCCGCATGAAGATCGGTGTCATGTTCGGCAACCCGGAAACGACCACCGGCGGCAACGCGCTCAAGTTCTACAGCTCGGTTCGTCTCGACATCCGTCGCATCGCCAACCTCAAGGATGGCGAGAACATCGTCGGCAATCGTACCAAGGTGAAGGTGGTCAAGAACAAGGTGGCGCCGCCTTTCCGCACCGTGGAGTTCGACATCATCTACGGCGAGGGCATCAGCTACTTGGGTGACGTCGTCGACCTCGGAGTGGCGAGCAACATCATCGACAAGAGCGGCACGTGGCTCACGTACGGTGAAGAGAAGCTCGGCCAGGGCCGCGAGCGTGCCAAGCAACATCTGCAGGAACACCCCAAGCTCGTCCAGGAGCTCGACCGCCGCATCCGCGCCTATTACGGTCTGGGTGGCGAGCCGGCCGCCAAGGGCGGCAACGGACAGGTGGTCGAGGCCGCAGGTGCGACTTCGATCATGCCGATCACCGCGACGCCGATCGTTGCGACGCCGATCGCTGCGGCGCCGGCCGCCGTCACGCCGATCACCGCGAGCCCCAAGCCCACGGTTGGCAGCGACAGCGCTGCGATCGCGGCCAAGAGTGCGGCTCCGGCTGCCGTGGGCATGGTCGATGCGGCTGTGGGCAAGGTCGATGCGGCGGCGGGCAAGTCCGATCTCCGCAAGGGGAAGGACGAGCCGGTCAAAGTGGGCGGCAAGGAAGCAGCCAAAGCGCGTGTGACGCCCGGCCGTTAGATCGCGCATGCGGGACCGGATTCGGAGCGTGTCTCCGGTTGCGGGAAAGAACACCGTCGTGGTGCAGGCGGGTGCATCTCGTTTCGAGATCGCCCGTGCTGCCGCGGTGGATCTGGGCCTTCGACCGGGTGACGAGTTGAGTGCGGGGCTGCGAGCGGCGCTCGACGCCGCGGCGGCGCGGCGTGAAACGGCGGCGCGCGTGCTGCGCTGGTTGCGCGGACGCCCGCGTACCGAGCGCGAGGTCGAGCGTTACCTCGAGGCGCGCGGGGTCGAGGCCTCCGTGGCAGCTGGCATCCTCGTCGATCTGCGCCAGCAAGGCTGCATCGACGACGAGCGCTATGCGCGCTGGTTCGTGAACGCGCGGAGGATGCGGCGGCCGGCGGCGGCCGAGGTGTTGCGGCGCGAGCTCCTCGCATGTGGCGTGGCGCCAAACGTGGCGGACGCGGCGCTCGCACCGTTGCAGGCAGCGGGCGAAAAGGAGCTGGCGCTCGGCGCCGCGCGCAAGCGACTGCGAGCACTGGGCATCTTGCCGCCGGCACAAGCGGCGTTGCTCCTGGCGCGCTTCCTGAGCGCGCGTGGATTCGGCGAAGACACGGTGCGCGAAGTGTGCCGCGATCTCGTGGGCCGGGAACCGGGAGAGGCCGACAGCGGGGCCGAGACGAGCCCGGTCGAATAGCCGCCATTGCGGAGCGTCGAATTGCCACGCACGTCGCACCAGATTCGCCAAGCCTATCTGCAGTTCTTCGCTGCGCGCGGGCACACGGTCTGCCCGGGGGCGCCGCTCGTGCCCGAGGATCCCTCTCTTCTGTTCACCGTCGCCGGCATGGTGCAGTTCAAGCCGCTGTACGCCACGCCTCCCGACAAGCTGCCGTACAAGCGAGCGGCGAGCGCGCAGAAATGCCTGCGCGCCAACGATCTGGAAAGCGTTGGCCGCACGCTTCGCCACCACACGTTCTTCGAGATGCTGGGCAACTTCAGCTTCGGTGACTACTTCAAGGCCGAGGCCATCGAATGGGCGTGGGAGTTCACCACGCGCGAGCTCGCGCTCGACAAGGATCGACTCTGGATCTCGGTGTACGAAGAGGACGACGAGGCGGCGGACTTGTGGAAGCGCATCGGTGGCTTGCCGGCGGCGCGCATCGTGCGTCTCGGCAAGGCGGACAACTTCTGGGGCCCGGCCGGCAACACCGGCGCCTGCGGCCCGAGCTCCGAGCTCTACTACGACACCGGTTCCGGCCACGGTTGCGGCAAGCCCGATTGTGGCGTCGGCTGCAGCTGCGATCGCTACATCGAATTCTGGAACCTGGTGTTCCCGCAGTTCGACCAGCAAGCCGATGGCAGTCGCATCCCACTCGCGCATCCCGGCATCGACACCGGCATGGGGCTCGAGCGCACGGCTTTTCTCGCCCAGGGCGTCGCCGACAACTTCCATTCCGACCTGTTCCGGCCAATCATCGCGCGGATCGAGGATCTGACCGGCGTCGGCTACACGCGGGACGCAGCCACGCGCCTGGCGATGAACGCGATCGCCGATCACGTGCGGGCGTTGGTGTTCGCGCTCGCCGAGAACATCTATCCCTCCAACGAGGGGCGCGGCTACGTGTTGCGCCGCATTCTGCGGCGCGCATGCGGCAAGCTGCGGCGTCTGGGTCGCGCCGAGCCTTGTCTCTACAAGCTGGTCGATAGCGTCGCGGACGCGATGGCCGAACCGTACCCGGAGATCGCCGGCGTCGCATCGCGAGTGGCCGCACTGATCGAGGCGGAAGAGCAGCGTTTCCTGGGCACGCTCGAAGCCGGTATGTCGCGGTTCGACGCCGCGCTCTTGGCCGCGCGCGGCACGGGCAACGTCATTCCCGGGCCCCTTGTGTTCACACTCTACGACACCTACGGATTCCCGCCGGAGCTCACGGCCGAGATGGCGCAGGAACAAGGCATCTCGATCGACCAGGACGGATTTCGCGCCGCCATGGAGGAGCAGCGCCAGCGCGCGCGCGAACGCGCGGCGTTCCGGCCGCGCAGCGCACCAGGGGTGTTGCCGGAGGTGGTGCTCGCTCTGCCCGGCACGTCGCGGTTCGTCGGCTACGAACGCATGCGCGACGAGTCGCCGCTGCGAGTTCTGCGCTGGCGGCGGGGTGAGCGCCAGGAGGCGGATGCCCAGAGCGGCATGGCACTCGCGGGCGAGACCTTCGATCTGGTGCTCGAGAGCACGCCGTTCTACGCCACATCCGGCGGACAAGTGGCCGATGCCGGTGTGCTGAGCAGTGTCGACTGCATCTGGCGCGTGACCGATGTGCGCCGCGAAGGCGACGCCATCGTCCACGCCGCGGTGTTGGTGCAGCATCCCTCCGAGATCCAGAGCTGGGAAGATCTTGCCGCCTGGGTGCAGGCGCACGAGGATTTGCGCGTGCTCGCGACCGTCGAAGAGGATCTGAGAGGCGACACGGCGCGCAATCACACGGCGACGCACATTCTCCACGCCGCGCTCAAGAAGGTGCTGGGTGCGCACGTGCAGCAGGCCGGGTCCTTGGTGGCGCCGGACCGGCTGCGCTTCGATTTCAATCACTACGCGGCGCTCACGCCCGAGGAGCTGCAACAGCTCGAAGCGACGATCAATGCGGTGATCTTGCGCAACATCGCCGTCGGCACCGAGATCAAGGACTACGACCAGGCCGTCGCCGACGGCGCGGTCGCCATGTTCGGGGAGAAATACGATTCGCGCGTGCGCGTGGTGCGAGTCGGCGACTATTCGCACGAGCTCTGCGGCGGCACGCACGTGCAGCGCAGCGGCGACATCGGGCTCTTCGTCATCACGTCGGAAGGCAGCATCGCCTCCGGCGTGCGCCGGCTCGAAGCGCGCACCGGGCGCGGTGCGCTGCGCTGGCTCTCCGATCTGCGCGCGCGGCAGGTGCACACCGCCCGCGCGCTCGGTCTCGGATCCGGACAGGACCCGGTGCGCAAGGTCGAGGAGTTGGTGGGCGAGAACCGCACCTTGCGGCGCGAGCTCGAACAGGCGCAGGCCGAGCTCGCAGGCAACCAGTCGGGCGAGCTGCTCGAGCGTGCCGTGGACGTGAACGGGGCGCGCGTAGTCTCGGCACGTGTCGACGTGCACAGCCTCGACGCGTTGCGCGAGCTCAGCAACGCCGTGCGCCGCGACTTGGGCAGCGGTGCCGCCGTGTTGTCCGCCGAGCTCGATGGCAAGATCGTTTTCCTCGCCGCCGTCACCGACGACCTGGTGCAGCGTGGTGTCAACGCCGGCGAACTGGTGAATCGAGTGGCGCGGATCACAGGCGGCGGCGGTGGCGGCAAACCCCACCTGGCGCAGGCCGGCGGACGGGACGCGAGCCGTTGGCAAGAAGCGCTCGATCAGGTCGTGCTCGTCGTTCGTTCCATGTTGTGATCGACAACGTTCGATTGTTCGGAGTCAGGGGAGGCAGGATGGGTTCATCGTGGGTGGGATCGCGGATCGGTCGCTGGGCACCGCGCTGGCTTCGGAGCTGCGCTTGTGCCGTGCTGCTCACCTGTGGCGCGACCGCCAGCCGGGGGCAAACGCGCGCCGTCCCCGGGACACCGCGGGCGGAAACGCCGGCGGAAACGCCGGCGGAAGGGCGCAGCTTGCCGGCGCCCACCAACGAGATGCAACCACGCCCGTCGCGCTACTTCAGTGCCGAGGCGCTCGAAGTCGCCGTCGATCCCACGCAGTACGTCCTGGGGCCGCACGACGTGTTGGCCTTCATGCTCCTCATCGGTGAAATGCGGCTCGAACGCCTGCCGGTCCTGCCGGAAGGCGTGGTCCTGGTACCCGGTGTCGGCGCAATCCCCGCCGCCGGCCGGACCTTGCAAGAGTTCCGCGTCGCCTTGGAGAAAGCGTTGAAGCAACGTTATCGCAACTTCGAGGTGTTTTGTTATTTGGCCGAATCCAGACAATTCCGCGTGCACGTGATGGGAGAGGTGCGCGAGCCCGGAACGCTGGTGGCGCGATCCTACGAGCGTGTGGCCGAAGTGATCGAGCGCGCCGGCGGCTTCACCCCCAATGCCTCGCGCCGCAACATCGAATTGCGCGACCCCAAAGGCGCGCCGACGGTGCATGCGGACCTCGACGCCTACTACTTGCGAGGTGAGCTGGCGGCGAATCCGTTGCTCGCACCGGGTCACATCGTGTTCGTGCCGGCGCGGAAGCGGCGTGTCGAAGTGGTCGGTGCCGTGGCCGTGCCGGGAATTTACGAACCACTCGCGGGGGAGAGCGTGCGGGCGCTCATCGATCTCGCCGGCGGCCCGGCGCCGCAGGCGGATTTGTCGCACGTGAGCGTGGATCGCATCGACGCCGAAGGTCGGATGCAGGTTGCCGTGGTGGATTTGACTGCGTCCACGCCGGTGGTCGAAGACCTGGTGCGCGTGTCGGTGCATTCGGCGCTCCTCGGCCAACGCCGTGTCTTCATCGTCCTGCCGGATGGACGGCGCGAGACCCTGTATCTCGCCGACACCGAAACGCTGCGGAGTCTGGTCGGGCGCGTGACCTTGCTCGATCCGGTCGTGGCTCTCGCTGAGGCGCGCTTGGTGACCCATGATTCGACCGGAGCCACGAGCGAAACCACCGTCGACGTGGCGCGGGTGCTGCGCGGCGAGCAGGACGCCACGCTGCACGATGGCGATGCGTTCTCGATTCCGGCGGTGCGCGATTATGTCTACGTGACCGGCATGGTGGCGCGGCCCGGCCGTTTCGCTTACCGTGCCGATTGGTCCGTGGGCGACTATCTGGGCGAAGCAGGAGGCGCATCTCCCGGCGGCAACCGCGACCGCGTCTCGGTTTTCGGTCGCGCGGGAGGAACCCGCGGCGCCGATCGCGCCAGCAGCGTCGAACGCGGCGAGACGGTGCACGTCAATCGCAGCACGTCGAGCAAGCTGGCCAATGCGCTCGGCATCGTCACCAGCCTCTCGGCGCTGGTCATCTCGGTCGTGGCGCTGACGCAGTGAGCCAAAAACCGCGGAGGGAAAGCGATCAAGGCTCTCATCCTGAGCGGCGGCAAGGGCACACGTCTGCGCCCCATCACGCACACCAGTGCCAAGCAGCTGGTGCCGGTGGCCAACCGGCCCATCTTGTTCTACGGCCTCGATGCCATGCGCATGGCGGGGATCACGGACGTCGGCATCGTCGTCGGCGACACGCACCAAGAAATCAAGGATGCGGTCGGTGACGGCTCGGCCTTCGGCCTGCGCGTGCAGTACATCGCGCAGGAAGCCCCGCTCGGCCTCGCGCACGCGGTCAAGATCTCCCAGCCTTATTTGCAGGAATCGCCCTTCGTCATGTACCTGGGCGACAACCTGGTGCGCGACGGCATCGGCGATTTCGTGCAGGAGTTTCGCCAGCACCAGTGCGACGCGCAGATCTTGCTGGCGCACGTGGGGAATCCCAGCGCCTTCGGCGTCGCCGAGCTCGATGCCAAAGGCCGCGTGCTGCGGCTCGAGGAAAAACCACAGGCGCCGAAAAGCGATTTGGCGCTCGTCGGCGTCTACATGTTCGATGCCTCGGTCTACGAGGCTGTGAACGCCATTCGGCCGAGTGCGCGCGGCGAGCTCGAGATCACCGACGCCATCCAGTATCTCGTCGATCACGGCCGGCGCGTGCGCGCCTCCATCGTTCAGGGTTGGTGGAAAGACACAGGCAAGCTCGAAGACTTGCTCGAGGCCAACCGCCTGGTCCTGTCCGGACTGCAGGGGCGCATCGAGGGTCGGGTGGACGCCGCGTCGCAGGTGGAAGGGCAGGTCGTGGTCGAAGCCGGCGCGGTGGTGGAAGCGAGCGTGCTGCGCGGGCCGTTGATTCTGGGAGCGGGTGCATTGGTGCGCAAGAGCTACATCGGGCCCTTCACTTCCATCGCGGCGCAATGCGTGGTCGAAGATAGCGAGATCGAGCACAGCATCGTGCTCGAAGCGGCGCAGATTCGCGGCATCGGCTCGCGAATCGAAAGTAGTCTGGTGGGCCGGAACGTGCGCGTCTTCCGTGGCGACCTCCGTCCGAAGACCTACAAGTTCATGGTGGGCGACAACAGCGAGATCCAGTTGTTCTGAGGAGCGCGCATGCCCGACGACGCCAAGGAAGCGGGCTCGGCGGCCAAGCGCCTGCGCGTCGCCGTCACCGGAGCCGGCGGCATGCTCGGGCGTGCCGTCGTCGCGGAATTGCGCGGGACCCACGAGGTGCTGCCGCTCGTGCGCGCCGACTGCGACCTCGCCGACACCGCGCGCACGCGCGCGGTGCTCGCCGCGTTCGCGCCCCAGGCCATCCTCCATTGTGCAGCCTGGACGGACGTGGACGGTTGTGAAGCGGATCCCGAGCGTGCACGGAGCGAGAATACGGTCGCGACCGCCAACGTGGCCGATGCCGCGCGGGAGTGTGGCGCCAGGCTCCTCGCCATGAGCACGGATTACGTTTTTGATGGTGCCCTCGAGCGGCCGTATCGTGAAGATGATGCGATGGCGCCGCTCAACGTCTACGGGCGCACCAAGCGCGCCGGCGAAGAGTCGGTGCTGCGCCTGGGGGCCAATGCTCTCGTCGTGCGCACGAGCTGGCTCTTCGGGCCCGGTGGACGCAATTTCGTCCGGACCATGGCAGGACTGCTGCGGGCGCAGGACGAGGTGCGCGTGGTGGGGGATCAGATCGGCTCGCCGACGTACACGCTGGACCTGGCGCCTGCGCTCGGGCGACTCGTCGGGGCCGAGCATTCGGGCATTCTGCATGTGACCAACTCCGGCGTTTGCTCTTGGTACGAGCTCGCCACGGCCATCGAAGACGAGCTCACGACCGGCTGCCGGCTCGTTCCCTGTCGCAGCGACGAGTTCCCACGGCCGGCACGGCGTCCGCGCAACTCGGTGCTGGACAACGGCCGCTATCATGCGAGCGGGTCGCTGCCGTTGCGTCCGTGGAGGGCGGCACTGCACGCGTACCTCGAAGCCAACAGAGGCGAGCTGGGTGTCGGTGGCGAATCACGGACGGGAGGCCGGGGCTCGTGAGCGAGAAGGTGAACAAGGCCGACGTCGAGGAGAGCAGAGGCGCCGGGCGGGCGGAGATGGCGACGTCCGACGTGCAGTCGTCCGCCGCACCCGATGTACCGTCGCCGACCGCGCCGAATTGGCCATCGCTCGCATCGGCAAGAGATTCCGTGCCGACGGGGTTGCGTTTGCG